>Ga0081534_100305_pt1 | contig 16338 bp, 10 predicted proteins | sample MonGeyMetagenome_FD_71019 | JGI IMG/M metagenome (GOLD analysis project Ga0081534, IMG submission 71019) | Hypoxic/sulfidic aquatic microbial communities from Monarch Geyser, Yellowstone National Park, USA - MG (SPAdes) v1 (version 2) | ecosystem: Environmental > Aquatic > Thermal springs > Hot...
CTCAAGAGCCTCTCCAATATGTACCCGCGGGAGGAGCCCGGCGGAGCCAGGAGGAAGACGCCGGGGCGGCTCACGTGCTCCTTCACGTGGCGGTAGGCCGCCTCTACGACACGTTCATAAAGCTCAGACACGGACTAAGTCATGCAATGTATAAATAGGTTGTGGCGACCTACTTGTTGAGACCGGCAGAACGCTAGAGAGCAAAAGTCTAAGACGGCCAGTAGTGCAGCTTGAGGAGGGCAAGCCTGCACCTCTCGCCGTCAAGATTGCTACATCTTGCAGACCTCGCAGAGAAGCCGCCTAGGCAGTGGCGTCTCGAACGCCGCGGAGCCTGCCGGGACCTGCGGCAGGTGACGTGCCTCCGGGCCCCAGCCCTCCAAGGGCGAGGTGCGCCCATCCTCGACCGGCCGCATTAACAGTTTTTATAGGCCGCGCCGGAGGTGGTATGATCCGCCTGGAGTTCGGGCTCAGCCTCTGCGGGCCGCTGATAAAGTGCCTGGCCGAGATAGGCGCTGAGACCCTCAGCGCCGCCACCAGCTTCGTCGACGCGGAGGCCCTGGAGGAGCTGGCCAAGACTGCGGAGGCCGTGAGGGTCGTCGTGGGCGACTACGCGGTCCCCCGCGAGGTGTACGAGAGGTGGCGCGACGCAGTCCGCATATACCCAGGCCACGCGGGCAACCTCTACATCGGCGCCCGGGGCCTGGCGGCGGGCGGCGCCCCCCTCACCGCCGCCGGGCTCCGCAGCCCCGCCGCCGCGAACTTCGCCGCGCTGGTGCCCCCGGCCGTGCTGAGGGAGGTTGAGGAGCACTTCAGCGGGCTCTGGAGGAGGGCCCAGCCGCTGGCCGAGGACGCCGCCGTGGACGCCTCAGCAGAGGACCTCCTGAGGGCGCCCCACGCCGGGGAGGCGCGCCGCGCCAACGAGAGGCTGGCGGAGGCCCTGGGCCCCGGCGCGGCCCGCTGCCTCGCCGAGTTCAGGCCCGGAGACTGCGCGAGGCCGGTCGCAGAGGCCCTCCGGGAGAGGTACAGGGGGTGCGGGAGGGTGGAGGAGGCCTGCGCCGCCGCGGACGTCCACAGGGAGGTGAGCCCCCGGAGGCTCCTCGCCGCGCCGGACTCGGCGCATCTGGCGGGGCACCCGGCCTGCTGGCTCAGGGCCTTCGCCGTGAGGCTGGTCGAGGAGAGGAGGGGCTTCAGGAGCGGCATCGAGGCCTACGAGGCCATGCTGAAGGCCGCCGCCGAGGACTGCCCCCGCCGCCTCAGAGCCCCAGCCGAGGAGGAGCTCGCCAGGCTCCAGGACGGGGCCTACCGCAACGAGGCCATGTGGACGATACCCTACCGCCTGCTCCCCCTAGCTCTGACGCTGCCAGCGATAGGGTGCAGAATAGAGGGGCAGACGCGGAAAGACGGCAGAGCAATAAGACACATCCACTGCACCTGAAGGTGCTCCGTCGGCTCTACTTCGGGCTTAGATGCGCGACTTCACAACCTCCAGGTACCTAGTCATATCTTCAAAACTAATAATCGGCTCGTCAACAAGACGATATTCCAAAGCCTTCCTAATCGTCACCTCCTCACATTGCTCATACCTAGCTCCATTGTCAAAATACGCCTCAGCCACACTCCGCGCCTCAGCATAGAGCGCCTCATTTTCCACCCGCTTGTAATAAAGTAGACACTCCCAATTGCCCCTATCGGCAATACCACTCCACGTGAAATTGGCCGAGCCAATAACCGCTGAGTTCTCATTGATGTATAACTTGGTGTGGAGCCTACCATATTGCCCCGCTCCTCTAAAGTCGAACCGCAGACTATCTTTCAAGATCTCCTTCAGCCTCAATATGGTGTTTATCTTACCCAGAATCTCGTCGATCCCTTCTCTCACATATACCCGCAGACCGTCAGGCACCTCACCCCCATCACTCACAGATCCTATAAGCCTCATAAAACCGGGCTCAAGAGCATCGTCAATACACCTAGTCAATACCCTCACCTCAACACCAGCCTTCACCAACGCCTCAATAATATCGACAACATCTCCAGATGATACGTAAGGATAATGAACAAGCCGCTTGCTCAGTTTAAAAAATGTAACCCACGGCGATATTATCCACAGAAACTTACCGTCAAAAGACTCATGCAGAAAGCACATCATCAACTCCTCGGGCGACTTGTCCACACGCAGGTCAGGTCCCTTACACGCCAGCAGCATCAAGGCGACTCTACATCACACGCAACGCCATATTTCCTGTCTCCAACCTCCACCACCACACCGTCTTTAACATCACAATAATCCTTTACTTCCGGGTACCTCTTTACAAACTCAGATGCAGTAATCTTCGCTACGCGCCTATCCAGCGTCCTGGCCTGTATAAACGGCGCAGAGTATCTACTACACGACTCATTATTCACATAACACATGCCGCAAGCAGAGTTACAGCTAAGCAGAGCAAGTCGCATGAGAAGACCCCGAAGAACTCTTCTCAGACGCTTTATGGAAGACACCACGGTCTCGCACTGTTCGCCGTCTTTCCTAAAAACGCACTTATCGACAACTCCAGAGTTGGACTTTCCTAAAGCTAATATAAACTGAATATCATTAAGGAATTCATCTATAAATTTAGTTTGTTTAGCATAAATTTCTCCGAGAACCCGCTTAGTATTACCATCCAATGAAATATCTAATAATTTTTTTACAACCTCACGAAGAAGTGTGCTACTATTTAGGTGCGCAACAACATAGACAAGTAGTTCGTCAAACTCAGGAAATCTCTTTATTTTATTCTCAAGTTCCCATCGAAGTCTGTGAATATCACGCAAGAGCAATAGGGCATCATCTTCACTACTTCGACCTACGAGCTTTACAATATTTTTTGCTTCGTCTAGAATAGAGTTCCAAAGTTTTTTTGTCTCCTCAAACTCATCTGGCGTTATGATTATATTCAATCTTTCTATAATATTTTGCAATATTACTGATATATCTTTATTCTTCCATTCATCAATATTGGCCAGAGCAAAATGGAGCAAATCCTCAGGTGTGCCGACCAGGCATTTTCCAAAAGATAAAATAAGATCTTCTACCATTTCAGGTGTTTTTTCTCTATTTGCAAATTGCGGAAGTATACCGACGCCGCCAGATTCATTCTCAATTATGGCTACTTTCATTTCAGACTCCCATTCAGTATAACGCTCTAAGAATTTATCAGGTGGTACACTATATCTTAGGCTTAGTACTTTTATAATATGATGAGAATATGTATGTTTAATAATATCAATTATGTATTTCTTATACCATTTTTCTATTAAATTATTCAAACGATTAAATATTTTGCCCCATATCTCATCGGTTTCGCCCTTGCACCACCATCGATATACTTCTAACTTTGCGCCCTTGCTCTCGGAGAGAAAGTAATATACCAAGCGGTCTCTAGGATCTTTTTGCACATCTGAATTGCAATGCGGAGTCAAAGATCTTATTCGACTCCTAAGTAGCTCAGCAAATCTTTTATTTTTATCGCCGCCGTTATCGCTATTTTGTAGTTGTTGTATAATATTAGATAATATTTCATTTTCTTGATAATAAAAATCATTGAGTAAAATAATTAAGTTGATCAATTTCTCTATTTTTGCATATCCCAGTTGCGAAAAATAGTAATTCAATACTAAGTCATGAGAAAGGAGATGACGTAGTCCATTAACATAAGAAGTGTTAAGAGACCAGCATCTATATTTCGAGGCGAGATCCTTGGAAAAACACCCTGGTTCAAAATTAACAAGAGACGACAGTTCTGGCACATCGATTTCTAGCATTTTTGTTGATTTTATTTCATATCCCATTGTAATCGGTTTATTTTTATCTACAAATATTTTTACAAAATACTGGTAATAACTCCTGGCTTTTTTAAGGTCCTCATCTTTCAAACATTTTGACCTTTTTATAATAATCAAAGAATCACTTTTATCTTGATTTGTAACATCATCTTTAAATTTGAATTTTCCTTTTAATGAGGCATTAACGTCTACTGCATATATCCCCTTGTATATCTTAATTATATTGTACTGTTTTGACTTAATAATGTTAAAACATAGTTGTTTTTGGTCAGTTGATGATCGTTCAACCGGTCTATCTACAAAATGCCGCGGAAAAGAAATGCTTTTGTCTCTGTATAAATAAAATATATGATTCTTTATTTTTTCAAATGGAATATTATGCCTTTTCTTTCCGAAAAATCCCCATCTTATTCCTTCTCCTTTTTCGCATTCATATTCACCTAGGATAATACCAGTAAGGATCTTTGGGCTTACTCTTTCTCTTTCTCGCTCCAGGCCGAGACTCGATAACAACGCGGAATACTCTTCGGGAAGGACGTCCCGTATATCTTGTGCAAATGGGTACCCTTTTAAAATATAATTTTGCGATACATCAGTCACTACCGGGTCCATATTCCAGGGCACTTGGAGCGGCACTATTACCCCTTTGCCAGGTCTATATGTCGGCTTTCCAGGTAGATAGCCAGCGGACGATATTGACAAAGAGACATTTTCTACATCTAACTTAATTTGTTTCCCATTCAACTCTTTGAGAAAAATCGTCACCTCAGGCAGAGTTGACTCGGCAAACAATTTTTCTGGGATAAACTCCTTAAGTCTGTCGATTCCCATATGACTTACATATTTCATTCTTTACATCTTCTATCTCATTTATAATTTCATCTATAAGATCTTCTATATTTTTAATATTTTTAAAAACCCAAGAGACATATTTCTCAAAATCCTTCTTATCTATATACGCTTCACATAGTTCGTTGTGAAACTTCTCGGATACGCCAATTGCACCTCGGATATACGCTTGAGCGACGCCTGGAGAAATGCGACTCTTTGATGCTAAGTACTCTATTACCAGTTCCGCGAGTATTTGTTTTTGCAACACTTCGCTTTCAATAGGTAGGAAGAGGTTGTCGTAATCTAGAGCCGACCTCAGATCTTTTGTACGTGTAAACAATTCGAAGAGCCATGCCTGGTTAGCCCTGTCTGGTGATAACTGAACCCCTACTGCGACGCGTGTTAATGGGTTCTCGAAGATTCTTCTTCCAGCCCTACCGGCCCGTTGAACAAGCGCAGAGATATTTGGAGGCACGCCATGTTGGTATATGAGAATCACATCGGTATAGTCAACCCCAACTTCTAAGCTACTAGTAGCCACGATGATATCGCTGTTTAAATCCCCTTGGCGCATGCTTGAGAACTCGTCCACCTTGAAGAACTTTGTGGTATTATTCTCGTCGCGATAAACAAAAGTATCAAGCATATATCCCCACCATAATTCTCCAAATTTCCAGGAAAGTAGGGAAGGCACATATGAAATTCTTCCTTTTTTTACATTTACTAGATCTTGCAGGTTGTCGTTGAAGTACGGTATTGTCTTTTCGTCGTATATTTGGTGTCTTGGATTTCGTAAATCTTGCAGGCCGAATATGCCATACTTCTTTGCGTTACTATCTTCCTCTCTTCTTATGGCGCCTGTCTTTTTATCGCTTAACTGTCTAAGAAGGCGACGAAGTACATTAAATTCTTCAACGAAAACAATAGCCTTCTTGCGGCCTGACGGCAAGGTCGGCATATTGTAGTATATGGCCATGATTGTCTGAATTGTTACAGATAAAGCGTCGACCGGCGCCGACCTTGTTGGGACCGTGATTATAAAATACTCATTTCCTAGAGGCACAGTTTCTAGCTCAGAAGGTTGCACTACAATTCTATCAATATCCTCACGGCTGGCCTCAGGTAACAGAAATAATCGACGGAGAAATTCATGCCTTTTAGGTATTGTGGCGCTCATTCCTATTACTAAGTGTGCAAAGTCGCCTTTGCTATACCTAATGCGGTTAAGCAATCTGCGTAGAAGATAGGCATAGCGTACGCCGGGAACATCGACATAAGTATGAATCTCGTCAAGAACAGTGATTATCGGATGTACCCTATCGCTTCTACTCTCGCCAAAGAGAGGGTTATTTGGCCTCAAAAGTTCACCCCTAAGCGTCTCAAACAGAGTGATATGAATATCGCCAAGATTCTTGCCTCTGACTAAGTAGATGAAGTCGAGTGGATACCACTGATTGTTTTTGCTGCACAACACTCTGTTGTCCTTAATCTGTAACTTTCCGCTGGTATGCATGATTTCCAAACGTGGATGTGTGTCAAAACAGCGGACAAAGGGCAGCTCGAGATAATAACTACCATTGTCTTGAACAACATAGGCAGATACGCTATACTTTAACCTAACAGGTATGCGCTTTTGATGGTAGTTATATTGAAGTTTCTCTATAACATTCTCTTCGTTTAATGTATCTTCGATTTCTTCTTTTGTGCGAATTTCGGTATATCTTATAGATAATTTGATTTTGTCTATAGATTCTTTAGCTAAAATTTGATTTATAATATAGAGATAGTGAATCAAGCGAGAAACTTGATCATTAGCTAAGGCTCTTCGCGGATATATGAGGAGACCGACAGGCACTATAGTCCTATCATCTGGAAGTATGATTTTCTTAGCTAGGGAAAGCAGAAGCAACGTTAGAACGAAAATTTCAGTCTTACCGCTACCAGTAGGCGCCTCAACTACCAAATAGTTAATCTTGTTAGCTTCAAAAGCAGAAATTAACTGGTCAAGGGCACGTAGAATTCCCTCAACCTGAAATTCATAAAATCTTAGATCCTTTTCTTCCTGTAACTTTTCAAAAAATTCCGTTAATATTTGTTTATACGCATTAATCATCTTATAAAATTGATCATGATTAATATTAGAACCTAGTAAATAAATATAGAATTTTTTAAAGAAATCATCAAGTAAATGTTCTATTTTTTTAAATAGTTCGGCACCAGTATATTTACCTACTGGTAAAAGCCTTGGATGTACATACGCAAAAACTCTATCAACTAATAAATGTGATTCATAAATTGATATATCAGGAAATCTCTGTTTAACATGGTAAATATCTTTAATAATTTCTATAAGTCTAGTTCTTACCATTATAGATTCTTGGCTTGATAAGGTACGCACGCAACTATCAAAGGCCTTGATAGCTTGCTCACACGCGTTGCCACCATCGAATACAAGATCGGGTACATTCTCTTTCGGAAGTAATAGCAAATATCTTGAAATACAGTCATCATAAATTCCATATATATATAAATAGCAAATTGCCTTTTCAATAACTTTATTATCACGGATAGCGTCTCTCAGATGATCCACATTTATACCTTTTTCACGGCCACATGCTTTTGCATATCGTTTTATATGATCCAAAACGTGTTCCTCTAACTCTTTGCGTTCATCCGGGCCAATAATAACCCACTCATTATAACGCATACCTAGAATAAGTTCCTGCTCCTTATGCTCAAGATATGAAAGAACAGCATTAATAATATACCGATTAATAAAGTCATCGTTTTTTTCTTTTTCACAAAACACTTGATTAACAGGCAATAAAACCTCAGGGAGTTTACTCATATGCCGACTTCACACCGAATTAGTTGTTTTTTGCAGAGGCCGTAGAGCTCTGCAAGCTCGTTTTCATCAAGTTCAGCAATATTAAGAGAACCACGAGCAATAAGGCGATTTAATAACTCCAACTGGCGCTCAGAAAGATTATACTTTAAACGTTCATATAACTGCTGATCAATCGCAGAAAGTAGACTGATTAAATGAAATACGTGATCAGATGTGAATCGAAAACTCTGGAGATCATGAATAATGCTTTGAATTAGATTAAGCTCAGAATCTATATTAATTCCAATATTTTTTAAAATTGATTTTAGATTATCAATATAAGTTTTTATAAAATTAAATCCTTGGTCATATTGAACAAGTAAATTATGTATAGAGGTAGAATCAATACAGTTATTATATATTTGATAATAATTCTTACATAAATTTGTTAACATATTTATAATATTCTTAAAGATAGTTATTTTAGACATTTCCGAATCTAGATTATGGTTGCAAAATGCGTCTAAAAACAAACCAAACTGTTTTAATATTTGTAAGCTGTTAATAAAAGAAGGTTCATCACATATATTTTTAATTAGTTTTTCATCACATGAATCGGAAAATCTAATATAATTCTTAGTGATCATTATTTCTTCTAATCCAATTTTAAGATTTGTAAGGAGATGATTAAGAATCTGATAATTTTTGATAAATGAGCAAACTGAACACTTGTTACAGATAGATATATATCTTACTAAATTAATGTCATGTCTATCTAATGTTTCAATAAATCTGCTAATAGTTTTTTTATCGTATAATTGATCACAATTATCAATATCTGATGTGCATTCTTTTTCATCAAGTGAAAGTTGACTAAAAAGAGATTTTATTACAGTTTTAATATCGGATTTTACTGTTTCCTCTAATTTTATTAACATTATATTATCTAGGTCAATTCTCTGTAATTTAATTATATTAAGTTCTGGTAATTTTAAATTATTTTTACGTAAATAATTGACTAAAATGAGAATAATATCAAGCAAATCGCTTAAATAAGCTAATTTCGACCTAACCTCGTTACGCGACCTTTGGAGGCCCTCAAAATAGGTCTCGAGTTTCAGTTTAAGCGCCATACATTTGCTTGATTTGTTCAATTTTTTTATTTATATCTAAATTGTATATTTTTGCATAATCTGAATTGAGTTCATTAATAATATTATCGAGTATTTCTTTAATCTTAGCTAGCTCTTTATCAAAGTCAGGCAGATGATCCCCAAATACCGTTTCCAAATCGGCTTTAAGAAAATGCCTTACCTCCTCTGGACATGAAGATCTGTTTATTTTTTCATAGATTTCTTTTAAATTTGAATTAGAATCTACAATTTTTTTGTATAAATCAGGAAGAATCATATTATTCTCAATATTCGTAACAAGTTGGTCTAATACGGCATCACATACAAAGTTTTTAAATAAGGCATCGGATAACATCACTTCTTCATCTCTACAGTATTCTTTAGCAATTTCGCTTATATTCTGCAATTGTTGCATCAGATCTATATGCAGTGAATATATTTTGTTTAACGTTTTTAGCCCTATATTGCCGTGGTCAACAAATTTGGAAGTGGTTTCTAGAAAAGTTCTTAATTCACTTGAAATTGAATCTAAATCTCTTATTAATTTACTAAGTTCGTTGTAATATTTACTATTCTCTATATGCACTTTAACGCCTGCAGTTTTTAGGGCCTCTATTACAGGTATGTAGCTTAGCGGTTCTTTTATCAAAAATAAATTCTCGTCCATTCCTTTTAACTCCTCTATTTTTGATTCTAATGTGTTGAATCCGATGATATCTCGTATGTCTGTTAACTTAGAAAGTTCAAAAAGCACACGAGACGCCATAGTTAGTTCCGATATATTTTTTGCAGATTTGTAGATTGAGTCAAATTTTTCGAAGAAGGTTTTGCCACGTTTCAACAATTCGCCAATTCCGCGGCTGATATTGCATTTAGTCTCTATCGATAATTGAGAAATAGCGCGACATAATTCTGTTCCATATTCGAGTGCTCTTGAAACCGAAGAAAATATATCGTTAAGTTGTGCTGGGTTCACCTCTGCTATAGATAGAAGCAGCAGGTATTTCGCCTTGGCTTGGCCTATTTGATATTTTGCACTCCATATTTCTTCTAATTCTTTTACTATATTATCAATTTTTAATATTAATTTATTCTTATTTTCTTTAATAATAACTTTATTTTCATCTATTAATTGACGAAGAGCATTAGTATAGAGCAAGAGTATTCGACCTTCTCCTGAGGAAAGCGGTACAGCGCAGTCAATAGCATTATATAATGCTCCCGCTAAAAATAGTGAAAGACGAGGACTAGGAATGAGAATCTTTGTAAGTCCAAGTTCGATATAATTCTTCCATATATTTTCGAGCCTTTCTAGGTATATATCAGATTGGCCAATAGGGATTAAGATTATACTTTTATTATTTAATATAAGAGATTTTATAAATTCAATAATTCGCGATTCCAAGAGTTTATCTGCAGGTAAAAATAATGGATAAATCGCATTATGCAGGAACTCTTCAGTATCTTGTTTATAAATATTTTTAATTAATATGATGTTTATTTCATCTATTTTATTTATATCTTTTTCTATAATTTCATCTATTTTTCTACTAAGTTCATCATATAGTAGACTAGCAGGCTTATTTTTGCTGCATCGGATTAGTGGATTCAAAAGAAGAAGTGGATATATGCTACTTATTGTCAACGGATGTAAAGCATAGTAATAATCGCTTTCGATGCCGAGATTTTCAATTTCTGTAATTAGCGAGCCTAAATTATTTGTTAATATATCAAAAAGTTTTTCTTGTTGAAATTCTATTGCTACGTCTTTGGCCAGTTCAAATAAGGCCAGCAGAGCTGACCTCTCGAAGATAATAATCTGTTGATCGCTCCATGCTGAGAATATCGCTGTTACCAATTCGGTACCTACATTATCGACGCCTAATGATTTTAAACGATCTTCCAATTTATTTATAAAATCAGAAACATTTATAATTTTGTTACTTTTTATTATGTATTTAGAAGATATATTTTTTAATTTACTAACATCGATACAACCCGGAAGTTGTTTTTCGGCGACAGGCCCTATGTGAACAGAAAGGACTTGGAAAAGCTTGCGTTCGTTTTCGTCCCTGATCTCCGAAAGTTTGCGATCGTACTCCGAAATATCGACGTAAGGCATATTTTCTGCTATTGTTTGCCCGATGAGCGACGAGTAATCAGGTTTTTCACATCTCTCTACAGCGTTTGTAGCCCGCTCATGGATTTTTTCCTGGATTAACCGCAGTATGTGGCCTGGACGGCCCTTTCCTATCCACCATAGTAGGTTTCGAACATGTGGGTTGTGGATGCCGAATTTACTGATATCGTCTGGGGCCAGGAGGGGTATTGTTTTTACTACGACGCGCCATGTTGCTGATTGGGTAACCGCTTCGCTGTAGATCGTTGAGGGACCAAAGGCTAGGATTAGAAAGGGGGTTTTTCTCTCGCGGACCGCATCGAAGAGACCTCTAAATGGTGTCGTCCCGTAAATTATCTTGGTTTTAAGTGTACCATAGCTTTCTTCTACTTCATCTATTAACAGTATAGCGTTGTCGATACTTTTACTGTATCTATTAAAAAGATCCAGAAGTTGGTTGGTAGTTAATCCACAACACGTAACGTATTCATCAACGATTTCTTTTGTTGTAGGTTCATCAAATTTACCTGAACTTAGATACATTGGGATTTTGCTGCGTAGGTCTCTGTAGAATTCATTAATATAACGTGGCAGCTCGTCTTCGGTTATTTTTTGTTTTTCTTCTTTTTTTAATTTCTCTTCAATATATTGTGATATTTTAGATAGATTTACCTTTATTGCCAATATATTGTTTCTAATGGAAAAACAGAGGAGATGCTTGAGGAGAGTGGTTTTGCCTGATCCATACGGCGCGTTGATTATTATGGGATTGATGGATTCGTTATTTGTATATCTTCTGATGATTTCCTCTATCTCTTCGCGGATTTGCCGATGCATTGGTGAAAGATCCTCCCATCTTTGGCACAAAGCAGTTGCCATCTACGGAATTCTACATTCCTAAGTTGTTTTTAAAGATTATTTTTTTAGTCGGCGCCCCTCCTTCTCAGTGACGCTTAAGTTTATCATTCCCGACTGGGACGACATAGTTGATCCTGCTTTCGACTTCGTAAAAGAGAAGGAGTCTGAAGGGTATAGGCGTGACCGGTTTATGTATGGTGCGAGGCTTTGGGAGCTCGTTGGCCACGTAGTCGATGGCGTGTTGGTGTCTATCTCCACGCTTTCTGAGTCTAAGCTGGCGCAGATTAAGAGGGCGGGCGGGGTTAGGGGGTTCATGAGGCTCCCAGATGGCATGCAGATCATCGGGGACTGCGGAGCTTGGCAGTACCGCGATAGGGAGTTGCCGCCGTATACCGTGCAGGAGGTGTTGGAGTACTATCGAGTTCTTGGGGTCGACTTTGGAGTTACTCTTGACCACATCCCGTTTTTCGGGGATCCCGAGAGGCGTATCGGGTTCACGAGGAGAGCGGCTAAGGAGATGTTCGACTTGTGGAGGAGGGAGGGCTACGGGTTTGAGCTTTTGGGGTCTATACAGGGGGTGTCGATTGAGGATTATGTGGAAAGCTTGAGGGAGCTACATGGCTACGGCTTCAGGAGCTTCGCAGTGGGGGGTCTCGCTAAGCGGGATACAGAGTTTTTGAAACGGCTTGTTGAGGTGCTTACCGCAGAGGTGAGGAGCTTGGGCGACATCAAGAAGGTGCATTTCCTTGGAGTTACGCGTCTGGGGGTCTTGCCTTTGTTGAGCAAGTTGAGCGATTATATAGCGGAGGTGTCCTTCGACAGCTCTTCCGTCCTTAGGCTGGCGTGGACGCGTGAACACGGAAACTACCTTACGGCGGATGGAAAGGCGTATACAGCTATCCGCGTGGTGGATAAGGGACCTGAGGTGGAGAAGGCAGCGCGCCTGCTTTTGAAGAAGCTGCGGGAGTACGATAGGGGGGTTGTCTCTTTTGATGACGTATGGGGGGCTGTTAGGGATTACGTCAAGCTCGTGGGGCATGAGAGATATCTGCCGTACTACGCAGCGACCTTGAGAGACATGCCGTGGAAGCGCTGTGATTGCGCCGTCTGTAGGTCTGCAGGTGTGGATGTGGTGATTTTTAGGGGCAATAATAGAAACAGGAGGAGGGGGTTCCACAATGTTTACGTGTTCAGCAAACTGTTGAGATCGGGAAGATTCGAGGCGAGATTTGCCGTGCCGAGAGACGGCGGCGTAAAGATAGATGAGGCCTCAGGCGATAAGAAGCTGGAGTCTCTTCTGAAGAGTGCACGCACGGTACTCATAGTGACGTACTGCACAGAGGAGAAGAGAGTGCCTTGGGGAGAGGTGGTGTCAGTCCTAAGAGAAAGGGGCCTAACCGTGCCGTCTCACGATATAGAGAAGGAGGCTCTCTACAGAGAGGCGCTGCGAAATTACATAAAGCCTGCGAGGGAGATGTATGGAGGTTCCTTCGCGGTGGTTAGAAGTCTCGCTGACGTTCTTAGGCGTGTAGACAAGGAGGTGGATGTGTATATTATTAGCGCACGTTACGGCTTGATCGGCGAAAATGAGCCTATTGTGCCCTACGAGGCGACTCTCAAGGGGAAGCTCAAAGGATGGATTAGGCAGTGGTCTGCGAGGCTTGGCGTGGAGAATAAGTTGTTGAAGGTGTTGAGTTCGAAGAAGTACGACTTGGTGATCGTGGCGCTTCCCAGGGAATACGCCTACGCTGTGGAGGGAGTGCTACGAAGGCTTTTGAGGATGGAGAATGCCATTCTCATTCTCCCGAAGAGAGCAATAACCGCAGATGGCGTCAGAGCTAGGTACATCTTGGCAGGTAATCTGAAATCTAGAATTAGGCAGATAGCCCTATTACGTGAAATAGCTATAAAGACATATACAGGTTTGGAAAGTTGGTTAGAAGTTTCAGATGGTACAAAAGATATTTAAAGCACCTGCTGGCCTTCTCCATGCGACCGTTTACTCTGAAGAGCTTATACGAATTTTTGCGTTATATAGGTGGAGGCGGCTCTGTAGGCGAGGATAAAAGGCTTAGGGAGCTGTGGAGAGCCGCCTTAAATCTTGGGTTTATACGTGAAGATGGCAGCGTTACTGAGAGAGGGCTCAGGTTTGTCTCTGCCTATGAGAGGGGCGATGGGGGCTCTATCCACGAGCTATTTATGGAGGCGCTCGAGCCCTACCGGGTTGTCTATGGGCTTATCTCCAGAGGGGTTACGCAACCTAGCGAGTTGGTGGCTTTGTCGGGATTCAACGCGGTGGTGGTAGATGTTGTGTTGAGATTGACTAGGGAGGTTGAGAGGCTTGGGATGCCCATGCGCGGTGAGCTCTGGGGGATGTTTGAAAAGGTTCTTTTTGATAAATATAGAGAGTTGGCTAGGCGGAGGTGGAGTAAGTATGTCACTATTTTAGATCTTTTGGAGGAAGTTAAGAGGGAATTGCGCTTCCCGCGGCGCGTGGTGGAGGAGATGTTTAGGGAATTTGTGGCGCGTAGGAAGGGCGACATTGTGTTGACCGGGTCTCCTGCCGGCGAGGTTGCAGGTTTTGAAATTGGGGGTAGGCGATATGTCTACATCATGTTGAAGACATGAGGACCAGAACGCTTCTTCCGGTTCCTGTAGAGGATGAGGTTGAGAGCTTCTTCGACGCCTATGGAGTTCTCCAGGAGTTGGCTAATGTGGTGAGGTTTGTGGCAACGGGCTCCTCTGGCGCTGGGGTAGTGATCGGCAACTATGGGTTCGGCAAGACTCACGTCCTCCTCCGCCTATCGTCTCACGTCAGGAAGAGGTACGTGAAGAGCTTTTCTATTTATGTAGACACGCCGAGCGTCAGCATCTTGAATTTCTATAACGCCGTAATGGGAGCTCTGCTTGAGGATAGGGAGCTGGTCGAGCTGGTCGCATCTCGTGTGGAGGAGCCCCTTGGAGGGCTCCTGAGGATCGCCGGGAGCGATGCAGAGGACTCTAAGTATATCAAGCTTTGGCTTTTGGGCGACGCCGTTCCGCAGAACATAAAGAGCAGGCTTGGGCTTATCTCCACGAGAATAAACGACGAGTTGGCGGTTAAGTACCTGGTTAAAATAGTGTGGGGGCTCGCTAGGGCTGGCCGCGTGCCGCTTATCTTTCTTTTTGACGAGTTGGAAGACATAATCGCAATTCCGCAACCTAAGCGCTTGCATTACCTGAGGCACCTCAGGATGTTCATTGATAGTCTGCCCGGCGGCGCGTTCTTCCTGGCGTCGACGACTCCCGCCGGATGGGACGGCATTTTGAACACCTATCCTCCTCTGGCGCGTCGCCTTTCTTCGTTTATGGTTCATCTAAGGCCTTTCACGCTGGAGGAGACAGAGAAGTTCGTGGGGTTTCTACTTGAGAGGAGGGGGGTTAGGGCTTCGGTGGATAGAGAGGTCGTTAAGGCTATTTACGACATTTCTGAGGGGAATCCAGGCGAGGTTGTTAAGCTGTTGAACATATTGGTTCTCAACGGCGCCTTGGACTCTGCGAAGAAGGCGAAGGATGTGTTGTCGAAGTACGTATAATGCCGAGGCTTTTCATCACGTGGTATGCCGAGCCGGAAGATCCTCATTACTGGAGGTTTTTCCCCGTGGATGGAATAGTCGTCTCTCTGAAGTCAGTGCTTTCAATGCCTAGATGGAAGCTATCTAGAGTCCTCCTGGACGGGTTTAAGCGGTATTTTGGCTTTGGAGGGACGCTCATAGTGGATTCCTTTACGACTTGGCTTCACGCTCGCGCCGGCTTCTTGGCCGATTTGCCGCAGTACCACGTGCTCTATCTGCAACATCTTCTTGGCTCTGACGTGTTGGTTCAGAAGGACTACCCCTTCATCGAGGATATGGATAGGGAGGGCAGGGAGAGGATGTTTAAGAGGAATCTCGTCAATGCCGAGGCTGCGCTGAAGATTGGGGAGCGGCTGGGGCGGGAGGTCATGCTCGTGGTCCAGGGCTGGGACGTAAAGTCGTACGCGAAGTGCGCCAAGTTCTACCGAAGGCTTGGGGCCAAATATGTGGGGATCGGATCTCTCGTGCCTAGAAGCAACGACGTCGAGTTCGTCGAGAGGGTGGTGAAGGAAGTACGCGCCGTGTTGGGCAGATCGGTGCGGCTGCACCTTTTCGGCGTGGCCAATATCGATATATTGAGGCGCGTTGCTAAATACGTAGATAGCGTCGACGTGAGCACCCCCACATTAGCCGCGGCAAAGAAGGAAATGATGGTTTGGGAAGGCGGGAGATTCGCCCGGCTAAAGACGACGTCGCTGACGAGCGTCTCATCCCTTGGACAGCTAGTAGAGGGGACAGCTGACGCCTTCGAGAGGGAACTGCTGACGAAGATCCTCGACGCAAAAACCATGAGCGATAAGAACAGACTTCTTATGATTTACAATACATATATATTCCAGAAATATGTAAATATGTTATTTATGAAATAATGAGTATAAAGTTATATATAGACCCTATTGTTTGGCGTCTTCGTTCTTCGTCTCTTCCCTGCCAGATGAGGGTTTGAGCGCCTCGAGCGCCTTCTCCACAGCCTCTTCGCCGCATGTCTCGGCTAGTTGCCAGAGGGCGCGTATCAGCTGTATCCTCTTCTTGGCGCGTTGCTTGTACTCCTGGAAGGTCTCGGGCTCCAGCGGGCCCATGACCACCTTGCCGTCCTGCCACCGGATGTAGAGGCCGTCCGCCTCGGCCGCG
>Ga0081534_100306_pt1 | contig 16329 bp, 26 predicted proteins | sample MonGeyMetagenome_FD_71019 | JGI IMG/M metagenome (GOLD analysis project Ga0081534, IMG submission 71019) | Hypoxic/sulfidic aquatic microbial communities from Monarch Geyser, Yellowstone National Park, USA - MG (SPAdes) v1 (version 2) | ecosystem: Environmental > Aquatic > Thermal springs > Hot...
AGAGAGAAATACGTATAAGACATAGTATACGTATTCGTGTAGGAATACGTATAAGACGTGTCTTATACGTATACGTATTTCGTATAAGACATGTCTTATATCTTATTCGTATTTCATAGTACGTACTTATCGCTCATTCTTCCCTTCCTTTTATTATATAGATATACTTCATGGGTTCGAATTACGGGGGGTCAAAATTCACACTGACGCTCGTTCTTTCTTTTTTATTATAGATATACTTCATACCCCGGAATTCGAGGGGGTTATTTCGTACTGCGGAGTTCGTACTGACACTCATTCTTCCTTTTCGGTCTGTTTTTTTTATTTAAATAAAAAGTTCGAATTTCGAACCTCTTGGTTCGAATTTCGTGGTTTCATTTAACGTAAACCGGAGTTCGGATTTTTTACTTCATTTTTTATGCGCAATTTTTATAAACCACAAGTTATTAATTTTATGTTGTATGAATGAAGCTTCACTTGCTATTTATCTCGGTAATATAGCTACGTTTATTCTCATGCTTTATCTTACTTTTCTTAATCCATCTCTTTTAAACAACCAATATTGGGTCTATATTCTCACAGGTCTTTTTACTGCAATTGTTTTTCATACGGGTCACGAGGCGGGTAAATCTAAATGATTCATCATGAGTTACGTTTCGTTATGGCTCTTTATCTCCTTTTTGGTTGGATATATTTTCTTTCTATTCACGCTCATTGTTCCGTTTATGAGATTGACTTCGTGTTTATTCTTTTTCCTGCTTGGATTTTTTATGAGGATTTTGTGTTTTTTTACAAATATTCTAATCTTCGTGACATTTTATTCATCAATATTATCTCACTTCCCATACCATATTTCATTTTTTATACTCTTTCTTTCGAACATTACTATTATTTCACTCTTGCTTATCTTATTTTTTATATTTCTCTCGGTTTTTACATTAATTACAGGGCTTTTCGTTAATTATAGTTAATTTTTTAAATCCGGTATCCTTATTTCTTTACATGTACGGGGTTTCTGTTATTAGTAACGATGGCAATTTGTTTAAAACTTTGGTTTTTCCTTCAAGATATATCGCTGAAGGCTATCTTGACATTTTAGTTGAGGATTTATTAAAGTTAGGTTATCCGGTTAAGTTGAATTATAGGAATGGTAAACTTGTTTTTATTATTTCCGATAAGGTTGTAATAACAGGTGAATGAATTATGATGGTCTATGTTGTAAATATACTTGATTCTGATGGTAAAATATTAATTCAAAGGGAGTTCTCAACCCAATGTGAACGTCAGACTTATGCTGACCTTATGGTCGATATAATTTCCTATCTCGAAGGTCGTAAAATCAAGGACGTTAAGAAAGAGATATTGAAAGAAAACAAAAGTCTTAAATCTATTTTAGCTTCTGCTAGGGAAATTGAGGAAAAATTTGTTGTAACCGAGATGGTTATCGAAAAATTTTAAAAGTCTTTTTTTCTAATTTTTTTCGTGATGCTTTATGGCAGACATTGAGGACGTTATTTCTTTCTTACGTTCCGTAGGTGTAATTAAAGGTAATATTGTTTCTTATAGTGGTCTTTTTCATTACGGTGAAAGTATTTCCGTTGTCCTCGGATTACCTCCTGAAGAAGCGGGTAAGGTAGTCCTCGATTATCTCGTAAAGAACGGTTATATTATGGTGAAATAATGGAACCTGAGTTGTATGTTATGTCTGTAGAAGATAAACATTATGTAAGTGGTACACTATATACACCTGATGGCATAAAACAGTATAACGGAGTTTTGGATGACTTTGAACAATTATTCACTCTTTTTCCTACATTTGCTACTGGGGTTTCTTGTTATTATGATGATGTTTGTAAACGTGACCGTATTGACTTCTTTTATTACCTAACCTATCATGATGAATTAGAACTTGAGAGAATGCTTTCATTTATGGATAATGCACCCGTTCAATACCTTAATTTCATCCCTCCTAATGTGGTTAAGAAGATGGATATACATATAGAAGGTACCAATATCCGTATTGGTGGTGCTGATATACTTCAAAATATAGATTGTAAGATAATTGGTTCTATTCCTGCAATTCTAACTATTACATATGATTATATCGCTATTAATGGTATAAAAATAGGTAAACGTGATGAGAGTGGTAATTATGTTGTCTGTGATGAAACTATTAATTTACAGAATGGTGTAGCCGGTTATCTTACGTATTTATTAGCTTGTTACTATTTTAAACATTATAAAGGTACTCCTAGATGGAGTGAGGTATTGAAAACATGGTGCGGTATCAGGACATCATTGAGGACGTGAATAGAAAGTTGTTTTTATTAGAGCGATGGTATTCCGTTTATAAGCTCGCAGAAGATTATGATTCTTATTTTGAGGCTTGTTATGGTTCACAGGCAAGGAGCTTTATTCAAATTATGGGTATACTTTCAGAGGAGCTTGTTTCTACTAAACATATTATTTATGACCTCCCCTGTATACCCGGTCTTGCGGATTTCCTTAAGATTTGGAATAATTTTGATTTAAAAGGCATGTATATTTATCGTGCTACTACTATTGACTACGTTAAGGACTATGTTATGTCTTCTACTCCTTTTATGGTTATTGAATCACCGAACCCGGATGATAATGACTATATCTCCTTTTGGTCTATTAGTCCCTATACTTCTCATTACTTTGTTAATAAATATATACAGTTTAACAAACTTAATGCTAGCAAAATTCGGGTACTTGTTGCTCCTTATGATGATACCATCTGTTCTAAAGATTGGTATGATAATTTCAGTTCTGAATATACTGTTATTATAGATAATAAGCCCTATAATTTCGGCAAAATAACCTATCTTAGAGAACTCGAAGTAAGGTGTTTTAAGTACCCTTCTTCAAATGTTACTTATTCTCTCACTGTTGATGACTTTAATGAGCTTATGAAGTACTTACCTAAAAAATATATTTATTTTAGCTAACTTTTTTTTATGGGTCATCATCTTCTATATCGTCTTCCGGATAATACATGTAATATTCTCTTTCGTAATCATTGTCATTATCTTCTATATCATCTTTCGGATAATACATACAATATTTTACTTCGTAATCATCTATAAGGAGCAAATATGTTGCTTTCGCTATAAGTTCGTTTATCTGTTCGTATGATGGGTTTCCTATTACTCCATTTATATCTTTTGTTTTTAAATCAAATCTTATTGAATTTTTGTTTCCGAAATACTCCCAAATTTTATCACTTACATTTATAAAATAACTCTTACAACCACAAGCTGAAAGCCATTCTTTGAATTGTTTTTTATCAATAAATTTCATACATATGTGGTTATCTATGTTTTGGTCTACTATTATTATAATTTGTTCCAAAACTTTATTTTCCTCCATGTCTAAATTACTATTTCTTTTTTGGTCTTTAATATTTCTTCCCATTCACTTTCCGGTATTCCTAGTTTTTTGAGTAATTCTTTAGCTATTTCTTCGGGTTCTGATGGTTTCATGAATGGAAATATTGTTCTTTCTACTACTGTAGATTCATTTCCCAACTCTGCAACTCCTACTATATGTCTTTTTCCTATTGCTACTATCAGCTCAAGGGGTATTTTTACATCCGTATGTACAAAAATAGACTTTCTGGTTTTAGTTTCTCTTCTGAAGTGGAATAGTCTTACCATGGTTTACAATTTAGTTTCGGGTTTATTTAATTTTTTATTCCCGCAATCTTTTTAAATTCCTATTCCCCTATTTTACATGGTGCTTTTATGAGGAAATTACGTGTTTCGGTAAAAGATATAAAACCCCTTTCCGAAATCCCTTCAAATGCTACTTTATTATGGCAAAACGATGAGTTTGCCGTTTACTATATTTATGACCTTTATGCTAGCGAAGTCCAATGGATACTTGTTAATAAGACTTATGAAAAGAAGTACGTTTCACTTTTAAGGGGTGCCGTTCTCGAAATTCAGGGTCAAAATTATGCTATCCCTATGTATATATTCGGTGAAGCTTATGCAGACGTCTATTTTGCGAATGGTTTGTCTTCTTATATTAATGACCTTAATAATGTCCCGTTATATTCTCTCGCAATCCTTAAGAGTCCTTCCGGTCAGAGTATTGTGGGTTTCGTTTTCGCTTTACCTCCTAAAGGTGTTCTTATTGTTCCCGAGTACGGTTTTGTTGGTCTTAAATCTCTTGAGGCTGAGCTTCTTGAAGTTAAACCAGAAAACCTAAACTTGTATGCCATTATTTACGATTACACCGAGATAATCGAATATGAACAGGAGTCCTGTACGCAAGTCCAAGCACCTCCTGATCCATATGCCGTTTTCTCTTATCAGTTCAAAATTGATAATATAGGTACTATAATCACTCCTAGGGTTATATTAGAAATCCCTGAAAGTGATGTAAATGTCATTACTACAATAATAAACGACATTAAGAAATTCTTCCACAGGTTATGAAGTTTCAGTCAATTTTTTAAATCCTGTATCCATTATTTTTCTCATGCACAAATTGACAGTTTTTGATTGTAACGGTGATATTGTAAAGGAGTTGGTTTTCTCTTCTGAGGATTTTGTTAGTGATTATATGAAAATGTTGATTGAAGACCTTGATAAATTAGAGTATTGGGTAGATTTTAAGAAAGTAGAGGATAAATATATCATTAAAGTTGAACATCAAGTAATTATTGTAGGTGATTAAGTAATGGATTGTTATGTGGTAGATATTTTTGATTTAGAGGGTAATTTATTAATTCATAGGGAGTTTTCTACTTTATCTGATTGTAATATATATGCTGATATTCTAACTGTAATAATTTCTTGTGCAGAGTCCTCTAAGGCTAAGGATTTAAATTCTAATGACCCTTCCGTTTTAAGGTTTAGGGAAGTAAAATCCAAATACTTTATTATTGAAAAAGTTTGTAAAAGGTAATGTGATCGTGTTATGCTTACCGAGGACATTCTTAATAAAAAGAAACTGAGTTGTCTTGACTTAGTCATTATTTTATTCAGTCTTGATAAAGCCGGTATACGATATAACATAAATAATGATGGTAGTTTGAGTATTTATGATGTGGATTTTGCTCTTGCTGAGAGTTATGATGACCATAAAATATGGGGTCGCATTGGGGATGTATATGTCGAAGGTTATCTTAATATAGAAAATTATCACACCAAATTAGTTTTGAAATGTAATGAATATAGTAGGCGTATAGTTCCTGATATATAAATCTTAATTAGATTTTACAAAGCGTTATTTCCCTCCCGTCATCACTTACATAAGTAAATATTGTTCCCTCTAGTTTCCTAAGTAATTCTATTCTATTTTTAGTCCAATCATGTACTCCTATACACCATTGCTCATACTTTTTCAGTTCATCTACGTTCAGTTTTTCTTCGCATCCTTCACAGTCCATTATAAACACATTTGTATCATCATATTCTCCTTTCCATTCACTTTTCATTGTCGCTTTGTCGCAGATATTAAAAGTCTTACATACCTCTTCCCATTTTTTTCTTAAGTGTTCTTCTTTCTCATATTGTATCACATATTTTGCTCCTCTCCACAAGAAATATAAGGCACTACTTCCACAATCCGCACCTACTATTTGGACTGTCTTTCCAAATATGTCAAGTTTTCCATATGCATATGGATACTCTCTCCAGTAGTCACAATCTTTTTTTCTAAAATAATCTCCAATGTTTTCCATATTAGTTCATCTTACTATATGTTTTTGTTTCCTCGTTAATTATTTTTTCTCTTGAGACTATGAGTAAAAAATTTATACCATAACTCATATTCTTTAATAGGTAACTATGTCCCAACCTAACAATACATCGAATAGTACCTGGTTTTCGATAAGAATTATTAGAATTTTCGTACTAATAATAGGTATTATGGGACTAGTGGTAATACCGGTACTTGGTTATTTTCTAGGGACTCTTATCGGTATACATATGTCGGCTAGCGATGTAGACCAGGGCTATGCATATGGAGGTCTGCTATATACTGTGTATAACACTACACATAACCCTGTATACTATCAAGAAGCCCAAATATCACAGGCACAGGGTATTGCTGAAGGTCAGACAGATATCAATAATTTCCAACTAATTGGTCTTGGCTTCGGTCTTGGTATTGACATCCCCATTGTCTTCCTTTTTGTGAGAGAATTCGAAAAAATGGATTCATAAACCTTTATAAGGTATTTCAACTTTCTTTTTTTTATGAAAATCATTACTTTTATTAGACCCGGTGAGAAGACCCAACCTCCTTCTTGGGCTGACCGTGTTATTAAACTTTATATCAATGATGTGCGTAGTGCTTTACTCTCTGTCTTCGGGTATAATGAAGATATTTTGTTGTTACGTAGTGACGTCAAAGTCATGGACAAGGTTACAATAATAAAGTTTTTCAGTTCGTTAAAGTTCTCTGCTGTTATAAAGTACAATAATCAGGAAATAGGTTACTTTCTTTCAACTCGTGATAAGAATATGAATTCACGGTTAGTTATTACTCATTATTCCCTTAAGGTCTGAAATTATCCTCTCCTCCAAGTTGTATTGAGTGAATTCCTTACTTTTTTCCAGTGCTTTTGCCGACAGGTCTTCATAACAGCTCTTCGAGGACGCACATTCCTGAGCCTCCTTCAACGCCTCCCTAACGTCGTTGTCTTTTATTAAGTAGTTCTCCATCCTCCATGACCATACTTCTTCTATAATTACGTCGTAAGGGTCTATCGGTATACCTATCGCAAATTCTCTATAGCTGTAAGCATTAACGTATACTGCCGGTACACCGACACTCATAGCTTCCATTAATGGCATCCCGAATCCTTCCGACTTTGATAATGAGACGTAGAAATATGATTTATGCAACAATTGATAAAGGTCTTTCGTATTCAACGTAAAGGTTTGCATGTCATAGTCTCCTACGTTCGATACTACTTTTGTGAGCTTCCTTAGTCCCATTTCTCTTAATATGTTTACTGTATACTCTATCCTTTTCCTAATTATTTTTCCTCCTTTTGGTTCCGCACCTACTATTATGAATAGGTGTTCCTTTTCTACGTTCTCTTTTTGTATCTGTTCTGCGACTAGGTTGTACGGGGGTCTTAATACACCGTCTACGTGTGTTATATTTTTTATCAATCCCTTCACATATTCTGATGTTGTATATACTTTCGCTTTTTTCATGTCACATCCGAATTCTACTAGGTATGGTGTATCAAGCCATAATATCATCGGTCTATCCCGGTAAATACAGCTTGATGATTCCATGAATCCCTTAGCGTCCGTTATGTTAAAATAGGTGGGGGACATTAAGGACTGGGTCAGTTTATAGTTTTTGAACCTTTCCTTCACGTTTTTAAAAAAGTAGTAGAAACTACACTCCCTGCAAGGTACGTGGACTATTATCTCTCGTAACGGCATCCCATAATAAAATTTATTCGGTTAAAAATAAGTTTATATACAGTGGGAAAATGGCTGAAGCTTTAGGGTTTATAGCAGGAGGGATAGGTGGTGCTAGTGGTGCAATAGGAGATGCAATTGGACGAATCATTGGTGATTTAGAAAGGGCTTTGTCAAGGTTCGGGTCTGCAGTGGTCTCGGGGTTTAAATCCGTTCTTGATAAGATATTATCTGTCGCCACCAGGGTAGCCGGTATTATAGAGAAATACTTCAGGATAGCTGTGAACTATATTGTATTGTTCTTAAGATTAGGGTATCGCTACATGTATAAATTTTATACTGAGTTTCAGAAAGACCCATGGACATCATTACAGTTTATTGGTACTATGGCGATATTGATTAATAACAGTCTTTTCCCGTGAGGTGATTTTGTGTGTCTTCTCAACCTCAACTGACTAAAGAACAGATAATGGATATAATAAAAAACGTAGTGGTATCTGTAGATGTTAATAATAATGCCGTAGTTATATCGGCATTTAAATTAATAACTTATTTTATGAAGGATGCACAAGATATTGAGAAGATATTGAAAGTTGATATCACTGAGGATAAGGATAAAGTTAAGAAACTTGTTGTTTATGCTAAAGCAAAACCCAAGAATCAATTTATAGAGTCACTCATTGTAAAATCCGTCCTTAAGAATGATATTTTATCAATTCTTAATACTAAATACGAATTTGTAAAGAACGGGGACGATGTTTATATAAAGTTGTATTTACAACCTAATCAATCACAAAACACTCCGGTTGTTGATTCCGCTGACGAGGTAGATTTCTGATGTCCGTTTCTACATCTTCCCCAACACCTTCCTATTCCGGTTCAGTGTCTCCAGACCTTTTGAGGTATATGATGGCATATGCTACGGGTAGCGATGGATGTATAGAAACAATGACGGCGTCTTTCCAACCATCGGGTCAGAGTGTTTATGGATATAACGTGTCAGTTCCTTCAACCCTTAACGCAGGGTTTTTCTTTCAACCGCAAAACGTGCCTCAGGGTGTCGGGATAAATATAGTCTTTTTTTCTACTACTATCCCCGAGGGTACATTTACAATTAGTCTTACATTCACTACCACGAAGGGGAACACTTATCAACTTGCTACAATAAATACTCTTCCCCCGAACGCGAATTATGCTTTGGTCATTATAATTGAACTTACCGTTACGGCTCAACCTTCGCAATATGTAAATGTCCAAGCACTCTTACAAGTGTTCACAGCTTTTGCTTCGAATCAATGTCAAGCTCAATCTTCACCACAAATTAATTATACCGGTAGCAGTGTTGTCACAATTTATCAATATAGTTATACTACGGAGACTTCGTTTAGTGCTTTCCTCCTGACGTTCAACCAATCGATAATACCTGCTACCGTTAATGTTACTGTCACTATGGGAGGTAACACGGTTGTTAGTGCCGGCATTGTTGTACCTACTTTGGAATATGGCTATTTTTTATTTACAGTTTCACTAGTATTTGAGAGTGGGTAAAATGAAAGTCACTCAGAAAATCCTTTCCCCTACAATAAAAGGAGGTCTTAACATTTATATTAATAAGAAGCTTATAGCTTCTGTACATAACAACGTTACTTCTTCTTTTATTCTATCATTAATTAAAGCTATCATAGGTGTTTCATCAATTTATGGTGGTTACTTTGAGATGCCGTCGTCTGCTACCGTGAAGCTGTTCTATCAAAATACACCCGTAACATCTGCAGTCATGTCTCATGTTTCTTTTACCGAGGAGACTATAAGTGGGTATGAACATACACGTATAATTTACAGCTTTTCCGACGCCTCACGTACCAAATACTCGTTTGACTCTTTACAGCTTTGGACTGCATCTACTCATTCTCTGTTAGCTCATGTTTCCGATGCGACACTTAACACACCATTGAAAAAGAACCCTCAGGACGTGGTGCAGATTGATTGGTGGCTTGAAATGGTAAGCGGACAACCGTTTGCTGAAATGTTATCATATCTTCAGCAGGAACAGGCTACTAATTGTTCATCTTCATGCAATATACCTTCAGCAGTCCCTAACATGATATATTCTTACAGTGTGTTTAACGCGTTCTTCGTCCTCTTAGCTCTCCCTAATATCTTAAGTATAGCCAAGGATATCAAGACACCGCTTACAAATTACCTTGTTGAAGGACTTACCCTTGCTAATAATGTAACACCTGAGGGCATTACGGCTATTGTTTGTTATGATATATGTGACTGTCAATTGACTGCGTCACAGGTGTCCGGGTTTGTTAGTGAGTTTGTTGGTGATAACTATGTTTACATCGCTTTTAATTTCCAAAACCCATGCCCCTCCGGTCAATATGTAGTACCGATTACGACATTAAAACTCAGTAGTGAATATTCTTTACAATTCGCTATTGCACCGGTTCCTTCGACAGGTGCCGGTGCTTCAGCACTCCTAATTAAGGTACCTTACGGTAAACTAACACTTAAGAACCTCTTCACGCATCAAGGTGAGTAGGATGTCTTCCCAACCCCAATTATCCCAACCTGCATATACGACAGCATTTATGAGTGCTATAGTCTCATCGATAACGGGAGTTAATGTTGGTCAATACCCTCAACCTAACGGATATCATGTTTACGCTACATCACCTACTGGTATTGTGGATAACACTACTTATGTTGATATTTATAATTTCAGTGACCAATATCAACAGGAAGGCGAAGTTACCTCATTAACTTTCATAGCTATATTTAAGAATCTAGCTCCGTATGAGTTTAATGGTCTTTCTTTTTACACTCAGGTAAATGGACAGGACTTTATGGAAGTTGCCGATTTTATATTTTCATCCGTTTTACAGAAACCTACTAATTATGTATTAGTTGCATTCATCATTTTTAGTATAACTACACCTCTCCAGTTCATAGACCCCATCCAGGACGTTATTCAAGAATGTGAATTATATTGTTCAGGTGTGAACTGTAACTCTGTAGCGAATAACATTTGTAAGAATTTTATACCGTTTTCACCATTTAACTTGGTCTTTTTATACTTACTTGGTGTTACAGTCAAAGACCTGGAACTTACTCCGAATGTCCAGCAACAGGTAGAACAATACACTAACTGTCTAAGTAATTGTCAGAGTATATGTAATGCGAATAACCCTATAGGTTGTCCTTTATGTCTCGCGGGGTGCATGACGTTGATAATACAAGACCCCATAGGTATTTTTATTATTGGCAATAACATTCAAAATATAAACCAATTATTGCCTCAAGGAATAAACACGATATATGCCGTAGACGTCTGTAGGGGAAAGATAGCTACACTACAACCCCAGAACTTCCAGACCACACTTAATGTGGTTTCTCAGACTGAAGTACAATATGTAGTACAGTTCTTCCTCCCATCTGCACAAGGGTTGTTTAACGCTTTACAAATCCTTGTCTCTACTGCACTTGCTAACGTTCAGAATAGTAACTACTCCCTTGGCGTTATTTACTTCAAGGGCGTCCCATTACCGTCTGGTGAAAACTTTATACTCACTGTAACGATATCAGAAACTGTAGGAGGTCAGTCAAATGGCAGTTAAGATAAAGAGTTATTTTAAGGTACAGGTAGGTGAAAGAGGTTCAATTAAATTACACAATACACTTACACCGGAGTATAAGTTTTTATTAGAAGGTCTTCTTACACAAGGTCAGGGTTACCGTTCTCCTTATTCTTATTATTCTGTTGCATTTGTAGCACCATCTAACATTTATTTCGTTTTTCTTAATCAAGGTACGGTAGTTGCTAGGTTACAGGCTAAATTAAACACTTACAATGAACAAATAAACGTTATTAACACTAATACATGCCAGAATAACCTAGTTTCATGTAATCTTAACTCTTTAACATTTAAATTAGAGTATGATTCAACTGATGAAACTAATGACTCTTACACCTTCGATGAAATTCAGATTTGGGCAGATAATTTGTACACTATAGCCTACACGAAAGTGGGTTCTGTCACTAAGAACTCCAACAGTTTTATAAAGGTAACATGGGACGCTACGGTAACTATAGAGTCAAACGATGTCCTATATATACCCGGATGTACCAATTTCTCCTTTATGTTCAACTCTCAGGTGGAACTCCCTAATTACCAAGCTTTCCTTTGTATGAATATACCTTATATTATCGTTTCTATCACGCTTGTCCCTTACAACTTGATACCGCAAAATACCTTTCTTTATACACAACTTTCTACCTTACTAAAAGTCCTGAACATAACAGGTTCCGGTTCCATCTTACCTACACAGTTACTGAACCTACAAGGAGTACAATTCTATGTTGTGGCTCAAAGCAACGGTAATATAGCTTACCCTATATCCGAGCCTTTTATATTGACTAATACAAAAGAGTCGAATACTGTTACGATGTTTTTGCTTTACGGTATCAATAACAATTATTTCATCTACACAACTAACCTAGTTTCAAATGTGCAGTACTTTAAGTTATATATTCCAACTTTAGTAATAAATGTAATAGAGGAGTAAACATGTCATTCTTATTGTCTTTGGGACAATCATTCTTCTCAGGGATTTCATCAATAGCTACAGGTGTAACATCTAATGTAGTATCCGTCGCGAATGGTATCAATAACGCTTTCACCGTATTAGCTCAGTTTGTTCAACAATTACCGACAGACTTACTTGACTTCTTTCAATCAATAGGAGGTGCGTTAATCAGTTTCGGACACGCATTTGGTACCTACATCTGGGACGGCATGCAAAGAATTGCTAGTAGTCTTTCCTCCCTGATGGCTCCCGTAGAACGTGGGTTGGAGACTATCGGTTCGGTAATAATGAACGCGTTAGCGACTTTATGGAATGACTTGAAATCATTCGCTTCTAATATATTTAACACTGTTTACTCCGCGATATCTAACGTAATATCTTTTATACAACCGGTATTTAATGACATAAAAAATTTGATGGTTGGTGCATATAATTTCCTAACTACTGTTGTGTCTGATATCTATACCATTTTTACAACTTTAGTAAACTTCTTCCTCGATATGCCTACGTTCTTTGGTAATATTGCTAGTTTCCTTAACTCATTGTTCACTGACCCCGGGAACCAACCGAACCTCCTAACTATGATACCAGGCATAATTTCTAGTGAGGTCTCGAGGATTGCAAGTGCAATGCCTGAAGTTGTAGCATATAATTCATACATGAAGCTATTACCAGAGATAGTTAAGGGTATTTCAAGTTTTCCGGTATTCGGAAATAGTTCTACAAATATATTTGGAAGCATTCTAGGGAAGGCTTTATTGTTAATAGGTTCGCCTTTTCTTACTGCTATAATTTCCTCAATAACTCAATCGATAATGGAATCCTTTTTTAGTTCTACTAAGACTACTCAGACTATCCCAAGACCATCACAACCACAGGTACAGAAACCTCAGAACTTACCATCTACTCAGCTACCGCAACGCTCTACGAGTACTTCTGCTGTGTCGGACTTACCGCAGTTACAGTTACCTAACCTGACTGCTGAAGAAATAGAGTTACAGTTAGAGAGACCCAACACTACTGGAGTCTTCATCGAGGACGTCATCGGCATGGGTACTCCCGGTGGAGGTACTGCGAAGTTAGTGTTAGGTTATGTAAACTTCCAGAACGCATTGCAGGAGTTCCAGGACGTGTTCCAAATTGTGCCTAACTTCTTTATGAAATTGATAGAGTCCTCACAATTCGAGTTCAGTCAGAACATGACCGTAGATATATCGTTAACGTTACTTGAGAACATATATCAGATTCAACAGACAATAGAAATAGTACCTTCCGTGGACGCTACGGCTATAATATTACCACCTGATATAGCTTTCTGTAACCCCAATAACGTACCTCAACCCAGTGAGACCGTTCAAGTTTCTTCGACTAGTAATCCACCTACCATAAATGCAAATACCACGGTGCTGATAGAAGAAAACCTTTGTATACCTCCTTACGACTTGCTAGCAGATACGATTCAGGAATTGTTCGGAGTGATATCGGGGATACTTAGTAACATCAGTGACGCGATTGTTGAGACAATACAATTCCAGTTCGGTATACAATACCAAACTAACCTGTCGGATGCGATTACCGAGGCTATTCAGTTCCTGTTCGGGTTACCATTCAATACATCACTTACCGATAGTGTCTCACTTCAGCTACAATTCACTGCTACTGCACCACCGTCTGAGTCCTATACCTATTATACCCCTGTCGATGTCCCAGTAACTTATACGGTACAGCAAGTAGCGTCATCCTCTTATAGTGGGACACTGAGTTATACTGTGAGTGGTTCATAATGAGTAGTAACCTAGCTTACCTGGTTTACCAAAGTATGACGTCGGGTTTAAGTAGCGTATCATTCTATTTTCTAGATACTAACAACAATAAACATGGTGCTAATGTCTTGATACCTTTTGTAAATACATATTATTATTTTGACGATAGTAACTCCGTATATACTGCTACTTCATTCAATATGGTTGTTAATAACACCATTATCCTTACCGTTACCTTAAACAATGTACAAAAGACGGCTAACACTACAATAATTGTAGTCGTATCGCTTAGCATCACTATAAACCTGCCCGGTAACCTCGGGACGTTAGTGACGCAGGCTATTCAGGCGTTGTTTGTAGGCTTAATAGTGAACCTTGGGTGCAGTGCTACGGCATACTATACCATTACAAATACATCGACTAATCAACAATCATCAGGGTCGGTACGACTATCGTTCAGTCTTGTGAATGACTCGGAATTTACAGCATCCGGAAGTATATCCTATTCACAAAATGAAGTTGTGTCAATTACACAGATAATCATTTCATGTTCATACGCCGGAGTCCAGGAAAATATCTTAACATCGACTTTAAACAGTAGTGAATGCACTAACTCATCCGGTTGTACGTTCACTGTAACGGTGACCTTTACGTCATAACTGTAAAACATATAACCTACTTTTCCTTACTTTTAGATATGAAAAGAAAGTTAGAGGCTAAAGTTAAGGCTGATGTAAAAGTGTATCTCATCCCGAAAGACCAGCTTAAGTTCGATGAGAACGGTAAGCCGAAACTTGATGATAAATGGTTAGTTTACCAGAGTAAGAAAAAAGGTGGTTGAAATGTCGCAAAAATTAGTCATACGTAACGAAATTGTAAGGGTAAAAGGAAGAGTGAAAGTAATCACGATTAAGAAAGATGAGTTCGAGAAGTTCTTACAGTTACGAAAACTTAAGATTCTTGATAAAGAATATGAGGCTTTGATGCCACCTATTGATTCACTTCAAAAGAACACCATAGATGTTAATGGTTTAGCGACGTTAGTGCAACAATATATAATAGCTGTAATTTTTGGTGCTGGTACCAAAAGTACAACTACTCCCGCTCAAATGGTTCTTACTACTTCAGGGGGCAGTATAACTCTCTCATATGCTGGTAATATTGGTCTTAACTCTCAAGGGGTTACGGTGTATATGCAAGTCCTTGAAGATAACAATAACTGGACATTCCAATATTATTATGTAGGTTTCGATACTACGAATTCCTCATATAGTACATCACAGTTGGAGTTATATGTATCAGCCTATCAATACAATAATTATAATAAATGTGGAGATGGTTCATTTTATCTTTACACTAATGCTGTACGTATTGCTTACACAAGCACTTCTTTTACCAAATCTAATGATTCCTATCTTTTTATTGTTTGGTTAATTGAGTTTCAAAATATACCGCCATATCTGTTATATTTCACTCCTATGTTACAGAATAATGTAAATATTACATTAAGAAAATGTTGCGGTGGTCCAAGTCTTAATTCAGTTTACTTCAACAACGGTTCATGTAATTTTGTATGTGGTGGTAATTGTCCTTCGACGAGTTTAGGAGGATTTATTACATATGTTCAAAACAATAGCGTTGTATTAGAGTTTCCAATTACAGCTCCATTGAATACAGGAGTATCCAATGTAGAAGTATTACTCTGTACTAGTTCAGGTTTCCTTAATATGCCTACTATTTCAGGTTCTACATCTGCCACATTAACACCACCTGTATCAGGTGCTACTTTCTATGTAGCGATTGCAACAATCACCATAACATATCAAGGGTCGTGAACCCGGCATGGTAAACCTTAACAAACTTTTTCTCATTGCATATAACACACTTCTCTCTAATATCCCCTCGTACAACGTTACGGCGTCCGTAAACGGCATACTTATCAAAATGGAGGCTTCTTATCAACCCGGTGTTATAACGTTACAAGGGTCTGTCACGATACAAGCGTCATCTAACTCATTATCAATACAAGTCTACCTTGGTCAATATCTCGTGGACTCCATTGACACGTCGGCACAAATAAGCCCGGGGACTTATACCGTAGTTTATACCTTAACTATCTCTGACAGTACCGGCATTATAAGCAACGCCGTGGGTCTAGCCGTGACTAACCAGCTTAAGAGTGTATCAATTTCCACTAACGCGTCGTCCTACGTCATTTCACTTACTCAGGACATGCTCACGTTCTACCTGGGGTACACGTCATATCCATCTACAATATCAATCACCGTCACGTTCACATTGACAAGCGGTAGCACGGTGACCGGGAGTTATCAGACCTCTGCATCGGCTTTACCTCAGGGTATACAACTCTACGGCACAATGATACCCGTGACGTTCTACTAAAGTGTTATTATATACAAAACTTCTCTCCGTCAATATAATGACATACCCCTTTTACATATAACGTTTGGCTTTGTAATTGAGTGTGTATGTATATATCTACCGGATGAATGATGTAGAGAGAATTGTTAAGGTAGTTGTCCAATACCTCTCCC
>Ga0081534_100309_pt1 | contig 16272 bp, 19 predicted proteins | sample MonGeyMetagenome_FD_71019 | JGI IMG/M metagenome (GOLD analysis project Ga0081534, IMG submission 71019) | Hypoxic/sulfidic aquatic microbial communities from Monarch Geyser, Yellowstone National Park, USA - MG (SPAdes) v1 (version 2) | ecosystem: Environmental > Aquatic > Thermal springs > Hot...
TGAGTACTTTGATGCGTGCTCCTCAAGCTTATCAGTCTTAATATCCACGTTTATGAGTTTCGAGACTGCCTTAATCAGCTTAATGGCGGCGGATACATCAGGGCCGAATTTACCAATGGTCTGGTTCAGTATGTAAGTTACATCCCTGTAGGACGATAACCTACCGCTCTTAACCAGGTTGTTAATCGAGGTTAGTAGCTTGGATTCAGCCAGCAACAGCACCCCACTCATAGTGCCTCTGGACAATACGGCATCTATGAACTCAGCCTCAACCCCAACAACAATAGTCTCCTTAAGCGGCGTGAAGCCGAGGCTCGTTAGACTGTTGACTGTTAACTCATCAGTGACGAAGTACACATTGTCACTCTCACTGGGGCCCAGCGAGGACATTGTTGATAGGCAAACCGCCCTGGATACACCATTCTCCTCCGCCCAGGAAATAACCTTATCTATGAACTCCCTGTATATCGGTATTGGTATTGGTATGTGCTGTCTAACCACTATTAACCCAGTCTCCTGCGAGTAAAATAGCCTGTAGGGTAGCTTAGCAACGCCATCGATAACCGTAACCGCTGGCTCAATCCCCCTAATCCTAATGGCCCCTATCTCATTCATCTTAAGGGAGTCTATGAGGTACTCGGTGGCCACCACGGAGGCTAGGCTTGGCTCGGGGCAGGCTAGCAGTATTAGGTTCCTCGGATCCTTAGGCACTGAGCGTATCTTAACCTCAAGCCTCACGTTATCCATGCCCGTTAAACCTAGGCAATGTTTATAAGGTTTTACGTCAACCTGTATTCACCAACATTAATGCCAACCCTTAAGCCCTGGGTTAGGTCAAAGATCCTTAATGCGTAGTCCGCCTCATAGGCATCACCACCCCACCTAAGCACCATATCCCTCACACGCCCCCTATCCATCGCCATCAGTCGTCCATTGACACCGTTGTATATTGTGAAGGGGGGTACGTCAACCGCCACCAGCCCGTATATATGGGCCCCAGGCCCAATGGCTTTACCACCCATTATACTCGTGTTTATCCCTGTCTTAACCCAGTCACCTATGATTGGGCCCAGTTTAACCATACCTGTGTCGACGCTCATGAACCTCACGCTACCCATGGTGTTCTTCAAGTTGGACACGGTTGTACCTGCGCCGAAGTTAACCCACTTACCCACGTAGGAATCCCCCAGGTAGCCGTAATGCTCCTTAAGGGTGCAGCAGTCCAGTATCGAATTCTTAACCTCACCAGACAGCCTAACGTTCATGTAGGCCACAGTGCCCTGCCTAACGTATGTGAATGGTGATATGGCCGTGTTGGGCCCTATTAAGGCTGGCCCCCTAATGTAAATTGGAGCATCGAGGGTGCTTCCAACCACCATCACCGGGCCATCATTTGTGTTCAGCTTGACGTCACTGGAGACCTTGGAGTTGACTAGGGCTATGTTACCATTAATGCCTAACATGCCCATTAGCATGCTTATCGTCTCCCCTAAAAGCCCTGTGTTATGCCTAATAATGTCCCAGGGCCCCTTAAGCACACCTATGTTGCAGTCCTCCACAATGGCACCACCATTAACCTTAACCAGTTGAACACTGCCACAGGCCACGGACTCGTTATTGCTTATGTGCCTAATGATGGCCCTTACGTTTGAGGTGTAGGGAACTATGCATGGGTTAACCTCCGCATCGGCACTACCTGAATAATCAATGTTAACCTTAACCCCCAGTTCGCTGGTCAATAGCCTATTCCTATGCACGTGAATAGGATCAACACTCAGCATCACCGTGACCTCGCCCAGTAGCCTAATGGCCCAATGCTCAATAACCCTAAGGCCGCCTATAATCATATATTGGGGTGGGGTTGTGTAGGATATGGGCTCCATGCGTGAGCCACAGGGTAGCGATAACGATAACCTCATCGGTGTTACTTAGGTTAAAGCTTATTAAGCATTAGGGATTAACCTGCCAATGGCAGCCATACCCAGGACGCTTGTCATAGGTAGGTGCCGTAGGTGTGGAGCTAGGTTAAGGATGTACGATGACTACTACATGTGTCCACGATGCGGCTCACTGTTCTGCGTCATATGTGGTGAGAAGAAGCTCAGGGGTAGGTGCCCATTTGATGGAAGTCAACTGATTAAGAAGTAAATCATTCTTCAAGAAGCCGCTTAATCTATAAAAACATAAGTAACCCTAAACTCACCGGCAGCAATGCCGATACACCTCAAGGTTAGTGAGGGCGATGTGGCAGAGAGGGTTGTAGTAGTTGGCGACCCTGCTAGGGCTAGGCAATTAGCTAATATGCTTAGTGATGCTAGACTGGTTAATGAGAATAGGGGTTTCTTAACCTACACAGGCACCTACAATGGGGTTAAGGTGACCATTGCCACACACGGCATTGGGGCACCCTCAGCGGCCATAGTCATAGAGGAGTTGATCAGTTCAGGGGCTAGGGTAATCATTAGGCTGGGCACCGCTGCGGCATTAAGCAGTTCAATAAGGCTTGGGGACGTTATAATACCCAGTGGCGCAGGTTACAACACAGGGGGTATATACTCGCAGTACCTTGGTGGAAACGTAGCCTACCCAGCCGTGCCGAGCCACGACTTACTCCTAAGCCTAATAAGGGGCTTCACGGAGTCTGGCCTTAGGTTCCTCGTTGGGCCAGTTTACAGTAGTGATGCCTTCTATGCGGAGGAGGATTTGCCAAGGATAATGGGTTCGAGGGGTGTGCTTGGCGTTGAGATGGAGTGTGCCATACTATTCCTCCTAGGCCTAATCAGGGGGGTTAGGACTGGGGCTGTGCTTGTGGTTACCAATAACCTCACTGAGGGTAGGTTCGGTAGGTTCCTAACGGCTGAGGAGCTAGAGCCCATAATGAATAGGGTTGGCGCCGCCGTGCTTAAGGTCATTAGTGGGTTACTTACCTAACCTGCGCATGGAGTACAGTACAACACCCACGATTAACCATACCGCAACCGGCACAGTGTACTGGGGGCTTAAAGATGAAAACGAGGGCTAGTGCCACCGCCAGCACCGGTAGGCCTATGATGGTTAATACAGGTACCTTAACACCACGCAACGTTACAGTTGGTGTGGTGAATCCACTGGCTCCATTAAGGGCCTTAAACTTGGCTAATGCAATAACGGTGAGCATGTACGTAATCAGCGAGGCAATGCCATATGAACCGGCTATTAACTCAACGTCATTCGTTAGCACGAATAGGGATGCCACCATTGATGAAACCACAATGGATATGTAGGGTGTCCTAAACCTACGGTGTACAGCCGATAAGCCCCTAGGCAATAAACTATCATCACTCATCTTGTATATGCTCCTAGAGAAGTCCACTATGCCAGCATTAACGCTAATCAGCATAACCAGAGCCACCGATAGCGATATGTACATGCTGACTAGGCCATGACCAAAGAGACCCAGTGCCAATGCACCCAGTGGGTCACTTAGGTGGCCAGCCATGTATTGAACCAGCCCGGAGTACGTGGCTAACATGGATAAGGCCAACGCCACAGCCGTTGACAGGGCACATATGGTTATTATTGACAACGGACAAGCCTCGCCATTCATGGCGGGGTCACCCCAATATGTGGGAATTCAGCGATGGGTTTATAAAGAACAGCTCCGCTGAGTTATTCAATAACCCCGCAATAGGCGGGGTAACAATCGAGACCCCCAAGGTGAAACCCGCCACTCAAGGCGGGGAGGGGGTCATTTAGGTACACTAAGCCGCGGCATCCTAGTCTCCCCGGCTGATTGGGCAATCACATCAATCCCTATGTAACCCCTCAACGCGTAGGTTAACCCAACCAGCCAAAGTGGGACTGAGCCAAGCAGCATAACCATGGGTAAGGCTGACCCTGAGTAGAGCGCTATTACACCCATGGAGAAGTAGTAGGTTGATGATACGTCAGAGTACCCTAGGGCAAACAGCTCAATGGACCCAAGGGCCCTCCTGAGCGTAATACGCCTACTATCCATCAAATCCCACGTGGCTCATCCTATTTAAATACCTGGATGCAGGGATAGGGATATTAAGGGTGCGTGGGTGGGGGTGGTTGATGCCTAGGGTCAGGGTTAAGGGGATTAAGTTGAGTGGCAATTACCTTGAGGTGCTCATTGAGGGTGAGGACTACACCACCATGTCACCCCTGTTAACGTACATACTCCAGGACCCTGAGGTTGAGTTCGCAACCTTCGACATGGATCATCCACTGCTCAGGAACATTACACTTAAGGTTAAGACCAAGGGTAAGGACCCGCTCGCAGTCCTAGAGGAGGCTGTGAATAGGATACTGGGTGACATAGACAGCATTGAGAGGGGGTTGATGCAGCAGTTGGGTGGTTCAGGTGCTGAGGCTAAGGAGGGGCAGTAGGCCCAGGGTTTACGTAATCGAGCCAAGCCAAGACTGGTGTACAGCAGTGCTTAGGGCTGGCGGGGTTGAGTTCATTGCCAAGAGGATTAGCCCCAATGAGGTGTCTGTGGATAGGTACATCGGTGAGTCCGTTGAGGCTGAGTTGGTGAAGATAATAGCTTAATTATTAGTAAGTTAACTCACCACTACTGGCCACGCCACCTAGGAAGTAGGCGCTTGCCCTCGGTCTCCTGATCAGGGTAACTGGGTCACATTCAATTATGCCAAACCTGGCGCTGTAGCCCATCTCCCACTCGTAGTTATCCAGCAGGCTCCAGTAGAGGTAACCGATGACACCCTCCTTAATGGCTATGGTTAAGTGATCCCTAATGTACCTGATCCTGGCCTCATCATCGTCAGTGGCTATTCCGTTCTCAGTGATCATTATGGGCTTCTCAACCCTCCTAACCAGCCTAATGGCCCACCTAAGGCCCTTGGGGTCGATAACCCAGCCCCTCTGGTTCTGTTTACTAATCACCAACTCACCCATTGTCAGGGGGTTAAACCTAACCTTGGCGGTTGCGTAGTAGTTTAGGCCAATGTAGTCAAGCCTCCCAACCTCCCCACCCCCAAGCCAATCCGGTAGCCTCCCCTTAGCCAACGTATTCACAATGAACCTGTTCAACACGTAATTCATGCCCATCGCCAACCCCCAGTCTATCAATGAGAACCTTGAGGCTGGCTTGGCCGGTGAAATGTGCACTATTAAGCCTACCTGATTCCCCTCCCTCTTAACCACCTCGTAGGCTGAGTCATTAGCCCTAAGCAGGTTTACTAGAGCCCTCCACATGTATTCCATGTTCATTACGAAGGGTGGAAAGACGCCGAGCAGGTAGGCTAGTATCACGTACAGGTTCACCTCATTTATGGTTAACCAATACTTAACCTTACTGCCTAATGAATCTGAGACGTACTTGGCGAAGTCCAGAAAGTACTTAACGTTCTCCCCCCTAACCCACCCACCTTTGTTGGTGAACCACATGGGGTTGACGAAGTGGTGCAACGTGACTATTGGCTCCATTCCATGCCCCCTTATCTCCTTAACCATGTCCACGTACCTATCCATGGCCTCGTCGTCGAACTTACCCTCGCTGGGCATTACCCTGTCCCAGGCTATGGATATCCTAAGCGCCTTCAACCCCAGCGACGCCGCCAGGGCTATGTCATCCCTGTACCTGTTCCAGAAATCACATGCAGTGCCACTCCTGGGTAACCTCTCACCCTCGTAATGCCACCAGTCGGCATTAACGTTATTCCCCTCAACCTGGTAGGCTGACGTGGCGGCCCCTATTATGAAGCCACTCGGCACCCTTAGCCTCCTCATTTCAGGTCCACGAAGGAGACGTAGGTTATAAACCTCCTCCTAACCCCTTCCTTACCCTTCTCAATGACGTAGAGCCTCTGGTAGTCACCCTCCTTAAGGGGGATCACCATGACCCCACCTATGGCTAGTTGGTCGATTAGGGGCTGGGGTACTGTTGATGCGGCTGCTGTGACTAAGATTGCATCGAAGGGTGCGTACTTGGGTAGGCCCATTTTCCCATCACCCTGGAAAACCTTAACCATGCCCCAGTAGCCAGCTTGAATAACATTTACGGTTGCGTAGAGGGCTAGGTATGGGTCTATCTCAACCGTGTAAACCTCACCCTCCCCAATGGCCCTTGCACAGACGCACGCCTGATACCCTGTGCCGGCCCCAACCTCAAGTATCCTCATGCCACCCCTAGGCTTAATCAACTCACACATCATGGCGACCATGTGGGGTGCGCTAATGGTCTGACCCCTCATTATGGCTAGTGGGGTGTCCTGGTAGGCGTAGTGCCTAATGTACCTAGGCACGAAGATGTGCCTAGGCACGCTTAACATAGCCTCCTCAACAGCCCTACTGGTCACTATGCCATCAGCCTTCAAGTCATTGATAAGCCTCCTCCTAGCCGCCTCAAATTCATTCAACTCCACGTGTAGTGGATGCGTGGGGTTAAATAAACATACCCCGGCATCAACGCCTGGCCGGGTTGCATAGGGCGAAGACCCTGGATTGCCCAGCCTCAGAGCCGATTACGTTGAGGGGTGCGGCTATCAGCAGGGCCTCCGAGTTTAGGCATTCATTAAGCACCCTATCCAGGTTGGTTAAACCCTCTATTATCAATACGTTAGATGACAGCAGCTTATAATGGACGTAAACCACGTCATCCCTACTAACCCTAGCTGGGTATGGGTAATCCGGCTTACCTGAATAGCCGGCTATGCTTAAGGCCTCCGTACCCACCAACGACACTCCGCGTTCAACTAGGTAATCGGCCCCATCCCTCGATAGGTACTGCCAATTGTACAGGAACTCCTCGCTACCCCACTTGCTGGAGAACCCGGTGTAAAGGAGGATACCCCACCCACCCCTTATCCTATCCCTAAACGCCTCAAGGTCAACCCTACCGATGGGTTCACCAGGCGCCTTGCCTGACAGGTCCAATGCAACGCTGTAGACTATGAACCTGGATAGTGGGAACTTATCCACTGATGCCCCACCTGGTTGGAAGTGTAGGGGTAGGTCTATGTGGGTGCCCGTGTGCATGCCCATGCACACGCGGGATAGCGTCGCCTCACCGTAACTTTTACCAAACCTGACGTACTCGTGGTTGAAGGGTGGGTCACCGGGGTATATGGGCATGCCATTGCTTAGGCTATGGCTCAGGTCTATTAGGAGTAGTTCACCTTTGGATATTGCATCGTACATGTCCCTAATGTTCATACAAGCCCCAGGCGCCTAGGCTTTTAAGCCTTAACCATGACTAAGGTCGTTGAAATTTAAAACTTAGGTTTATTACCCAGGATTAATTAATGTTAAATGTGCATAAGCCCCAACTCCCCGAGCCCGTGGATGTTAAGGATAGGATTAGGAGGAGGATGAGCACCTGCAGTGGGCCTGGATGCGTAAACTTCGCCATATGGTTTGGTAATGAATTAGCCAAGTACCTCTGGGACGCCTGGAAGGCAGACCTAAAGGCGCAGGGGATTGGGTGGATCGACTTCCTCAGGATGCTTAGTGGGTACAATTCACTAATAGCCTCCTGGGCCATTAAGGGTGAGTTAAGCTGGGGTGACTTGGTTGAGAGGCTTTATTCAGCTATTGTTAAGGGTAGTAGGCAAAGTGACTTAACCAGGTTCATGTAGCATTACGGCTTAGGTAAGGTTAAAAAGTAACACGCTTAATGGAGCCCGTGGTTAGGACTAGGGATACCTTCCTGGTGAACAGGGCATTAATGATAGTGGCCTACGTGTATGGGTGGGAGGTGGCTAATAGGCTTAGGGGGATGGACATTGAGGTTGAGTACAATGGTGTGCTTAGGAGGATTAAGCACATTTACGTAAACGGTAAGATTGCCTTCAGCATTAGGGCCAGTGACGGGTTACTAATACCAACCATCCACGGCGCCTCCCTGGTGGACTCGTGGATCAGGGTCAACAGTGAGGCTGCACCCTTTGTTAAGCAGGGTAGGAGTGTCCCTGTTAAGAGCGTTGTTGAGGTTAAGAACGCCTCGCAGAACATGGACGTCGCCATAGTTGACGAGTCAGGTGGCGTCATAGGCGTGGGTAGGTTAATTATAACGCCTGAGGAGGCTAAGACCGTGGGTAGGGGTTTCATGGCTAAGACTAGGCACCACGTTAAATAGGCCGCAAACTCTCTCCCCGCTTGAGGAATGGACTGGAAGTGGTTAATATTCCTTATAGGGTTAGTCGTGTATGTAAACCAGCTTAACCATGCCCCTCTCAACCCCCGTCAACTTAACGAAACCATACCTGATGAATTGCATAACCGTACCCACCTCAAGCCCGGCCACGGCTGGTTCGGCTAATCCCCTATCCCTGTTAACCTTCCCAACGTCCACTGGCACTGTCACCTCAGCCTCAACGGCGTTGGGTGGTGCCCACTGTATTATCGGCGCCTCAGCCCTCCTGGCCTCCTCAATGTCCTGGCCTAGGAACTCGGCCTCCGCTGATTCACCATTAACCTTGGTTATCTTAATGTTGCCGAGCCCCATTAACCTAATCAACACCCCAACCTTCACGTCACTGCGTTGGATGTAAACCATGTCCTTAACTTCAATGAACCTAAACCCCCTCTCTGGGTATGACGGGTGCATGGGTAGTTTAGCCTTAATGGGCCCATTAACCCCAATCAGCCTCAACCTAACCGGGTCCCTGACGAACATGTACCTGTTGGCTATGGGCTCTATCACCTGCCTATTGTATGCGTAGAGGTTGCTTAGGGTTATGGTGGCGTCGGTTTCCTTAATCCCCACGAAGAGTATTAACCTCCATATGGCCTCGGGCGTAATGCCCCTACTCCTCAAGCCTGCTAGGGTTGGTAGAGTTGCATCATCCCTGGCTAGGTTAAGCTTCTTCAGTATGCTCTTGCTTAGCTTAAGCCCCTCCACCCTAAGCCTACCGAAGTGTATCGTGTAGGGTTGCTCCCAGCCGAAGGCCTTAAAGACGTAGTACTGCTTAACCGTGTTAACCCTATGCTCCTGCGCCCTCAGCACGTGGGTAATACCCATTAGATGGTCGTCGACGGCCACGGCGAAGTTGTAGGTTGGCCAAACAATGTACCTATCCCCAACCCTTGGGTGCGGGTACCTGTGAGTATCTATGACCCTGAAGGCGACCCAATCCCTAATACTCGGGTCTGGGCTGCTTAAGTCAGTCTTAATCGCCACCACGGCCTCCCCCTCATTGAAACGGCCCTCAAGCATCCTATCGAACAACTCCAGGTTGACCGACGCCTCAGCAAGCCTAGTCCTACATGGCTTACCCTCGAGTTTAAGCCTCTTCCAATCCTCAGGCTCGCACCCACTACCCCTAGCCACCACGTAGGCCCCGCCAAGCTCAATAATCCTCCTAGCGTGGTCGTAATATATGTTCATCCTGTCTGATTGAATATACTCCTCATCCCACTTAATCCCAAGCCACCTCAAATCCTCCCTAATCGCATCGTAGGCCTCAAGCATCGGCCTCTTCGTCCTTGGGTCCGTGTCCTCAAACCTAAGAATGAACTTCGCCTCCTTACCCCTGGCAGCGTACTTAAGCTTGTAGGCGTAGTTCACTATAGCTGGCCTGGCGCTGCCCAGGTGCAGGTAGAAGTCTGGGTTTGGGGCGAACCTGAAGGCCAGTTTACTTAACCTATCCGCGTCCGGTAGCTCCGGTAGGGACTCCACGTCACCCCTCCTAGCCTCAGTGGGTCTCTTAGCCTCGAGGGCTTCAGGCCACCTCTCCTCAAGTATCCTCCTCTGCTCCTCTAGGGTTAGGGAGTTCACGTAGTCCACCACCTCCCTAACCACCTCAACCACCTGCCTTGCGCTCGCCCTCAACTCTGGCCTATCAGCAAATATCTTGCTGACCACGGCCTTAACGTCAGCCTTCCCATTGAACCTGACGGCGTTGATTAGGGCATGCTTAAGCGCCAATTCCCTAACGTCAACGCTGCTCATTAAGCCTCACCGGCGCTGGGAAATTAATAAGCGTATCTAACCCTCAATAATGCTCCTTGAGCCAACGCAGGCCTTAATACCGTTAACCAGCAGGTCCCGTATCAGTTCCCTGGCAGTCTCCGTTAAGTTCAGGTTAAGGGCTTCCCTAATATCAACGAACACAGCCTCCTCCGCATCGCTCGATGCCCTTAGCGAACCACCCTTAACCTCAACCAGGTAGTCTAGGAGTATGAAGTGGTACCTAACGTTGCCATCACCATCCCTCTCAACATACTGGTAAACGCCCAGTAGCAGCCTAGCCTCACCCTTCAACCCAGTCTCCTCCTCAAGCTCCCTCACCACAGCCACCTTAGGATCCTCACCGGCCTCAACCATACCACCAGGTATGCTGAACTTACCCCTCCCAGGCTCATTACCCCTCCTAACCAGGAGAACCTTGCCGTCGTTAATGACCACCGCGCCAACCCCAACCAACGGGTATCTAGGGTACTCCCTACCCATGAGGAAGCCGGTTTAATGAACATAATTTAACGCTACTGCCCTAAACTAAGCCCGTGAAGCCGCCTTCATGGATTGCACCGTCCTGCCGATTTGTACGGTACCGGTAGCTTATAATTATCCCTAAATTGGCTAATGGCATATTACGCCTGGGCTCATCACCATGCACATCCCCACGAACGCCGTATACGCCCTTTATGATGTCGGAAAAAGGACTATCTAAGTCCATGGATAGGTAGTCCAAGTGAAGGTTGTCGGGAACTAACGGCATGGAGCGGCTTACCATCGTCTTTGCCGTGGTAACGCTCAGTGAAGTGTACCAGGGCATTGGTATTAATAATGTTAATGCCGAATCAACGTTTAAGATAAAAATTAACTGAAATAGGTTAAGTCAAACATGTAGTAGGACTCCGAGAAGTTGATTACTTTTAAAGGAGTGTGGACATATGGACCGGTACGTACTCGGGTCATGTATTACGGATTCCTGGTTATTTGTGGAGTTGGTTCTAGTCTAGGAGTGTTTTACCGCCCTTTAGAACTCCCCAGCCCACTATCCTCCATCTACCCGACACCTGCTTAATGACCACCAGCTTCGATCCCTCCTGGGCGCACACACCCCTCCTCAGGTCTATGGTTACTGCACCACCCCTCAGACTCCTTACAACTCCCATTACTGAGGCTGAGCCAAGTATTACCATTACCGGTTCCCCAACCTTGATAGCCGAGTCCACGCCCTTCCTGCTTATTGGGTGGTACTCCGCCTCAATACTGCCGTAGACTGGGTATAGCTTACCCGGTTCCCCCACCACACTGCCCACTAGGGCGTCTGCCTTGGTTAGGGCTGGGTCGAGTAGTGTGCCTATCCCCACCAAACCCCCTGGCCTGGCCTCCTCCACGGATTGATTGCCTATTGCTATGCTAACCACCTTAGTCCTAATGGGTACGTACCTATCCCCCAGTTTAAGGCCTGGCCTAACCTCAATCTCGTCGCCAACCCTTATCCTACCCTGGAGCAGTGTGCCACCTAATACGCCACCCACTAGTTTGCTTGGTGGGGTGCCTGGCTTATTGACGTTGAAGCTCCTCAGGACGTACATTATTGGTGGTTTGCCTAGGTCTATGGCCTTTGGTTTAATAATGTTGTTTATGGTTGAGGCCAAGGCGTCTATATTAACCTTGTGCAGCGCCGAGATTGGTATTATGGGTGAACCCTCGGCCCAGGTGCCCTTGATGAAGTTCCTTATCTGCATGTAGTTCTCAATGGCCTTATCCCTATTAACCAGGTCAATCTTGTTCTGGGCTATTACAAGGCCCTTAATGCCCATTATGGTTAAGGCTACGAAGTGCTCCTCGGTCTGGGGCTGGGGGACCTGCGTTGACGCATCCACGACTAGTATGGCGCCGTCGACGAAGGATATCCCACTTATCATGGTTGATAGGAGGACCTCATGGCCGGGTGCATCTAGTATTGACACCCTCCTTATGAACCTTGCCTCAGACCCATCTGGGCACTTGCCATCTTTAATTAGGCCGATGGGGATTATTGGGTAATCCCCACCGCACTCGTATAGGTCAATGTTGGTGTAGCCCAGCTTAATCGTCATGGCCCTCTTAACCTCCTCACTATGCCTAGCCACCCACTCACCGCTAAGCGCCTGAACCACGGTGGTCTTCCCATGGTCCACGTGGCCAGCCGTTATGATTATTGAATCCGGGTATGTGTATTCCTGCATTACAACTAACGCAACATCCATGGGCTTAAAAAGTTAACCAGCAGCCTCATTGGGCTTGGGTTCAAGCCAAGCCTCATCAATGATGAACCTCCAAGAGTATTCACTAAGCCTAACCACCCTCCCCCTAACCCCAACCCTACTCCTGAAGAGTGGGGCGTCAACAACGAAGGTCTCGGCCTCACCACCCTCAAAGGCTGGGTTAAAGCCATGCGTAGAAGCCAGTTTAACAACCCTCTCCAGGTCATTTCTACCAAGGACCCTGCCCATTAACCCAGGGTCTAGGCCATAGGCGTCTATGGACGTTATCATAAACCTTAGTCCTGCATCGTACAGTTCAAGCAGGTACCTTGCCTGGTCCTTACGCCACAGGGGTGAGTAGACCCTTAGCCCAAGCTCCTCAGCAACCATGTTTATGTTCATCCTCTGGTAATCCGATAGCAGGGCTCCGGTTACAACACCGGAGACGCCGCACTCATCAATAGCCCTATTGAGGGCCCTCCTTAGGTCAACCAACTCAACACCCCTAACCCCACTTGTCTTCTCGAGGATTTGCCTAAGCCCCATGGCCTCGGCCTGTAACTTAGTGTACTCAACGGCGGGCCTATGGAACATCCACGAGTCTTCCCTGGCCGGTATTAGGGTTACTAGGCACTTAACGTCGAAGCCGTGCATCAATGCCCAGTGCACGGCGTACGTTGAATCCTTACCCCCTGAGAATAATGCACAGACACCCCGTAACTGGGTTGCTAGTGGGGCTGTTTTGGATTTCTTGACCATATTGTAACACTTATTTCTGTTGATGACCAATCCCAGTTGAGTTTATAAACCCGACCCTAGCATTTTTACTGGTTACCCTGGGGTCCCGAGATCCGTAGTGGCTGGGAGCCGCGGGCGACCGTTGAGGAGCTGCTGCGGTGAGGGGGCTCGGGGAGACCGTCGAGAAGGAGACGGTGGTTCACGAAACCACTGAAGGTAAACGAACACAAACCACCGCCTCCGGAGAGACGGTTAATAATCCCCTAGGCTATGCTTAAAAATCTGGATAAGTATACACATGCGAATACTATGGACTGCAGGCTCCTTAAGGCTGTTGATGATAAGCTTAAGGCTAGGTCGAGGCAATTGCTAAGCGTAAACGTGTTAATCAGTGGGTTAACCTATGGGCTTAGGGTTCTTCAACTACCAGTGGAGCCTATTGTAATTGGAATTGAGCTTAGGGAGTCTAAGGGGCCTGTTGAGGAGGGTGAGGTTAAGCTGGAGGTGGCCCCAGGGGTAATGCTCACAGTATCCACATCACCGCTTAGGTTAACCGTCACTAGGAATGGTTCAGTGGTCTTCACTAACAACTTACTCACCCCGCAGCACTACAGTAGGGGCTACTTCCACCTGCTCGACGATAGCCTCCACATGCCCATTCTAATAAACCCAGATGAGGGGGTTTATGGGGTTGGTGAGTGGTTTGGAAGGGTTAATAGGGTTGGGCAGAGGCTTGAAGTCTACGTGGTTGACCCTGCCGGTTTACCCAACGATAAGACCTACGTGGCCTACCCATTCTACTGGTCAACCGCCGGCTATGGGCTTTTGATCGACACCTACTGCAGGGTGGTCATGGACTTTGGGTCTAGGTACCTGGGTGTTGGTGAAGTTGTGATGCCTAGGGAGGTTGACCTTTACCTAATACTATTCAACAGGCCCAATGAGGCCATTAAGGCGTTGTGGGAGTTGACGGGTTACCCCGAAATCCCCCCACTCTGGTCCTTCGGCGTGTGGTATAGCTTATGGAGGGATGTTGGCTACATATACTCAACCTACAGGACACAAGACGACGTGGTTAAGTTCGCCGAGGAGGTTAGGAGGAGGGGCTTACCCGGCGATGTGATACACATAGACCCAATATACACAAGGAGACCCTTCAGGGAGTCCCTGAGACTATTCCTGCTGAGACTTGGGTTGAGCGAGGGTGAGGTTGAGGAGTTGGTTAAGTATCATGAGGAGAACGGCAGGTGGAGCTTTAAACCAGTCCTAGACTACATTAAATCCAGGTGGCCGGATAAGTTTGAGGCCATACTCAGGGAGTACCCCATGACTGGGCAGGGGTGCACCTTCGAGTGGCATGAGGGCTTCCCAAGGCCAACCGAAATGACGGCTAGGCTCCATGAACTGGGCTTCAAGGTTAGCCTATGGGTTAACCCATACGCACCCGTGGGTAGCAGATGGTTCAGTGAACTGAGTGAGAGGGGGTTACTCGTCAAGGTCAAGGGTAGGCCCATGGTTGAGATGCCGGCCTGGATAAACGGGTCACTGGTGGACTACCGCTACCTCACCGCTGACTTCGGGGCAGTTGACTTCACAAGTGATGAGGCCTGCAGGGTGTATGCAGATAAGATTAAGGAGCTGCTTAACCTAGGTATCGACGCCATTAAAACCGACTACGGTGAGGGTGCCCCTGAACAGGGTGAGTACTCCATTGGCTCCGACCCATGCATCCATAACCTCTACCCAGTCATATACAATAAGGTCGTTTACGAGACGATTAAGGAGACTAAGGGTGAGGCCATTGTGTGGGGCAGGTCCGGTGGGCTTGGCATACACAGGTATCCGATTAGGTGGACCGGCGACCCTGATTCAACACCCAGGGGGATGGCTGCATCGCTTAGGGGTGTCTTATCAATGGCCACCTCCGGCATAATGTACGCCAGCGTTGATATAGGCGGCTACAGCGGCACACCGACACCTGAACTTTACGTTAGGTGGGCTCAAATGGGTTTACTACTATCTCACAGTAGGTTCCATGGAACCACGGAGAGGGAGCCGTGGAGCTACGGTGACGAGGCCTATAGGATAGTCTCAGGCTTCATTAAACTCAGGTATTCTCTAATACCCTACATCTACTCGCAGGTCATTAAGGGCCTGAGGACTGGAATGCCGCTGGTTAGGCCGCTCATCATGGATTACCCCGATGACGAATCGGTTAGGGACATTGATGATGAGTACATGTTCGGCGAAGCCATGTTAGTGGCCCCATTGTTCACGGGGGATGAGAGGACTGTTTACCTACCTGAGGGTGTGTGGTACGATTACTGGAGTGGCGAGGCTGTCAAGGGTCCAACAACTGTTAGGGTTAAGGCACCCCTAAACAGGATACCCATCTACGTTAAGGATGGTTCGGCAATACCCTACACCAGGGTTAAGGCGCTTTACCTGACCCCGGAGGTGCTCCGTGACCTTTCCGTTGAGGTATACGGTAACGTCGAAACCTTCTCAGCTGACTTCGGTAGGTACGGTAGGCTGGAGGGGGTTAAGGTGGATTACGGTAAGGTTCAGGTGGTGGGTGATTTCAAGGTGTCCTTCACCAAGGCTTCACGCCACGAGCCACCTTGATGGGCAGTTGGTTAACCAGTCTGCTTTTTAAAGGGCCGCCTAACCCTAACCTTGAGTCATTATGGCTAGCGAGGATTACGTCGCCAAGAAGATGGCTCAGTTAATTAGGCAGGGAGCAACCCTAACCCAGTACACTTGCCCAGTCTGTGGTACGCCCCTGCTTAGGCTTAGGAGTGGCAAGTACTACTGCGCCAAGTGCGATAGGGAGGTTGTGGTTGTTAGGAGTGATGAGGAGGAGAGGGAGGTGACCATTAGGTATGGCCTAATTAACGTTAGGGATGTGGTCTTCTCCAAGATAATGGAGTTATCCAAGGAGCTGGGTAGGGTCAACGACATAGATGATGTGAACAGGTACGCCGTAACGTTAACAAACCTACTCAACGCCCTAGGCATGATAAATAGGCTTATTGGTGAACAAGGCAAGTCAACTACAAGTCCCCAAACCTAATGGGGCAGTTTTGGTTTTCATTATTATTCGTGGGGTTTGTTACCATTGGTGGTGAGGCGATGGGTTTATTAACCCATTTCCAACATCCTTAACCGGTTACCCTGGGTTTCCGAGACCCGCAGAGGCTGGGAACCCCTGGCGACAGGGAGGGAGCCACTGCGGTGAGGGGGCCCAGGGAGACCGTCGAGAAGGAGACGGTGGGGATTTCATGAACCACCGCCTCCGGAGAGACGGCTCTGGGTGGGTTAGGAGGGGCTTATCGAGCCTCGTGAAGGTTAGTGGCATTAGGGCCTCC
>Ga0081534_100310_pt1 | contig 16260 bp, 11 predicted proteins | sample MonGeyMetagenome_FD_71019 | JGI IMG/M metagenome (GOLD analysis project Ga0081534, IMG submission 71019) | Hypoxic/sulfidic aquatic microbial communities from Monarch Geyser, Yellowstone National Park, USA - MG (SPAdes) v1 (version 2) | ecosystem: Environmental > Aquatic > Thermal springs > Hot...
CTAAAATTTGCAACTCAGGATGCCCAGCTAGAGCATATCGTTTTTATGGAAGCTTTAATCACAAGGATCCGCTGTGCCCCATTTCTACATATAAGTAAACGAACGCCCTGGCCGGGAACCTTTTATTCAAATACGTTTTCCGTGCCATTGTATTTTTAAATTGCACAAAGCAAAATAAAAAGCTTTTGGTCAAAAATTAAGCAAATGTTACTTGTCCTTTTAAAAGATCAAAATCGCGTTTAAAAATACAATGAGATAACAAAAGCACAAAACATTTAACAATTTTTTATCTATTATTAAGGAGTGGATAGTTCGCAAATGAATTGATTAATTTTTCAGTTTTGGACAATCTCTTTCTTCTCTAAAGTATTCATTTTTATTACAGCTGGATATTTCATCATATATAGGACTTTTTTACTTTAAGACATAAAGGCTTTGAAGCCGCATTGCCGATAAATTGATAAGCAGCTCACACGGGTAAAACAAAGCTATATGGCATTAAAACAAATATCTTATTATTAAGATATTATGAAATGCCATTACTTGCGTTAGTACCGCTGATATGTACCTTAAGATGTGATCAATTTTTGGTCGGTAAACTCTTATATATTTGCAAGGGTTTCTTATCCAATTATCGTTCTATTGTTTTGCTCCTTTCTAAGGTAGCTGTGTCACAACTTCATTTTCCGTAATCAAGTTCGCAATCAACAGTTCATACCGTAAGATCTCGCCCCTTTACCTCGTTGGGCAAGGTAGATTTCTAGAGCCTTTTTGAGTTCTGATTCAGCTCATCTTGAGCAACTCCTTTACCAGTATGATAGCCAGGTTTGTTAGGATCTAGCTCAAATGCCTCATACAATTCCTCTATAGCCTCTTCGTACTTACCCATGACATATAGAGCAAGTCCTTTACCAGCATGATAGACAGGGTTGTTAGGATCTAGCTCAATTGCCTTATTGTATTCCTTTATAGCCTCATCGTACCTATGCAGCCCATATAGAGCGTTTCCTTTATTGTTATGATAGCGAGGGTTTTTAGGATCTAGCTCTATAGCCTTATCGAATTCCTTTATAGCCTCTTCAAAATCTAACTCTAATGCATAAATTAAGGCCATTCGGTAAACTTGTTTTGGAGAATTGTCATGATTAAAGGTTAGAAAACCCATTGATCTCAGTGCCGAAAAAAAGGCTTTAACGTATCTTCGAATTACGCTAGAAGAATACATAGAACTATATAAAATTTCTTCATAATTCATCTCACCTTGTGCTCCTATGTTTGAGAACTCCTTTTCTAACGTATTGATGGCTTCATTATGAAACAAATTCATAAAAGCTATTAATAAAAAGAGATAGAATGGCCTTATTTCACCCTTTGAAATTCTGGAACTTTCTACAGCGACGCTGTTTACTAGGAAACCGATAAGTTCATTGTATGCACCCAGACTTGAAGGTTCAATAAGCGAGTAATCAACTTTTTCCTCTAATACATTAAATCCATAATGAGACTTGTCGTTCCTTCTAATTTCACTTTCTACATATCCTATAATAGAAGAAAGGAGGATCGCGTCTGAAAGGTCTAATGGTCTGATTGAGTTACGATGTTTAAAGAAATCTTTTATGTATTTGTTTAATTCATTCAATACAGGATTATTTGGATACTTATTTATGAAATCTGCAAAACGTCTTTCATAGTTATCTTTTATTTTATCGAAAATTTTCCCCTGTTCTATCACCTTTCTCACAAACCCCAAAAGCTCATCTACTAAAGATCGTGAATCCTCTGATACATCAAGCTTGTTGATTATATTTGATGGATTTCTAGCATCCATTAGGCTGTAAAGTACATCTCTGTACCATGAATGGAGTGAAAGTTTTCTGTCAGAACTTTCGTCCATATAATTGGGTGTATGAATGTCGAGGAAATTTTCAATGTATTCCAGCAGCCTTTGAGGAAATCTTGGATAGTTAGCAACAAGAAAATAAACGAATATTAGTGAGCTGTCTCTCTTTCCCTCTTCAGATAATATCGATAATATCATATTCGCTGTGCCAAGGGGTAAATTGTTTAACACCTCTAAGCTAAATCCCTTCTCCTTAAGCATCTTCACTGCCTCTTTGATATATAGTGGCAAACCTTCAGACTTCTTAGCCAATATTTTAGATGCTTCGTCTAAATCGTCTTGGCTCAAGTTTGGAAATGAATTTCTTAACCTCCTGATCGCCATTTCTTGCAAAATTGATTCAGTGTAATCTACGCGCGCTTCATAAACGCTCTTGAAACCTTCTTCCTTTCTAAGCTCATTAAAGCTCGAATCCTTTATGTAAGAGGTCCTTACCGAAATTATTACTCTGGCTAAGGGGGTATTGTTTAAAATAGCTTCCCTTAACTTTTCTCCTAATATTTCATTTGCGATTTTGGGATCTCTTATATCATAAAGCGCGTAAGCATCTAGGTTGCGGAATTTTTGAAATGAAAAATTACTTGGCTCCACGATATAGTAAACTTTGCTCCCCCTATCCAGCAGAGACTTACCTATCATATATAAGAGAGTTGTTTTCCCTGATCCAGCCTCTCCCTCTATAATGCAGACGTGGTCCTTAGAATTGCTTATTATTTCATTAATCTTCTCTTTTACATTGCTGTCATTTTCAGAATTGCCTAGCCCAATTAAATTTTGGTCTTCGTCTTGAACGCCTAACTTATCTTTTAGCATTCTTACGTTTACAATTTTTTCAGCGCCAGTCGAATAGAGTTCTTCCTTCAATCTTTCAATTGTTTCCTTCAAAGATTCAATTTCATCTTTGATGAGCTTTATGCTATCGTTGACCTGTGACAATTCATTAAGCGATTCCATTATTTTCGGGTATTTAGCTTCAAGGTCCTCCAGTCTTTCTTCAAAGCCCTCAAGTTTATTTTTTACTTCATTTACTTCTTTCTTTACTTCCTCCCATTTATCCATGAAAATATAATTGAGATAAATTTCGCTGGCCCCAGGCTTGAGTTTGTTTTTCTTATCCAGCTTATAGCACAGCATTTTTCTTTCTGAGTCGCTTAGTGAATCCCAGTACTCCTTTAATTGCAGATATTTATCAAGCTGGGTTATCTTTTTTTCTCCCCTATGTTCTAGGTATTCTTTTATTTCAAGAATAATGGAAGCTACGGCAACTAGAGCAAGAGCTGAAGGTGCAGTTATACCCAAAAGATAGGTTATACTAGGTGCAAGTTGCTTTACTTTATTGTACAAACCCTGAGGTATTAATCTTAGAAGGTTAGGAACTTCTTCTCCTACCTGTGTCATACCAAGCAGAATACCTGCGTCCAAAAGTTTTTCGGTATAATCCTTGACTTCTATTTTTCTATCAAGATCCTTCTTTATTTTGTCAGGTTGCTCATTGTCTGCAAACCTTTTCTGAGTTCTTTCAAAAACATCTTTTAAGAGTTTCAGAGGATAAGTTTCCGTGTTTCTGGGGATTACGAAACCATCTCTTTCAGTCTGTTTAACCAGGTTTAGTATTCTTTCCTTTAAATCATCATCAAACTTCTCCTTATACTTAGATTTTTGTATCAGCTTTTCTAGAAATTCGTAAGCTTCCTTTTTTGAGACTGTGTGATTGACAACATATTTTTCGATGTATTTTTTAAAATCAGTCTGCAGTTCGTTTTTATGTTCTTCTAAATACTCTTCAAGATATACACTAAACGTATATTCAGGAATAAACAACGCCACTTTTTGGCCTTTTCTCAAACCATTCATAATATCTGTAAACGAATTTTTGTCATAGGGATTATACTTATACCTTTCAATAGATAATTTCCTATCCGGCAATCTTGAATAGTATTTTAGGTACAAAGTTGTCAAACCAGATAACGGGTATCCGACTACAATTACCCCATTTTCTAATTTTTCATTTATCTTTCTCTCAGTTTGTAATTCAATTGTCTCCTCGCCTGTAACTAGACCCATTGATTCCTTCATTTCAATAAGGAAATTAAATGCGTTCAAAACCCTTACATCTGCAATATCTTGAAGGTTGTTTTCCGATAATCGTTTTTCTATCTCTTCTTTGGATTTCTCACTATTTACGATTATAAAATCCTTTTCTTTTATGTTTTCTAACCCTGTCCTGGCTTTAAAATATACGTCCAAAATATCTTCATCAGACAGACTGTATCCAATTAATATGATTCTACGCTTATCAGCATCGGCCTTAAAGGAATCCCAAAGTATTCCCCCCTTTTCCTTAATCTGTCTTTTGTCTTCATTAGTTAGAAGCAATGATTTGCAATCTATTATGCTCCCATATAGCTGGTATATCACTATCCTTTTACTCTCGATCTCCTTCCTTTTCACCACTTCGTTGCCTGAATAAATTGAGATGGCTTTATCTCCAAAAACCTCAGATAATGCTGTATCCCAGTTCGTGGTCGCAATACATATTTGACCTGGCGTTTGACTTTCATCTAACGACTGGGCAGCTTTGGTTATTATATTATAAAACAAGCCAAAGAAATCTTCCATAGAGATGTTAGTTGCAGGATTTCTTTTGCCTTCTAGTATTCTCTTTATTTCAGCGCAGATATCATCCTTGCTTATTCCTTTATTCAGTAGCAAAGATATGAGGCTGTCCAGCCCCATTCCTTCAGTGTCATCAGCACCTTTTTGCAGGAAACCCTTTTCTTCAAAACTTTTCTTTAGCATATCCGCGAGCTCTTTTCCAACCGGCAAACCTATTTCCGATGAAAACCCAGCACCAAGAAAAAACATATATTGTTCCGGATGTTTTTTAAAATCGTCTATTAGATCCCGAATCTCCTTATCTTTGGTTTCCATAATATTACGTTATTTTTAATTTCTCATTAATAAATTTTCTTTATTGGTCTTACCCCCGCAAGTATAAAATTTCACTCTTCCAAGGAAATTTGTTAGGGGCATCATCTGTTTTAATGTCTTAGTGAATGAACAAATAAGGCCCAACAGTAAATTGGCGAGCTGTATAAACTCTGCTCTAAAGCTTTGAAAAATGACCTTGGGATAAATGTTGCACGAGTTGAAGTTCAAGGAACAGCCATAACAGTGTACTTTTTCAAGCATATTGTTAAAATGAAAATAACTTTAAGCGGACTGGGGCCTACTGAATAAAAAATTAAATAAGCTAATATGAGGTCCTTAGTTTGAACTATAAACTGAGGGCCAAAATTTGACCCAAAACAAAGCTATATGGCATTAAACCAATAGTTAATCAAAAATAAAAAATCATGAACTATACTATATCATTAATTATAATTGAAATGTTGTATTTACGGGAGTACGATCTATGGAATTAAACTTATATTCTTAAAGAGTTTATAATAGTTATAATGCCTAATTGTTGGTTAGTCATGATGAGTGAGGAGAATCTCAATTATACTATTAACCACGGTATTTACGGTTTACCTGGAAAAACGGCTAAGAGGCTTAGGGCATTGATTAATATTGGTGACAATTTATTGGTTTACGTCATTAAGAAGGGCTGTAGCGAGCTTTGCGAGTCCTTCACAGCGGTACTTGAGGTGGCTAGTGGTTGGCGTGAGTCGGGTAAGCCAACTTGGCCTGATGAGGTTAAGGAAGGTGTGGTTAAGTACCCATGGGTCGTTGACGTCAATGTTGTAGGTAAGGGCAGGGTAAGTTATAGTGAGGTTTACAGCGAATTAACCAGCCTACAACTTGAGGACATTCGCCGCAGGTTACAGAAGGCTGGTAGGCGTGTTGGGTTTGGGTCAATGTTGCGCATGATCAGTGCAAACGTCAGTGCAAAACCGTTGGGAGGTGAAGTATGCGAATTAATTAAGGCGAGGCTCCAACACATGGGTAGGGTTGTCTTCACTCATGATGATGTTAAGGGTTGGTTAATGGATGTTGGCGAATTACTTTGCTGTTACTGAGTATGAGAGTGAGAATTTTAGGTTTGATGTTGTTTGGTGGAGTAGTGAGAGGGATTTCAAAGGTGGGAGGCACCCGTCAGCGGTCTTCGAGGTTCAGCGCAGTGGTAGTTTGGTTGAGGCCTTGGCTAGGCTTAAGCACGCATGGGATAAGTGGAACGTCAACGGGTTATACCTAGTAGTCACGGAAGAAGAGGATGCAGATAAGGCTCAAATGCTTATTAAACCTCAATTGATGGGTTCATTTCATGAGTTAATGGACAGGGTTAAAATATGGACTGCTAAGATGGTTAAGGATGTTAGAGATGCCTTGGCAAAATATGAAGATAAGGTAAGGGAGTTATCGACGTTAAGAGATTAAGGGAAAGATGAGGCTAATTATAACTATCTTATCACGAAATCATTACATACCCTTAGATATTAAGAAATAAAAGTTATTTGAGCAGTTTTTGATAAGCATTGTTAAGAAATACAGGATAAAAAAAGACTTTACCAATAAGGAGATAGCAGATGTACAGTGTATATTATGTATAAGTTAAGTATAGTATAACAGCTTTATAGAGAGTATAAAAGAACAGGGGTTATTCATGTTCAGAAAAGAGCTGAAGACATAAAAGGCCTGTTCCTGAGAGCGTTAGGAATGAAATCTTTGAGCTGTACAGAAAATACAGAATTAGCGCAAGTTATATCGGAAAAATACTTCGCGAGGAAGGATTACATATTGACAATGACAGAATCAACCAAGTCCTCAAGGAGGCTGGATTTGCAATGAGCGAGCCTAAAAAGTGGCACAGAAAGAAGTGGATAAGGTATGAGAGAGAATACTCAAATTCGTTATGGCACGTGAACTGGCACATGATAAAGGATCAGAGGTGGAAGGGATTATGGCTGATCGTGTATGAAGATGATTCATCAAGATTTATAACAGGCTACGGCGTTTATCCATCTCCAACGTCTAAGTATTCTGTTGATGTGCTGAAAAAAGCGATCGAAAAGTACGGAAAGCCTGAGCAGATACTCTCTGATCACGGCACAACCTTCTATGGAGTTGAAGCAGATGAAAGGGAAAAAGGCATTACAGAGTTTGAAAAGTTTTTGATTAAAGAGAAGATAACGCTGATAGTCGGAAGGGTTGATCATCCTCAGACAAACGGAAAGGTTGAGAAGTTCTTTGATATATTTGAAAAGAAGGTAAAATTCTTTGATTCTGTTGATGAATTCATGAATTGGTACTATTTCATAAGGCCTCACGGAGCCTTTGATATTGAAAAGCTTGAAACTCCAACAGTTATATACTATAAGAGGCTTCCTAAAAAGGAAGTTATAATGGATCCAACATTACTGGAGAACATTGGAGGGGTGAAATAATTTTTTAATAAAACAAAAGGGTTTTGTATCTTTAATATTTAAATTATCACATGACAACAGCGGTGCTTTTTGCATTACTTTCGTTAATACTGTTTACAGCGGGAGATGCATGGCTAAAGGTACCTTCTGAGAGACAAGGAGCGCTGAAAACTACCTTTTTTATAACCTTATTTTCTGCCATTATCCTTTTTGCCGTTTCTATATTTTGGAAAGGGACTTTAAATGCTAGCTCGATTGAGTTTTCAACCGTTTCCGGACTTCTTATGGGTGCAGGGCTGCTTTTCGTTCTTATTTCATTGAAAAAGGAGCAGATGTCCGATACCATGAGCCTGATACCTGTCTCTTATCTTGTACCTGTTCTGTGGGGTTCGTTTGTTTTACACGAAAGCATAAATGTCTATGAGGTTGCTGGAGCAGTCCTGATATTTATGGGGACATTTTTTATCATGTTTAAAACTCTCAAGCTTAATTTCGGGCTTATCCCAGCCCTCATTGGTAACATATTCTGGGGTTTCAACTTGTATCTTTCAACTATGCCGTTTCCAGCTCATCTAACTATCCATTAGTAGGGGCTTTTGGAAATTTGATCTCATATTTGCTGATACTTGTTTTTGTTATTTTAAGAAAAAGCTTTGATTTTGATAAAAGGTATATATCTCAATCATTTATAATAGCGCTGTTGCAATCTTTTGCACTTTTATCTGCGTTAATCGTTGAAGCGTATAAATATATGGTTGTAGGCTTTTCGGTTGTTGCCGCTGAGCCAGCATTGCTGACACTCATAGGGTATTTTGTTTTTAAGGATAGAATAAACGCCATTCAGCTGCTTGGTGTTCTGAGCATGTTTGTAGGCCTTTTTATTCTCTCATAAATTAGCTAAAACAAATTAGAAACGATTAATGTCCATTTTTGATTACTTAAAAATTATTTGCGGCAGACTAGTTTTATTTATGTGAACTAGTAATATGTTAGCAGGATTAAGGATATTAGGAAATCAGTTGACATAACACACATGTATGTAGGATTGGATCTGCATAAGGCAACAATAAATGCAGTTGTAATAGATGAGAATGGCAATGTGCTAAATGAAGTAAAAATAAAGTATACCATTGATTTGTTACTAAGAAGCAGTTACTTAAGGTGGATACTCAGATTAAGTGGGCAAATGTAAGGAAAGAGCCTAATAGAACAGTCGGCAACTTCTACTCTAAGCTAAAGAAGAAAAAGGGAAGTTCTAAAACAAAGAAGCTTAGGATAATTTACTGGGTGCTTAAAGAGCACAGGCCATATCAAAGTTAATGGGTCATGACCGCAAGGTTGGGGTTGAGGATGCTTGATGAACTAATTGCGGGCTGACCCGTTAACAAGGTCTTATGCTTTGACACTGGGGATTGCCCCGAATGGGTAAGTGATATATCCCTCATGAAATGACAGAGATACGCTAGTTCACTCTATAAGCCATAACTAAAATTAGAACTAAAATACAGCAACATGGCGTTAAAACAAAGGCTAATTATAAACAAATTAATTATCAATTATAGCTTTAATTGTTATGAAATGTTATTATTTGCGGGACTACTAATTGGGATTAATTTTTACTATTTTTATGCAAGCACTGGCGATATAACCTTTAGGTTTACACAATCAACAAGCCCTTTGTCAGTCAGAGCGTAATCTGGTATAGCAGTAATGGGTAAAAACGTCATGGTTGAAATAGCTGAACTAAGTTTTGATCCCATTTCTTTTGTAATTTTATCAAACTTATTTTCTATCTCAGCCATTTTTTCAGGTTCTTGATCGCTTATTATTCCGCCAATAGGCAACGGGAGGCTCAAAATTATTTCTCCATTTTTTACCAAAGACATACCGCCGTTATTTTCAATTATATAATTGACAGCTTTTACTATATCAGCCTTGTTTGTTCCAACACTTACTATGTTGTTATCATCAGGCGCTGATGATGAAGCCATAGCTCCTTCCTTTAATCCGAACCCAGTTACAAACGCTGTGCCGACTTTTCCTGTTCCTTTATGTCTTTCTACTACTACTGCATATAGCAGATCTTTTTCTGGGTCAGCTAAAACTTCACCTGAAACAGTTTTAACCTCAAAAATCTTCCCTTTTCTTCTAAAGGGATTCTCATCATTTACTTCAATTGCAAGTACCTTGGCTGTTTCTCCTTTTGCTTTTACGGTTATATCATTTTCTGAGATTTTTCTTGCATTTTTAAATGTAGTGAGCATAAACTCTGGCCTCGTTGGCGGATTAAATTTATAAATGTAGTTTCCGTTCCAGCTTACTAAAATTCCTTTGCTCATAACGCCTTTTATTTTTACCTTTGTAAAATCTTCAAGAAATATTATATTGGCTAGCTTTCCTGGTGATATAGAACCAACTATACTATCGATCATGTACATGTTGGAAACGTTATATGATGCCATTCTGTATGCATCTTCTGGTGCAATACCTTCTTCTATAGCCATACGAACTACTTTATCAATGTGCCCATGTACTATTACATCCTTTGCATATACATCATCTGTGCAGAATCCCACTCTATCAGTTGGAATTCCAAATTCTTTTATTATCGCTATGTTTTTCTTTAAAAAATGTGTAACAGAAGATTCTCTGATCATAACATACATTCCCCTACGTGCCTTTTCGTACATTTCTTCTGGACTATAACTTTCATGATCTAACCTTACGCCAGCTAAACAGGCTGCATTTATTTTGCTATTATTAGCTAGCGGCAAACAGCCAAATATAGGTTTATGCAAATTATTTGCCAAGATTATTGAGCGTATAACATCAGTATCTTTATTTGTTATGAATTCAGCTACAGTTTCCCATATTCCCCAAGAATAATTTTTATTAAGAAGTTCTGAAGCCTGATCGTAACCAAGTTCATAAGCAAGTGTTGAAGATGGAATTGTATAGGGTAACTTTGACGGTACTCCCCAAAAAAGCGTAAAAGGTATCGAATTAACTTCATTTATAGTTTCTTCTACACCTCTTTTTCCTAGAACTGAATAGGTCTCATCAAGACCACTAATAATAGCGGTTGTACCGTATTTTAAAACAAGTTTTGCAAACATTGTAATAGATAATTTTGTAACTTCATAATGTATATGCCCATCAATAAAACCTGGCACAAGTATAAGACCATTAGCATCAATGATCCGTGTGTTTTGATTTACTTTAATGCTATCACCATAAGAAGTGATGTAACCTTTATGTATTCCAACATCTACTTTCTCTAGCTTTTTTGTAAACACGTTAAAGACTGTGCCATTTTTTATAACAATTTCGGGAGCCTTTTCGCCTAAGGAAATTGAAATTAATTCTTCCAAAAGATTTTGTTCTAATATCATAAAATTAATATTTTATGTCGATACTTTTAAATATATCGGTTCGTATAGTTTTGACGGTTCCGTTAACTTAAGCTCATTCTGATCACCTCATGCTTGCAATTAACAAAATTGGCTTAATCCATTCTGGAAGCTGATCATTGAAGAGTGGCGCTGAACCAATTTCCTCCTTCGTGAATACATAATTATAGAAGAACCTGAAGGCTTGCTGGTTTACTTGCATGGACAATTTGTGGCCTTCTGCCAACTCTTTTATGCTTCATATATTCAACCTTATCTATAATTTTCTTAAGGTCTTGATCACGTACAAAGTGATCAACTAAGCCCATCTACATGCATCTGCGTACCATAAAGCTCCATCTATGTATAATGTATACAGGTTTCTTACTGTATTAGCTTATAGTGCGCATCTTTAGAAATGTATACAAGCTAATGTAAAAAAAGAGATGCTTTAAGCTTTGTCCAAAGGTAAACCAGACCCACGCTTTTTTCCTACAGCATTTATATCTGTTTCATCTATTAATGCGTATTAATTCATGCTTAAATCCAGCACTGATGAATAATTTTTGATTTACTAACATATGACTCCTCTTTATTATTGGCTCAAGGACAGCTATCCTCAAACTTGAGAAATAAAGCATAGATTATAAGTGCTATCGGGTCGCTTTTCTGGTTTAAATGATCGTTTGCCAGAAATAGGACCCACTGAAAATAAATTTTAGCGAAGAGAACCCTAACAATCAGTACACCTGCAAGTACAGCATTTTAATTATAATTAACATAATTTATTTATTTTTTGATAAACTTTTGGTTTAATCTTATGTTGCCTTTTGTTTAAAAAAGTATGCGATAATATTTTGAACTTTTTTGCAAAGTTTTTCTTAAGGTTATCATGTAAGTCTTTAAAGCAGAGTTTATACAACTAGCCAATTTCCTGTTAAGCCTTATCTTGTTCATTTGCTAAATCGTTAAAACCGGAGCCTTAATGAATTTCTTTAAAAAAGCGAAATTTTATACTTGTAGGAGTATTGACTAAAAAGAAAGGTTTATATATTAAAATTTTAAAATAACATTACTATGGATAATAAAATGTCTGAAGCTACAAAGCAATCTTATCCATGGCTTCAATATGGGTTAAGCTGGAATCCAAGAAAAAATGTAAGTACAACACAATACGTGCTTTACGCAGTACAGATAGCCTTAGTAATAATATTATCCTATCTGAGCGTAGTTTTGTTGGGGCCATTAAGCTATTCTGGAATATCTTTGTTTTACTTTGTAACCCCATTCTTCATGGTATTTTCTATGTGGTGGGGCTTATGGGGTATGCTCGGTGGATATCTTGGAGCTGTAATCGGTGCAGGGTTGATGGTAGGATTAGGAGTAGTTCCATCACTTCTATATGCAACAGGTGATTTAGTGTATCCATTGTTATCGTTTATAGCTTACAGAGGATTTCTCGCAAAAAGAGGAATTGATCCATTGTGGAGGGATCTGGTATTTAAGGAAATTCATGGAACGCCAGCTAAAAGAAAGGCAGCTTGGGTATGGTTCATACTACTTAACGGAATAATATTCAATATACCAAGTGCGGAACTTGGTGTAGGGATTCAGTATGCCTTGGGGCTGATTCCTCCAAGTGCATTTTGGTTCTGGTGGTGGGGTTGGTTTATATCAGATGCAATACCTCTTATAATAATAACACCAATAATTGTCAAGGGGCTGAGTAACTTAGTAGAAAGGCAGGGATTAGTAAATCTAGGATGGATTACGTGATCATATTAGTACACCTGCAAGTACAGCATTTTAATTATAATTAACATAATTTATTTATTTTTTGATAAACTTTTGGTTTAATCTTATGTTGCCTTTTTCAGACCAAATTTTCAGCCCTTAGTTAAAACTGATGGCTTTACATTAACTTGTTTAATTTCTTATTCAAGAAGCCCTTGTCAGCTTATTGTTCCCATACCAACAATAGGTTTAAAAATGTTGTCATTGTTACAGCTCGCCTATTTCTTGTTAGGCTTTATTTGTTATTCTTTAAAACGTTAAAAACAAATGAAAACACTAATAAATTTTATCATAAGAGTGAAATTTTACACTTATAGGACTACTGGCTAAAAAGAAAAGTTTAAAAAATTTCAACACTTAAATTCATAAGTATGTCGAACACCGATAAAATTAAGGAGGACGCTGAAGCTAGGACGTCAAAGAAGTATGTAAGGACTTTTATTTTTTCGATGCGAATAGGTACAGCAGTAGAAAAGCTTCACGTTATAACCAAGGCTATGATGATAATCGTCCTTTCGGTAATCGCTCTTTATATGTTTGATGAAGTACCTCCAGATATATATGGCCTGGTACTTCTTATCTTAATAGTATTTTCTTTACTGTTAGTGGCGAGGGTAGGAAAGTACCTCGTAACATCATACTTGGCCCTGGCGCTTCCAGTGCTTCTTGGAGAATTTATCTGGTGGCTTGTCTTTAACAGAAACTTACCAGGTTCACCAACTTACATTTATGCTTGGCCAGGCTTTTTACCAATAGGGCTTTCTACTTTAATGTTTATTTTAACATTTGGACTTGTCTTTATTAAGACAAGGAAGATTACTTCCTCATTAGTTGCTGCATTAATAGTGTGGTATATATTTATCGTTCCCGGAGATTTAGATACGTCAAAAATAACGACTTGGTTTACATTTCCTATTGGCAGGCCTATTGGGTTGTTAACCAGCTCTTTAGCTGAAATGGTAGCTGTTTCAAAGGCGATGGGATTTGCTGTGTTAATTTACACATCATTTTTGTTTCTGCTCACAACAAGGGACACTGAAATCGCGGGAGCTTTAGTTCAATTAAAGGCATCTTTCAAGCAGGCTTTCTTTGTAGCTTTGATGTTTAGGAATTTAAATTTGATTCTCTTAGATTACGAGAACATAAGGATAGCTCAGAGGGCAAGAGGGGCAGGGATTATAAGAAAAAGTATATTTTCAAGGATAATTGACCTTGCATACATCTCAGTACCTCTTGTAGCTTCAATGATAAGGAGAGCGACTGAAATGGGAGTTGCTCTTTATGCGAGGGGTTTTGAAGCTTCAACAAAAATGACCCAGTACAAGGAGACAAAAAATTTAACTTATATGGACATAATAATCTGGATTATAATGATCGGGTTATTAATTTATACTGTTGTTCTACACCAGTCAATTACAGCAACTGTGATGAGGTTAATATAACGGGGTGATAAAAATGGCGCCAATAATTGAAGTTAAAAACTTTTCATGGAGATATCCTGCATTTGTAGGAAAACAGAATCCTTACGCGCTTGACGGATTGAACTTTCAGGTTGAAAAAGAGGAGTTTTTTGGAATTATAGGCCCAAGCGGTGCCGGCAAAACGACTCTCTGCTATGCGTTGACTGGAATTATACCACATGTATTTAAACCTCAGATGGGTAAAGAAGCAGAGGATCTTAAGGGTGAGATTTACGCATTTGGTCAGTTGCTGACAAAGGTTGAAACCGTATACAATCCAACTACAGGTAAGAATGAGGCAAAAATTATGGGGATGAAGCAGACTGCACCAAGAATTGGGTTGCTGCTACAGGATCCAGAAAACCAGTTCCTCAGGATGGACCTCTTACATGAGGTTGCATTTGGTATGGAACTCATGGGATTGCCCCCAGACGAAATAGAAAAGAGAGCAAAGGAGGCTTTGGAAATCGTTGGGCTCAGTTCCCTATGGCCCATGGCAGATTTAATACATCCTTCAGAACTTTCTGGAGGTCAAAAACAGAGAGTAGCTATAGCTTCTTTTATAGCTATGAGGCCGGAAGTGCTAATACTAGATGAACCGACATCAGATCTTGATCCAGAAGGAAAGCTGAGCATAATTAAGGCCATAGATAATATTAGAAAAGAGTACAAGCTCACTCTCATAGTCGTTGAACATAACCCAGAGATAATGCTGAAATATGCTGATAGAGTTCTGGCTCTGGACAAGGGAAAAATGATAGCTTATGGAACAACAGAAGAAGTGTATAAGGACGTCAAACTGTTTTACGAACATGGGCTTTACCCTTCAGATATTGCAAGGATTGGTTATGAAAGCAATTTAAAGTACAATCAAAGGGTGCCTTTTGATGTAGACGAAGCCCTTAAAGCAATGAGCGGCATCACTCCAAACTTTTCTAACGTTAACCTTAATGATGAAATAGTAAAGGGTGAAAAAGAGATAATCAACGTCAATAACGTAAACTTTTGGTATGAAGACGGAACGCATGCGCTAAAAGGGGTTAGTTTTACAATACATGAAGGAGAATTTGTTGGATTAATAGGCCAAAACGGGGCAGGAAAGACAACGATTTCAAGGATAATAGCTGGCATATACAAAAATTACAAGGGCACAGTTAAAGTGCTAGGAATTGACATAAGGGACAAAAAGATAGCTGATAAGATTCCCTTGTACGTTGGATACGTGTTTCAGAACCCAGATCATCAGATATTTATGAGGAGGGTTTATGATGAAGTTGCTTACGGTCTTAAGAACATAGGTTTAAGCAGCTCAGAGATTGAAGAGCGAGTAAAGGAGGCTTTAACATCTGTTGGCCTTTTGGAAAAGATAGATGAAGATCCGCTATTTTTGGGGAAGGGTGAAAAAAGGAGACTGGCAGTTGCTTCAATATTGGCTATGAAGCCATCAATACTCATTGTTGATGAACCAACAACAGGGCAAGACTTTAGGATGTCAGAAGATATAATGAATTTGATGGGAGAGCTTAATAAACATGGGACAACAATACTGGCCATAACCCATGATATGACCCTGATTGCAGAACATACAAAAAGGGTAGTGGTCATGTATCAGGGTAAAGTAATATTTGATGGACCCACTAGGCAGTTCTTTGCTGACCAGGACCTTCTCGATAAAGCAGCCATAATACCTCCGCTTGCGGTAAGGTTAAGTCACGCTTATAGACAGCATATTGACCGTAACGCGCCAATGCTTATTAACGTAAGAGAATGGGTTCAGGCACTAAAGCCAGCTATAAAAATAAAAGCAGAGTAGGATATTTTAGATTCCGTTAACTTAATTTTTTAACAAAGCTCTATTTTTAGCAAATTGTTGCACCATCAACATAGGCTTGTAAAGTGTGAATGAAACCTTTTCACTTGATAACGTCAAATTTGACCTAATGCTAAACTAAATGCCTTAGAAAAAGTTCTATCATAAACAGATAATCATCAACAATTAACAATTGATAGTTTGTACTTGCGGGAGTCTTTTTTATGGGAGAAAAATATTTATACTTTCCTACAAATTAAATTTTTATGGTTACTAAATTAGAGGAGTTTATCTCAAAGCTTCCAAAGGCTGAGCTTCACCTGCACCTTGAAGGGACTCTTGAGCCTGAGATGATGCTGGAGAAGGCTAAGAAAAACGGTGTAAAGCTCCCTTATAAGAGCATAGAAGACGTAAAAAACGCGTATAAGTTTAAGGATCTTCAGTCTTTCCTTGACCTTTATTACCTAGGAGTTAGCTCGCTTGTAGATGAGCAGGACTTCTATGATCTAGCTTATGCATATTTTAAAAAAGCAGCTTCTCA
>Ga0081534_100313_pt1 | contig 16230 bp, 17 predicted proteins | sample MonGeyMetagenome_FD_71019 | JGI IMG/M metagenome (GOLD analysis project Ga0081534, IMG submission 71019) | Hypoxic/sulfidic aquatic microbial communities from Monarch Geyser, Yellowstone National Park, USA - MG (SPAdes) v1 (version 2) | ecosystem: Environmental > Aquatic > Thermal springs > Hot...
AATATTATATTTTGAAGAAAATTTTGATTTACAATATAGATACTTAAGATTTTTATATAAAAATATAAAAAATCAGGATTTATTTTTGAAGCTCATTGTAATAAATTCTTTATTAGCATTTCAATTATCATATAAGGGAGAAAAATTCTGGAAAATATTTTCTATATATTTTTCTAAGCATAATGATGATATATATAACAATTTTTTATCTTTTATAGATTTATATAATAAAAGATATAAAGAAATAAAAATAAAAAGATTAAATAGAATTTATAATTGGATTAAAGACAAAGATTTATTAATTTATAAAGATGATTTAGTTAAATTTAATTCAGAAATTGCTAAAGTAATGGGACAAAATATTTATGATAAGACGATAGTATTTTCAACAAAAATTTATGGTTATGGATTAAGAATTATTGGATATAAAATAATATTCCCATTTGAAATATTTATACCAATAGATAATAGAATTGGAAAAATTAGTAAGGATAAAAATTATTGGATAAAATTAGCAAAGGAAGTAAATATACCATTACTACATATAGATTCTTTAATATGGATTACTATGGGATTGAATAATAATAAAATAGAGAAGATAAAAAATGAAGAGCTTAAAAATAAAATTAAATTATTAAAAAATTATTTAGATAATATTATTAATAATTAAAAGACCATCTGTAACATATAATATATCTCTAGCAATCTTTTCTTCATTTATTAATTTTGAATCAAAATCCGATCCAATTTTTCCATTTCCAATGGATATTTTCTCAGTTGGAGATAATAAATATTTATCATATTTTAATATAAATTCTTCAGATTTTTTTAATAAATATCCCAGATATATTAATTGATTTAAACTATAAACTTTATTTTTATCATTCAAATCGTTAAAATTATATATATATAAATTTACATTACTTTCTACTAATTTTATTTTATTATCTTTTATTAATAATGTAGCTTGCCAATTCTTTTTATAATCTTTATAATTTGATGATTCTAATGTTTTATTATTATATTCTAATATCATCTTTTCCTTTTCCTTTTTTATTGTTACCTTACCTTCTTCCAAAGATAACTTTACCCCTATACCCAATATATCCATAAACTATTTATAAAAAGTCAGATATAAAAAGATTATTAAAGATTTATTAAGTAATTTATATATATGCCGCCGTAGCTCAGTTGGTAGAGCAGCCGGCTGTTAACCGGCAGGTCGTGGGTTCAAGTCCCACCGGCGGCGCTATTCTTTATAATATTTATACAATAGTTCTCTATTTGCTTCTAGTTGTATATTTTTAATATTTAGGTAATCTGCAGCAGATAAAAACTCTGTACCATAACTTTTTCCAATTTCATTTAAATTATCTAAGATTTCCTTATAATTTAGAGATCTAGCCATATGATGATCAATTATTATTTTATTAACTTTTGTATTTTCTAATAAAATCTCAATATTTTTATAGAATATTTCATTATATGAAGTATCCCATTTTACATGATAAAAAGGAGGACCAGATAATATTATATAATCTGGATTCTTTTCTATTATATAATTCAATGTAGTATTTGTTAGAATACCTTGAATGTCTGATCCAAAAAACAAGGACTTATTTTTGTATTCTATATATGCACCGATTACATAACCCAAAACTGAATTTTCTATTCCATGAAATAATGGAGGAGATATTTCTATATAAGTATTATTAAATTTGAATGACTTATTATCTCCAATAATTATTTCAGATTTATCTTTTATTTTTTCATATACTAATTTTCCTCTTTTTCTTTGAGAATTATTTATATAATTATTAAAATCCTTTATAATCAACTTTTTATTATATAATATCTTGAAATGTTCTTCTTTTGGATTTGGGCAATGATCCCAATGATAATGTGTAATAATTATTAAATCAACATCTTTTGATAACTCAATTATTTCTTTTTTCCTATTTTTTAGTTCTTCCAATTCAATTCTATGTGGTTTTAAATTATATCTATAAGGAGCAATTGCAATAGAAGGATCTATAAATATCTTAATATCAGTTTTTACAATTGTTGCCATGGATCTCGTTGAAAATGAATCGTATGCAACCGGTATTATTATCATTAAAAAATATTAATAAAAAAGTTAATAAACAGCTTTTCCTAATTCTTCAATAAATTCCTTTTCAAGATATTCAAATGCATTTGTAATTTTTGATGGATTTATTCCATATAGTTTTATTGTAGGTCTAGGATCTATTCCAAACAGATCGCGAAGCTTGGCAATATATTTATTATTAAGAAGTCTGGAAACATATTTATTATTGCGAAGTCTAGAGATATATTTATTATTGCGAAGTTTAGAAATAATTCCTTTATATTCAATTATTTCAAATATAAATCCAGAATATTCTTTATATTTACCATTTATAATTTCAGCAACCTTCTTTACAAATATTTCTCCAGGTATCTTTGGATATTCTTTTAATTTACTTCCCATTCCTTCTTCTCCAGTTTTTATAGTATCTGGAAATAGGGCTATAATTCTTCTACCATTGCTATTAAGTATTTGATCTTCAGCATGTGCCTTAAGGGCAGCTTTTGTTTTTTGGTATTCCTGATCCCAATCTTTTCCTCTATAAAATGCAGATATTGATACCATATAAATTATATCTAAATAAAGGTCATTTTTTTCTAGTTCATTATCCATTTTTTCTATAGACTTTACGTTTATCTCATAAGATTTGTCGATCATTTCACTTGTATAATTCTTAAATTCACCAGGATGTTCATATAAAATTCCAATATTGTAAAATACCCATACTTTATATCCTTTATTTACATATTCTTTTATTTTTTCTACTATCCTTTTTCTATCTTCATCCTTTGTTAAATCTCCTACTACATAATCATCTATCTTTCCTTCATTTTTCATTTTAATTAATACATCTTCTTTTCTTCCATTTCCAACAACTATATATCCATTTCTTTTTAATTCTTCAGCTAATAATTTACCGATACCACCAGTAGCTCCTAATAAAAATATAACTTCTTTCTTTTCTTCATTCATCATAATATCATCAAGACTCATATTGATAATAAATTATCGATATATTCTAAAATTGCATTTTTCATATCCTCCCTTTTTAATTCATTAAAGAATTTTTCAATTGGTTCTTTTACATTTTTATCTACTTTACTTGAATATGCATAAATTATTTGTCCATTATTATATAAAAATCCTGTTAAATAATATCCTTTTTCTTCATATTCTTTTATATTTGTTGTATATATTAATTTTGGATATTTCTCATTATTTTCTTTTCTTTTATATTCAAATGTATAAATTTTGCAATCTAGATTATTTAACATACATAAACTTTTGAAAAATTTTTCAGAGTACTTTGGTATCTTTAATTCTAATATTTTATCTTTTGATCTATACCCTATAATTGTTGTATATAGATTATTTTTGCTATCTTTATGTATAAATGATGAGGCAAAACCTGAAATTTTTATTCCATGATTTTCCCATATTTTAAATATTTTACTTGAAGTTGGCAAATATATAACAAAATCTGCAGCTACAGGTATATCTTGTTTTAAGAAATAATAATAAAGTTTTTTGGCAATTCCCTTCTTAGAATGATGGCTATCAGAAGCAGTGTAAAGATTATATGGTATTCCATATACAAATGTCCAATGAGACAATCCAACTATTTGACCATTTTCTATATATAAAAGAATATCATCTCCTTTGTCCAGTAATTTTTTTACATAATCTTCGTCATAAATTTTATATGAATTTTCTCCATTTTCTTCAAAATCAAAATAAAATTTATTTTCTTCAATATTCTTTCTAATAAATTCTACAATATTTTTAATATCATTATAATCAGCCCTTTTAATATATTCATTTATACTCATGAATATTATATATTAAAGGAAAGGTATATATGGTTAACAATGTTATATATACTTCAATATTTTTGCAGTTTTTTCATCCATATAATATGCTTCTATTCCCATATTTCTTAATCTTTTAGCAAAATATTTAGACAATATTCCTTTCTTACATATTAATAAATATTTTTTACCTTTTTCAAAATTATATTTAGAAAATTCCTCAGATTTAACAATTATTAGATCTTTTTTATCCGGAATTTTTAAATTGAATTCTTCAATATTTATACTATTAACTTCTCTAATCTTTTCAATCTCTTTATCAAAATCTATATTTAATTTATTTAGTTCAGAAATTACTACATCAATTTTTGGTTTTGTTACTGGATGATTTTCAATTTTACATATTTCAGGAGCTCTTATATCATATATACCAATTTTCTTTGATAAATCCAATATTTCACTTTTATTGAAGCCAATTAATGGTCTTAATACTAAAATATCTACAATACTATCTAATACTTTTAATGAGTCAATTGTCTGTGTAGAAACCTGTCCTAAAGATTCTCCAGTAACTATACAATCATAATTATTTTTCTTTGCAAACTTTTCCGCAATTTTATACATTATTACTTTAAATAATATTTGTCTATATCCTTCTTTTACATTAAATAAATATCCTATATCTAAATCATAAACATACAATTTAGAATTTGGAAAATATTCTTTCAATTTATTATATACATTATATACATATTGTAAATAAATATCTCCAGCAATATTAATAAATAAAAAATCAATTTTCAATCCTCTCCTTGAAATTATATATGAAGCTACTGATGAATCAGATCCGCCAGAAAATAATAAAATTCCTCTACCTTCAGATCCTTCTGGTAATCCTCCAGGTCCGTTAATTATTTTATCATAAATAAATGTATAATCTTTATGAATTTCAATATATAATATTTTTTCAGGATTTTTTACATCAACTTTTAATTTATATTTATTTAAAATTTCTTCTCCAACAATTTTATTAACTTCTAAAGATTTATAAGGAAAGTTTTTATCAATTCTTTTTGTAGATACTTTAAATCTACTAATATTACCAATAAAATTATTAAAAAATTCTAAAGAATATTTTTTTATATTTTCTATAGATGTTTCAAAATAAATAGCTGGATATATATTTTTTATTCCTGGAATATTCTTTAATATATTTATCCATTCATCTTTATAATCCCATATTACTATTCTACCTCTTCTATTTTCTATTTTATCAAAATTTATTCTATTTTTAATATCATTTATCAATATATTTATCATTTTTTTCTTTACTTTTTCAGATTTTGTCCATATTTCATCAATACCAATCAGTATACAATTATACATAATATTTTTATTATAATAAATTATTATAATGTTATGTTGATATTATATTCAAAATATTTATTATATCATAATGATCCAGATCATATAGAAAATAATAGAAGATTGTTAGCAATAAAAAGATTGATAAAAAATAATTATAAGAAAATAGGAAAAATAAGAAAAGATATATATAGATATATAAATTATGCACATAGTTGGAAATATATTAGAATTATAAAAAGAATTTGGAAAGATTCTTATAAAAATAATAGAATTATTTATTTAGATTCTGATACATATATATCTCCTTTGTCCTTTTATTCAATCCTTAAATCTGTTGAAGGTGTATTGGAGAGTATAGAAATAAATGAGAAATATATTTTTGTACCTACAAGACCCCCAGGTCATCATGTTCCAAGAAATCCTTTAAATAATGATAAAACTTTAGGATTTTGTATATTTAATAATATTGCAATTGCTGGAATGTATGCAAGAAAAATATATAAAAATGTATTAATTTTTGATATAGATTTACATCATGGAAATGGGACCCAAGATATAATTGAAAATAAGAAAAATATCTATTATATATCTACCCATGCAAAAAATATATATCCAAATACTGGATTAGAATCTGGAAATAATTATTTTAATTTTCCATTAGATTTTAATATAGATGATAATTATTATATTAACTTATTAAAGGATAAAATATCCCCAATAATTGAAGAAATAAATCCAGAAATTATATTAGTATCTTTGGGATTTGATATGCATAAAAAAGATCCTCTATCTGTATTTAATATTACATTAAAGTCATATGAATATGTTTTTAATTATTTAAAAAGGTTCAATAAAGTTATATATATTTTAGAAGGTGGATATAATGAGAGAGTAATTTATAATGGTATAAGTAAATTATTAAAAATATATGGATAAGTTCTATTTAGGATTCTCAATATCATCATTTCAAACAGAGGGAAATTATAATAATCAGGATTGGTATTATTTTATTAAAGAGGGGAAGTTACCGGAAATAGGTAATGCATGTAATTTATGGGAAAAATATTTAGATATAATACCAATATTAATTGATTTAAATGCAAATGCTTTTAGATTTTCAATAGATTGGGCCAGAATATATCAGAGTAAAGATAAGATAGATTATAGTAGTATGAAAAGATATGTAGAATTTACTGATAAATTAATAAAAAATAATATAGAACCATTTATAACTTTATGGCATTATATCAATCCTTTATGGTTTTATAATTTGGGAGGATGGGAAAATAAAGAAAATGTAGAATATTTCATTGATTATTCATATTTTATAATTGATACATTTTCAAAATTGGGTGTTAAGTATTTTATATCATTTAATGAGCCATGGGTATATATATTTTCCTCTTATGTTTTTGGTAAATGGCCTCCATTTAAAAAAGTAAATTCAATAGAAGATTTAAAGAATGCAATATCAATATTAGATAATATATTTTATGCAAATAAAGAATTATATAAAATAACAAAAGAATTTAATGTTTATTTAATATATACGGAAAGTTTATCATTATTAAAATTACCATTTAACTTTTTATTAAAGGATATAATAAGTTCAAATATTCATTTATTATTTCCAAAAGAAATAGATTTCTATGGAATAAATTATTATGGTATATTTAAAGATTTAAAGGATATATATGAAAGGAAGCCATCTTTTAATGTATCTATATTAAATGATATCTTAAAGAATTTGGATAAACCAATATTTATAACAGAGAATGGAGTAAACACTGAAGACGAATTTTTAAGGGTTAGAATTATTAAAAGATATTTAAATTATTTTGTAAAAAATAGAAAAAAGTATAATATAAAAGGATACTTTATATGGTCTTTAATGGATAATTATGAGTGGGATTTCGGATATAATGCAAAATTTGGAATATTAAATAGAAATTTGTCAAAGAAAGATTCATATTATGAAATAAAAGAAATATATAGAAAATTAAATCAAAAGCTTAATATATCCAAGTAAAGGTATTCTTAATATTCCAATTCCAATAATTCTATTTGGATCCATGTTATTTTCTCCTTCAAATATTATTGGTCCTGGATTATTATCACCCATAATTATAAAGTTACTATTATTATAACCAACTATTCTATGAAAAATATCTTCATTTTTATATAATGATATTCCTTTATACAAAATCACATCACCAATTTTTAAATATTGTGTATTAATTGGTAAAATTATTACTATATCTCCAATATACAATCCATTTGGATATGGAAATTGAGAAAATTCTTGTTGTGTAATATTATATTGTTCATATTTTTGGAAATTAAAATAATAATGCTCCATGCTTGGAGATACTATTACTGAAAATAATGGTGGATATACAATTTGAATAATAAAATATATAATAAATATAAATATTAGAAATAGAATATCGCTCAAATAATCATCTCCAAAAAATATTCTTACTATAAGTTTCTTTATTTTTTCAATCATATACTCTCCATGTATATCCGCACTTTACACATCTATAAAATTTTGTTTCACCTTCATCTCCAGCTCTTGTTTGAATAGACCAGAAATATGCGCCCTTATTTCCACATTTAGGACATTCAACCTCATTATCAATTGGATATAATTTATAATCTTCTTCCATGATTGTAATTTCCGAAGATTTATTTATATTTTCTGTAAGTAATAAAGAATTTGCATCTTTTATTTTTTCCTTATATCCACAATTTGGGCATACTAAATAGTTATTTTCTTTTTTCATTAAGCTCCCACATTTTGGACAAAATTTCATAAAAATATCTTATATTATAGAAATGTTTATAAACCTTCTATTTTTTTATTTATTTCTAAAAATATTCTAAATAGAGTAATAAAGAATAGAGCAATTGATATATTTATTTCAAGTGAAAAATCATTTATAATATTATCCAATTCATAATTAATAGTTTGATTATATTGATTTATATATTCATTTATTGTTGAATTTAGGCTATTAAAAAATGTTTGATTTACATATGTTAAATTATTATATAATATATATGCTCCATTTGTATCGCCTTCATTTTCTAAAATATATATTGCTGTTTCATAACCACCAATATATGTATTCAGTAATTGATATTCATATATTTGATATAGATCGTTTATATTTGAAATATATAAATTTTCTAACTTATTATGAATAAATTGTTCTACTATATTAAAAAATATTGGATTTTTAAAGACAATGAGTAAAATTGATAAAAAATATATTATCATTGCAAAAAAAGAATATTCTTTTTCTATTATTTTAAATATGAAGAATAATGAAATTGTTATATATATGTTTATAAAATTATGAAACAAAATAAGACCAGCAATATAATATATAATTCCAATAATTAAATAGAAAGCTTTATTTTCTATTTCTATTGAAAAATATGTTCCCAAATAGAATGTTATTAAAAAAGATAATAAACTAATTGATAAGAAAAATAAAAGACCATAATTTATTGTTGAATATAATAAACTATTTATTAAATCAAGGAAATATATATAAGAAAAGTATAAAGCTATAGAAGATTCTATATACAAAATTAATGACAATACATAATTTCTAATCATAAATCAGTTTTTTAAATAAAACTTTTAAAGATATTTTAATAAGTTATGAAGAATGGATTTATATCCAATAATATTAGGAATAATACAAGGTATTAGTGAATGGTTGCCAATAAGTAGTAAAACACAAATTCTAATAGCTTCAAATTATTTACTTAATATTAATCCTTCAATTGGATATACATTTGGATTATTTATGGAAATTGGAACAGTATTTTCTGCATTATTATACTTTAGGAAAGACATATATCAGATATTAAAGGATAAAAGAATGTTATATTATATAATTATTGCAATAATTTTTACAGGTTTGGTTGGTGCTCCTCTATATATTATTTCTGATAAATTATTGGAAAATGCTTATAATACATCTATACCAATGATAATTTTAGGATTAATACTTATTCTAGATGGAATCTATATATATTATACAAGGAATAAGATAAAAATAAAGGATAAAAAAGATCTTAATTTGAGAGATATAATTATTATTGGAATTGCACAAGGTCTTGCTGCTTTACCTGGTGTAAGTAGATCTGGAATTACTGTATCTACTATGTTATTAATGGAATATGATCCAAAATTTGCATTTTCGCTTTCATATATTTTATATATACCAGCGGCTCTTGGAGCATTTTTTCTAACTCTATTAGCCTCTAAATCTAATATCATGTATGTAGCATCAAATATAGGATATTATGGGATTTTAACTGCTATGATTGTTTCTTTTATAGTTGGATATTTAACTATCGGTATTTTAATGAAATTAGCAAAAAGTAAAAAAATATATTATATCGATTATATACTTGGTAGTATAGCAATAATAATTAGTCTAATAGGTTTGATATACGGTTAAATATAATAATTTATATATTTGAATTAGAAAAATATTATACATGGATTGGAAGAAAATTTTGCTAGGTATGTTAATAATACCAATTATGCTAGAAATATATTCACAGCAACCAATAGTTGGATATCCAGTGGTAATAAACAATCAAATCAATATATCAAATCCAAATAGTTATGCGGTATATGAAATAGATATATATAATCCAACAAATTATACATACTATTATGATATTTCTCCACTATCTTCTCAATGGTTCTTTATCATAGGAGAAAATAATACAATGGTTTCTGGATATTTATATCCAGGTCAATTAGAGAACATAAAAATATATATGAGACCTTTGGGTTTTATCAATCAAATACCAGAAATAGTTGTATATTTGCATAATTTAAATGTTACTTCAGAATTTTATTCAGATATAATTCAATTTACTCCAGTATTATATTATAGTCAACCAATTGTAGCAAATTCAACCACTATTTTACCATTATCTATAAACTTTGAATTATCTAGTTCAACAGTAGCTCAAAATAGCTTTATATATTTAATAGGAATAATAAATAATCCAAATAATTTTAGTCAAAATTTATCAATTAATATATCTTCAGATTTTAATTTTTCAGCTTTATATAATGAGATATTGAGTCCTGGAGTAAATATATATCAGATTCCAATATTTATATCAGATAATGTTTCTGCAGGAAATCATCAATTGATAGTATATTCAAATAATAATACATATTATCTAAATTTCACAGTTTTTCAATTAAATACAACTCCAGTAATAAAAATAACTAAAAATGGATTAGAATACATAATAAATATAGAAAATCCATATAATTATCCAATCAATTATACATACTATTTACAAAGTTATTATGGAATATTTTCTACATTTTATCCAAATCAATATTATATTGGTAATATAAATGGATCTAAATATGCTGTATATAATGTATTTTTATTACCTGGTCAATCTTACACAATATATGAAAACTTCAATTATCTATTATTGGCAGAAATTATAGCTATAATATTGTTAGCATTATTTATAATATTTTATGTATTCTTAAGGGATAATGTAGAAATATCAAAAGAAATATTGAAGATTGATTTAGATAAAGAAACAATAGATGTAACAATAAATATAAAAAATAAAAGTATATTTCCATTAAATCAGGTTAAATTAATAGATAGAGTAAATGGACCATTAAAAGTAAAAGAATATAAAATTGTAGAGCCATCTTCAGTTTATAAGGTAGAAAATAACTATAGTTTGAATTGGAAATTTGATAGTATAAGAAGAAATGAAGAAATGGTTATTTCTTATACATTAGAAGCAAAAGATATAAAGGAATATAAAAATATAGAATTGCCAAGAGCAGAATTAAGATATAGATATTTAATTTGGGATAAGGTTAAATATTCTAACGGATTAATTATAAGAATTACAAAATAATTTCTACTTTTTAGTTAATCTTTAACCTTTTATTTTTGGGTATATATTATCTATATTATGGAAGATCTAAGAACTGGTTATCAAATTACCTGGTGTCCTGGATGTACAAACTTTGGTATATATACAACAATAATTTCTACTTTAAAAGAATTGGAATCTGAAGGAAAAATTGACCGAAGAAAAATTGTATTTGCATCAGGAATTGGTTGTGCTGGAAAGATACATAATTATCTAAATTTAAGTTCATTTAGCGGATTACATGGAAGAGCATTACCATTGGGTGTTGGAATAAAGATGGGGAATCCAGAATTAACTGTTTTAGTATTTCAGGGAGATGGAGATACATATAATGAAGGAATTGATCATTTTATTTCTTCATGTAAAGAAAATGTGGATGTAAAATTATTTGTTCATAATAATCAGGTATTTGCATTAACAACAGCTCAACATACATTTACAACTGAAGAAGGATATTATTCAAAATCTTTAGGAATGAAAGTATTTGAGAAACCATTAAATCCAATTGCATTGGCATTAATATCAGGTGCTACTTTTGTTGCTAGAGGGTATGCATTATGGATAGATCACTTAAAATATATAATGAAGGAAGCAATATTACATAAAGGATTTGCATTTGTAGATATAATTCAACCATGTATTGCTCAACATGATACAAGAAAATATTATGAAACACATATGTATAAATTAGAAGATATAGGACATGATCCAACAAATTTTGATGAAGCATTAAAAAAGGCTTTAGAATATGATTATACATTAAGAGAAGATGCAAAAATTCCTGTAGGTATATTTTATAAAGGATCCAGGATTACATTACATGAAGGATTGAAAGTACAACCTTTTTATAAAATAAATAGGGAATTAAATTTAGATGTTTTAAGTCAAATAACTGTATAAAAATTTTTATAATATATATTTTTTATGTATACATATGAATTTGATATAGGAGATATAAAAGTAAGTGAACTTGAAAATTTATTGAAAGAGAGAAATATAAAATATAATAGAAATAAAAATAAAATAACTGTTTATTGTGAAGACTTTTATTTCTTATATAAATTTGATAAATTTGTAAAGGGATTAAAGGCTGGTTTTGATATTAAAAAATTATCAAATATATTAGATAATGATTGGGATATATTAGAAATTGATTTAAAACAAGTATTTGAAAAGAAAATGAACCATATAGTTAGAATAAAGGGGAGAATTATTGGAGAAGAAGGAAAAGTATTAGAAGAATTAAGAAAAAGGACAAATGCTGACATAATTATTAAAGATAAATATATATACATACTCGGGGATAACATTTCTTTACAATCAGCATATGAAGGGATAAAAAGAATAATAAAGGGTGAAAAACATAATACAGTATTCAATTATTTGGACAAATATATAAAAGATTTAATGAATAAAGACAAAGAATTTGCAAGATATATTAAATAACATTTTAAAATATTAAAATAAATATTTTTTAAATGAAAGAAAAAATTAAACAAAATGTTCAGGAAGCTGAATTATATAAAAAGTTTAAAAGAATATCTGTAGCAGAATTTTTTGAGAGAAATAGACATCTGTTAGGATTCGATAGTCCTAGGAAAGCTTTACTAATTGCAGTAAAAGAATATGTAGATAATTCATTAGATGCATGTGAGGAATATAAAATATTACCAGATATAAAGGTTGAAATAGATAAATTAGAAAATGATGTTTATAAAATAACTGTAGAAGATAATGGACCAGGTATACCATATGAAAGCGTTCCAGAAATATTTGGTAGTTTTCTATTTGGTTCAAAATTTCATAGGTTTATATCAACAAGGGGAAAACAAGGTATTGGAGCCTCAGCAGTTACTTTATATTCACAACTTACAACAAAAGAACCTGTAGAAATCATTACAAAAATGAAAGATAAAGAAAAAGGAATAAAGTATAAAATAAAGATTGATGTAAAAACAAATACCCCAATAATTTTAGAAAAGGAAGAAGTTGAAATGAAAAAAGAAAGTGGAACAATTGTAAAAGCAAAAATAATAGGTCAATATATAAAAGGTAAACAATCTGTTGATGAATATATTAGATTAACCGCATTAATAAATCCACATGCAAATATAACTTATAAAAATCCAGATGGAGAAAAATTTGTTTATAAAAGAATAATAAATGAAGTTCCAGAACTAAAAGAAGTAAAACCACACCCTTATGGTATTGAATTGGGATATTTTGATAGATTAATAAGAGAAACAAAAGAAAAAACATTACTAAACTTTTTAACTAAAACATTCTCATCCGTAGGACAAAATACAGCAATAGAAATATTAAAGAAAGTAAAATTGGATCCAAATATGGATCCCAAAACTTTAAATGATGATCAGATTATAAAATTATACAATGCATTACAAAATGCAAAATTAAGGGCAATTCCATCCAAATATATTGTAACCCTTGGTAGAGATATAATATTAAAAAGTATGGAAAATATACTTAAACCAGAATATATGGCCGCAACAAAAAGAAAACCAGCATTATATAGAGGTATACCATTTATAGTAGAAGTTGGGGTTGCATATGGTGGAGAAATAACTGAATTTCAATATTATAGATTTGCAAACAGAGTACCATTATTATATAAACCGGGGGAAGATGCAATAACACATGCATTAAAAGAAATTAATTGGAAACATTATGGATTTGAAGTTGAAGGAGAATTTCCAAAGGATCCAATGGCGATATTAGTCCATGTTGCATCTGTTTGGTTACCATTTACTTCAGAATCAAAGGAAGCAATTGCACCATATGATGAAATAGTAAGAGAAATTGAATTGGGAATTAAAAATGCATTAAGAGAATTATCAATATATATTAAGAAAAAGAGGGCTTTAGAAACAATTGGCGATAAATATAAAAATTTATATGGATATGGATTAGAAGTTATAGATTCTTTAAGTTCTATATTGGATATTGAAAAAGAAAAAGTGGAAGGAAGGGTAAAGGAAAGAATAAAGAAGGAATTGGTAAATGATATATATGAAATATTAAAATCTGTTAGAGAAGTAAAAAATTTATTAAAAGAGGGAAAAGATGATAGAGCAGTAGCATTAATTAAAAATATGCTAAAAGATACAGTAAAAATTAATTTATTAAGCGAAAAAGAATTAGAAGATATGATAATAGAAGTAATAAATGATGTTAAAAAGAATAAGTTGAGCTTATTAAGTTAACTTATAATAAAATAAATATGGTTCAATATATAGAAAAATTATCTAAGGAAGAAGTTTTAAATAGAATAAAAAAGTTAGCTGAAGAAATATATAATGAATTTTCTTCTGGAAATCCATCAATAAAACTTGCAGTGAGGGGTAATATAAAAAATATTGAATATGATGAAAAAAGAGATATAATTACTTTAAAAGAAAAAATTGGATCTAGAGAATTCTTTAATTTAGGTCATGTAAGAAGATTTATGCAAACATTATTAGTTGCTTCATTAGCAAAAAAGTTGGTAGAAAAAGATAAGACTGCAAGCTTGAGAGAAGTTTATTATCAATTAAAACATACAATACCAATATTAAATGTAAATACAATAGAAGAACAAGAAGAATCTGATGCAGTAATTGAAGATTTGGAAAGAGCAATAAAAGCAATAAGAGAACAATTCCATATAAAAGCTGAAGGGAGGGGTGCAATATATGGTGATATATATTTAAGGGATAGAAAAAGAGGTGATGAATGGAATTGTTCAAAATTGGGAAGAGGAGGTTGGAGTGTTCCATCAACAATTGAAGATATAGAAATAGGTGATGTGAATGCAGATTTTGTTTTAGTAGTTGAAAAGGAGGCAATGTTTGATAGGCTAATTGAAGAAAGATTTCCTGAAAAACAGGGTGCAATATTAATTACTAGTAAAGGCCAACCTCCAAGAGGTGTTAGAAGACTAATTCATAGATTAAGAAAAGAAAAAAATTTACCAGTTTATGTATTTACAGATGGAGATCCATGGGGATTTTATATATATTCTGTAATTAAGAGAGGATCTATGAATCTGTCACAATTTTCTGAACTATTAGCTACTCCAGATGTTAAATTCATAGGAATGACAATTGATGATATAGATGAATATGATTTAAGAAAGAAAGGAGCAGTAATAAAATTAAATCAGAGAGATATAAAAAGAATAAATGAAATAGCAAATTATCCATGGTTTAAAAAATCTAAAGATTGGCAAAGACAATTTAGAAAAATGTTGGATTATGGAATAAAGGTTGAGCAAGATGCATTAGCAGCAAATTCATTAGAATTCGTTGCAGAAACATATTTACCAGATAAATTAGAGCATCCTGAAAAAATATTAAGTTAATGTATAAATCTTATTTTTGGTTCTCTTCTTTCACTTTCAGATAACTTTAATAATATCTTTTTTAATAATTCATCATCTATCTTTTTTACTTTTCCAGATTGTATATATTGATATAGAATTAAAACAACTTGCATGAATTTTTCTGGATATACAACCTTTATATTTGATAATCTATCAATTGCCTCTTTTGTAAGAAATGGTAATATTGATTTATATATATTTTCTATTTCTTTTAATTTTTTATCATCCTTACTCATAATTCAATATTTTAAAATAAGGTTTTTAAGCAAAATTAAAATATTGATAATATGGAAGAGTACAGTAATATGAGACAATGGGGAATATTTTTTATACTATTATTGGTGTCATTTTTGTTAATGAAGTTTCTCGGAATATTGGGAATAATATTTGGAATATTTCTATTAATATACACATTATCTGGAATAAGAATAATATATAATTATGAAAAGGCAGTAATATTTACATTGGGATATTATTCAGGAGTCCTTTCTGGGGGTTTAATATATATTTTACCAGGTTTTCAGAAATTAATTAAAGTTGATATGAGGATTATAAATTACGATTTACCAGAGCAAGTATTATTAACTGCAGATAATGTAAATATTACTGTAAGAAGTACGGTATTTTATAGG
>Ga0081534_100314_pt1 | contig 16227 bp, 19 predicted proteins | sample MonGeyMetagenome_FD_71019 | JGI IMG/M metagenome (GOLD analysis project Ga0081534, IMG submission 71019) | Hypoxic/sulfidic aquatic microbial communities from Monarch Geyser, Yellowstone National Park, USA - MG (SPAdes) v1 (version 2) | ecosystem: Environmental > Aquatic > Thermal springs > Hot...
CGCACCGGGGTCGTGGTAATTCATGGCTGTGAGTGGGTATAAGGTGCTTAACAAGGGTGAGTTACCGGAGGAGGGTGAGGTGGTTATAGATGCATCCAACCACATAGCGGGTAGGTTAGCCACGGTGGTGGCTAAACTGGCTCTGCAGGGTAAGTCCGTCATAATTGTGAATGCTGAGAAGGCTGTGATAACGGGGGACAGGAACATGGTCATTGATTGGATTAAGAGGAGGATGAGTGAGATAAGGACACACTACAACCCAGAGAAGGTTGGCCCCAAGTGGCCCAGGAGGCCTGATAGAATACTTAGGAGGATAATCAGGGGTATGCTACCCCATAAGCAGCATAAGGGCAGGGCCGCCTTAAGGAGGATTAGAGTTTATATCGGCGTGCCTGATAAGTATGTTAATAGCCAGCGTTACATTGTACCCGGCTCAATGCTTAAACCAAGGCCTGGGTTAAGGTACGTCACCCTGGAGGAGGTTTGGGCAAGTATTGAACCTGAGGATTACAACAACTGGAAAAGTTCATTAATGGCCAAGACCACTAAGGGTAAGCGTTAGTCATTGCTTAGGTTCACCGTCTCTCCGGAGGTGGTGGGTGGAAGCAACCCACTGTCTTCTTCTTAACGGTCTCCTGGGGTTACTCACCGCAGTTGCTCCCCACCCATTGCCAGGGTGTTCCTCGCCCCACGGGTCTCGGGAACCCCCCTCAGGGTAACCAGTGGGTGTTGGTGTTGAGTTTAAAACTCAACTGGGGATCAGCCATCAAAAACACTACAAATTAACCATGAAAACCGAAACAGCCCCAGCCCTATGTTAAGCGCTTTTCACGTGAATTGAATTGAAGTGAATTAAGGCATGTTTTTATAAGTATGCACCTTAGCCGTTTTAATGGGCCTAATACTGGTGTACACTGGGGATGGGAAGGGTAAGACAACCGCTGCCCTTGGGCTTGTGGTTAGGGCTTATGGACATGGCTTAAGGTCAATAGTGGCCCACGTCATGAAGACGTTGATCTATAGGGGACAGTGGGTCGGGGAGTACCTAGCATTATCCAGGATGAGCGACCTAGTTGAGGTCTACTACATGAGTGAGACCGCCCTAAGAACACCAAGGGATGTCTTCAATAGGGCTATTGAACGCAGCATAGAGGTTAAGCCATTTCTGCTGATCCTAGATGAGATCAACAACGCCGTTGATAACGGGTTAATGAGCGCTGGTGAGGTTATTGAAGGTATAAGGAAGCTGCCCAGTGAGGTTAACGTTGTTTTAACCGGGCGGGGTGCCCCGAGGGAGTTTCTTGAGATAGCCGACCTGGTTACCGAGTTTAGGGCTGTTAAGCACTACTACGATAGGGGTGTGGTGGGTGTCATGGGGCTTGAGTGGTGATGTTGAGAATGGTTTAAAAGGGGACTTGAGGTAAAAGTTAAAAAGGCTAAGGTGGCCATAGAGGTGGGGCCCGTAGCTCAGCATGGTAGAGCGTCCGGCTCATAACCGGAAGGTCCCGGGTTCGAATCCCGGCGGGCCCATCAATGAATCTATTAATGAATTGGTCCGTGGGATATCCCCCTAAATTGAGTTTAGCGAATTGAGAGTGTGAATGGCTAGTAATGCTACTTTTTGCCGCCTTCCACCGTTAACCTGATGCGTAGGCACGACTCCTCCAACCCCTGGTCCTGAACCTTACCACTAAAAGGCTCTACGAAACCCTCCAGGTAACTTAGTATTACCCTTGAGAAGTTGTCCGTGAGGTTCTCGCGGCAGACCTTAACCAGCGCTGAGCCGCCCATTGACTGGACCTGAACCCTACCCAAGCCTCTTAATTGAGCTATGTATAATTCATTGGGCTTAAAGGCGCTGTACATGCCTAGCATTAACTCACCATCCTTCCTCCCCATGGCCCTCACCATGCTTAAAACCTGCTCATTCAACTGCCTCTCGAGTATGTCATGGTCCACGGCTAGGACGTAGCTGTTGTTGAAGGTTGGTATTGATAACGTGGCTAGGACGTAGATATCGTTATTAAGCACCTTCTCCATTACATCGTAGATGAAGGAGAACTTCCTAAGCATTCCTTCGACATCACCTATTGAGACCACTGAATTTGTGAAGTCAGCAACGACGTGAATCATCTTCTGAAGTCTGTTAAACGAGACGTTAAGTATGTTGACGCCGTTCTCAGCCAGCACATCAGATATGGCCGCTAGTATGCCGGGCCTATCCTCATTAAGCCTAATGATTAACTCCACTATGGTCCTATTACTGGCTTCGTACATCATCGAAAGTTCCCTATGAAACATCATCAAAAACCTTAATACACCCCCCTATTTAAACATGATACTAAGTTTAACAAGCAATAAAGCTATAATCTACGGCTCACCCTTAAGGGTAAGAAATGACCCCTCCCTGCCCTCTCGAGGGTTAGGTTTTACCGCGGAGGTCTTGGTTGTTGCCCTCTTTGGGCTGTTTTGGTTTTCATAGTTATTTGTAGAGTGTTTATTTTTGTTGATTGTTAGTCCCGGATGAGTTTATGAGTCTGACCTTAACGCCTTTATTAGTGACCCTGGGGTCCCGAGACCTGCAGCGGCTGGGAACCGCGGGCAACCGTTAGGAAGCCACTACGGTGAGCAGCCCCAAGAAGACCGTTAATAGTGTAGATGACAGCGAACGTAAACCACCACCTACTAAGAAACGGTTACTGGACACTTACCAAATATTTGAAAGGCTGGATGGACATGGCCGGTGAGGGATTTAGGTAAAGCTTAATAAGCCGTGGATTAATGACTCATGGGGCCCGTAGTCTAGCCTGGTTAGGATAGCGGTCTAACCGCCCTGAAGTCCGCCTTACGTGGCGGCTGGCCTAAGAAAGCGGGAGATCCCGGGTTCAAGTCCCGGCGGGCCCACCAAGTTGGGGTTGGCATCTAAGCGTCACGGTGATTACGAGGTGACTTGAATTGAAGCATACTTCATCTTGTAAAGACCTCCGTTACTGTCTCTACGCAGATAATGGTAACCATGAATCACCGTCTTTTTCCTGGTAGTCGACCTGGGTCTCCTTACCGCAGTGTATCTCCACCCAATCGCCGGGGTAACATACCTAAAGTTACTTAACTAAGCTCCTGGTAGTTATTTGAACCAACACTTAACCTAACGCTCGCCTGCCCAATGGGTTCAACATGGATATTAACGGCGTACTCGCCTGTGCTGGCGCCAAAGGTGTAGGTAACTGGGTATGGGGTCCATGATGTGCCATTCCAGTAGTATAGGGCTAGTTCAGCGTCTAGGCTCCTAAACGCTACCCCACCGCCATTCCCCGGCCCACCAATTACTAGTTCGGTGTCCATGGGCATGTAGTATGGGCCTGGGTTAAGGCTGGTGATTAAGTACGCCGTGGCGTTAGGTATTGGTATAACCTGGTGCGCCACCCAATGCACCACCGGGTTCAACCTAATGTTACCTAACCTAAATAATGCGTAACCATAGTTGACAACTACCCCATACTTCGTGGTGTTAACCGTGATTATTAACATGCCTGACATTGGGGTTTTAAAGCACCCTGAAACGCATACTCCGTTTTCATACATTAGGCTTTGTGATGAACCGATGTAGTTGGTTACATCCATCTCAGCCTGAAACCAGTACTGCCCATTGGAGACAAGCAGTGCATCCTGGACCCAGTGAACCACTACACCGCCACTGTACTTAACCACCAGGTAAGCGTTTAATTGAAGTGAGAAACCCGGTGACTGAGCCCCAGTCGACCACTCAACATCGGCGTTGGTTATGTTGAAGGCACCCATTACCGCGTCTGTGGTTAAGTTACCGTAGTTGAGGCCGTAATAGGCAGCAACACCCATGGCCATGTACCTGAAGGTCCTTAGGGTGACGTTAACCGAACCACAGAAGGCAACCTCATAGTTACCCTGCGGTGGAGCCACCACGAACACGCCTGGAGAATCATCAAACCAAGTGTAGTTGACTGGGGGTGTTGAGGAGACTCCCCACTCCTTAAACTGTGCCTCACTAAGCAGGTAGACTAGAGTCTCCTTAGGCACGCTAATGAATAGGTATGAGTCGTTGCTTAACGTTACATTCACAAGGCCCCACACGTGGCATGCGGCCCCCAACCTAGGCAACGTGGTATTAACCATGCTAGTGGTGGTTTAATTCATGACTTGGCTTGTAATAGGCTGTTGCCTCAGCACCTGCGTGAATATGGCTAGCCCCACCAACACCATAAAGATCACCACCAGTGCCACTGTAAGGGGGCTTAGGTATCTCATGGGAGTCTCCCAAGTTTCTAGGAATAATTAAGGTTTCTTCAAATGACCACCAATGCCGTTTAAATTGTTCAGGGCAGGTCAGTCTCCTCACTGATCAGCACTGCAATGTCTCATCAACAGTGGGTTTACTGGGCTTAGTTCAAAAACGTAACTCTAAATAACCTCTTCCCACCATAAATGGCAAGACCTGACCATTATCATTTAAGGCAATCGCCCTCAGTTCTATGGGGTTCATAAATTGGTGGGGCTAATTCAGCAAGGGCCTAATAGCCGGGAAGGGCCATTACGCTGGGGATAGCCCTATTGGTTGAGGTATTCGTTTATGGCGTTGGCTAGTCTCCTAACCCCATCGTATATTTGGTCTATGGTTGGGTAGGTGAAGTTAAGCCTCATGTTGTTGTGCACATCCTCATCTGGGTAGAAGGACTTACCTGGTACATAGGCTACCTTGTACTTCTTTATGGCCAAGGTAAGCATGTCCTCTGTCCTTATGTTGCTGGGCACGGTTACCCATATGAACATGCCCCCACTGGGCCTTGTCCATGAAACACCCCTGGGCATGTACCTTGATAATGCATCCAGCATTGCATCCCTCTTAACTTTATAAGTCTCCTTAATGATAGATATGTACCTGTCCACGATCCCCCTCCTCAATAGCTCGTACGCTATGTACTGGCTTAGTGTAGGTGTGTGTAGGTCTATGGCCTGCTTAGCTATGGCTAACCAGTTAACCACCTCCTGATCCGCAACAACCCAACCAAGCCTAATGCCTGGCGCAATTATCTTACTGAACGTCGACATGTAGACTACCCTACCCTCCCTATCCAACGCCTTTAAGGGAGTTGTGTCCACGGGTTCGAATGTGAAGTAGCTGTAGGGGTTATCCTCAATGACCATTAGGTCGTATTTACTAGCTAACTCAAGTAGTGCCTTCCTCCTATCCAGGCTCATGGTTATGCCGGTTGGGTTTTGACACACAGGTATGGTATAGAGAAACTTAATCCTAGCCCCCTCACTCCTAAGTCTCTTAATGGTGTCCTCAAGTTTATCAATAACTAACCCATCATTATCCATATCAACGCCAATTATCCTGGCCCTGTAGACCCTGAAGGCTTGCAGTGCAGCTAGGTATGTTGGCTTTTCCGTTATTATGACGTCACCGGGGTCTATGAAAACCCTCGCCACCAGCTCTATGGCCTCCTGGCTACCGACTGTTGGGAGTATTTGGGTTGGATCAGCCTTAATGCCGTACCTCGACATGAACCTGACGAGCTCATCCTTGAGCTCATCAACCCCCTCAGTCTTGCCGTATTGAAGGGCCTTTAAGCCATAATTACTGATGACGTACTTGGCCACATCAGAATATTCACCCAGCGGTAATTGGGATAGGTCAGGTAAGCCGCCACCAAAGGATATTACATCTGCCGTGACCCACTTAAGCAGCTCCCTTATATCACTAGCCTTCATGTAGTTGGCCCTTTCCGAGAGCAAGCCATCAATGTTCATTGGGTTAACATACCTAAGCCGGCTGTATAAGTATTTCCTACATGCTTAAAAAGGCGGCTTAGGTGATCTTACAGCAATGATTGTCAGGATTACTAGGTCTAAGGCCCTTGGGCTGGTTGAGGCACCTAGGTCAAAGAGTTGGGCCATTAGGCTTATATTACTGTCGACAATAAGTAATGGTGAATCCACAATATGTGGCTTACCCCAATCTGACGATGTGGAGGCTGCTATTAGAATGGCAAAGGCCCTGGGGGCTGAGGTTAAGCAAAGTGGGGAATGTATTGTGGTTACGCCAAACTCGAAACCATGCGGTGGATACGTTGACGTTGGTGGTTCAGGGACAACTCTAAGGATTGGCACAGCCCTGGCTGCAACCTGCAGTGGTTCAATCACCATTGATGGTGATGAGACGCTTAGGGGTAGGCCAATACGGGAGTTACTTGAATCACTGGAGGAACTGGGGGCACGCGTCTCAGGGTATTCACTGCCAGTTACCGTAACTGGGCCGATTAAGGGCGGCTTCGTCGAGGTTAGGGGTAATTTAACTAGCCAATACATCTCAGGGTTAATGCTAACGGGCCTGGTGGTTGGCTTAACGATACGGGTGATTGGTGAGCCAGTGTCTAGGCAATACATTGACTTAACCAGGAGGGTTATTGAGGAATCCGGGTGCAGGGTCCACGCCACCGGCGACACAATAACCATTAATCAATGCACCCCAAGGCTAGGTACCCTTAATGTCCCAGGGGATTATGCCCTCTCAGGCTTCTACGCCGCATTAGCCTTAACCACAGGGGGTAGTGTCACCGTGACCGGGCTGCCTGAGCCCATGGGTTACGGTGATGATTCTGTGGTTAACCTGTTCAGGGAGATGGGGGCCGTAAGTACATTCAGCAACGGCAATTGGACCGTTGAGGGTAGGGGTGAGTTAAGTGGGGTGTTAGTTAACCTTAGGGACTCACCGGACCTAGCCCCAGTCGTGGCGTCGGTTGCCCCATTTGCAGCTGGGGAAACTGTGATAACTGGTGTTAGGCACTTGGCCTTTAAGGAGAGCAATAGGTTAGTGACCATATCAAGTACCCTGATGGCTTTTGGTGCACATGTGCAGTACAGTGAAGATGAAATAAGGATACTAAGTTCTAGAACTCACGGCGCATTCATTAAGTGTCCAAATGACCATAGGATAGCCATGATGGGTGGGGTTATTGGTGCTGGCTCAGAGGGTGAAACCACCATTGATAATGCCGAGTGCGTTAACAAGAGTAACAGGTTGTTTTGGAGGGACTTAAATAGGTTGGGGATTAATTTACAGGAGGATTAAATCAACCACTAGTAAGGCCAATACCCCACCTTGCATATTGAGGTTTAACACTTACGGTAAGGTTTAAGATTAGTCCTTCGGATTGCAATGTAACTAGGTTGACTTCCGGTGGTTAATGAGGTAACGAAGCCGTGGGTGGATGAGAGGAGGTATCAGGAGGATAGGTTCATGGAGGCGCTTTACGAGGCTGAGTTAGCCGAGAGGTTCATGAAAAATGGCCTTTTAAGGAATGCCGCAGGTAAGGCTTACCAAGCCTTGAAAGCATATGTGGCAGGCTTATCCGTGGACTATAGGGACTTGCTTTCACAGTACTTCCCGGGGAGGAGGAAGATTACACCAACGAAGACTGTGGAGAGGGTTGACTGGGTAATAGCTGTCATGCCTTCAAGTAGGTTAAGGGAAGTTGCTGCAATAATTGGGGATAGGGACCTTAGATTAGTCACTGAGGTAGCTATAAATCTACATGAGTTTCAGTATAACGGCTTCGATAGGGATATGGAGGTTTCACGGTATAGTAGGGAGGAGTTCGTTAGGAGGGATATTTCACTGGTCATCGATTTCATCAGGGGTAGGCTCTCGCACATGAGGAAGTAGGGGCTAGGGCTTTAAACGTAGCCTCAGCTACTTGACGATAAGCACGGGCTTGTTTGAGTGCCTAGCCACCTTCTCAGATACCGAACCCAGTAGGAACCTTGCTAAGCCCCTTAAACCCCTTGAACCAACCACTATAAGGTCCACGTTAAGTCTCTCCGCGGTTTCAAGTATCTTATCGGCTGCATTACCCCTAGCCAGTATGGTCTCGGCGTTAACACCCATGTCAACAGCCCTGGCCTTAGCCTTGCTTAGTATCTCATTACCGGCCTTAACCATGTCATCTATTATACTCACCATTATGGGCATGGCTGACGTAGCCATGGCAACCTTATCCTCCTCGACGACGTGTATTATATATAAGCTTGAATTGAAGACCTTAGCTAACCTTATGGCCACGTCAACGGCCTTATCGGAGTATTGCGAGCCATCGGTGGCTACGAGTATTTTGCTAAACATAATTTTAAAAATAAACCCGTATTAATAAGCACTAACCCATGTGCCTGGTTGATAGGATAGACGCGGAGACGCATGCGCATGCCACTGAGGATTACGATAAGGTTATGTCCACGTTAATTAACCTACTTGGCCCAGGGGTTGCTAAGCTAGTTGAGGTTAGTTCACTTAGGGGGCATTACAATAACCCGATTAAGGTCTTCAGGGTTGTGTTAAGACTTAAGGGTTGTGGTAATGATGATATCGTCAGGGGTATTGCTGCCAGGCTCTCCGATGAGGATAAGAGGTTGATTAAACTTTCCCTAGAGTCAAGGGTTAGTGGGAATAAGCTTTACCTCAGGTTCGATAAGCAGAGACTTTACTTAAATGAATTAACGTTAAGCGGTGGTGACGACGTCGTTAGGGTTGTCATACACCTAAACCCGGTTAGGTTGAGGGGGAGCTCAATGATGAGCATCCTTAAGGAGGTGGGGTTAATCACTGGTTAGCCTCATTGATTGTTATCCCAATGGGTGACTTACTGATATCCCACGCCGCTGAGGCTAGTTTGTGTATAAATTCGGCACTGTATTCGCCTAACTGACCCAGCTTAGCCTTATACCTACCCAGCACTAGGTTGAAGGCGAATAGGCTTATGCGCCTTATTATGAACTTGGCTACGATGTTCTCTACGTTACTTACTATCAGGTCCACGGACCTCACGGCCTCTTCCATGGACTTTATCAATGCCTTGAGTATGAACTCCCTCCTCAACGGATCCTCAATCATCTTGTCAAGGACTGTGAAGTCCCTCCTCCTAAGCGCGCCCATGGGTATGAAGGGTAGTGGGAATGTCAATATCCTATACTTCTTTAACCTATCCAGCAACTCAAGGCTAGCGGCTACATCCTCATCCCTCTCACCGGGTAGGTTAAGTATCATCGTCCCAACCACAACCCACCTATTGTCATTCAGTATGCCTACGGCCTGTTCAACAATGTCAGGGTATTGCCTTGGTGTGAAGGGTTTTGCCTTACCAGCCATCAGCATGTTCAGTAGCCTCGGGGACCCAGTCTCAATACCCATTTCTATGAAGCTCCAGTCACCACCCTCATTCATGTACTCCCCAACGAACTTAACAAGCTCAGGGGCCTGGACAACCACAGCGGCTGTCGTGAAGTCTGTATGTAGTCTGTAGTCCTCTCCGTAGCGCTTAATCAATCTATAGGCCTTAACCACAAGCTCCTTAACCTTATCAGGGTTTGGGTCAATACCCTTAGCCCCATACCTGAAGAACTCATCACTGTGCAGTGTTATGCTTTTGAATCCGCCCTTCTCAATGTTGATTATGATCTCCTTCTCTATATGCCCCTCGAAGGGGAATGAGGAGATCATGCCGCTTAGCGTTGGTGTGCAGAATGCGCAACCCCTGCCACAACCCCTGGTAACCTCAACCATGCCCCCTATCGACGGTGTCACTATGGTAGGTACCTCCTCCACCGAGGGCGGCCTACTGTTAACGATCCTACCCCTAACATCCTCACCCTTAAGTATCCTCTCAAAGAGCACGGGGCCGTAATTCTCAAAGTTACCCTCGTAAACCACGTCCACACCCAGCTTCTGCCAGGCCCCAGTGTCCACAAGTTGCCATGCCGCCGGCCCACCCACAACAACCTTTATGTGGTCCCTGTGTGCCTTTATGGCTGGGTGCTCAATGACCTCTAGGAAAGACCTGGCTATGTACGGTAATCCCCTGTACGGTAGATCAGCCAGCTTTAGAATCCAGTACAATATGCCTGAGCCGTAGCTGAGACCCAGGGCATCCATGGTGTATATCCCAACTATCCTTGTCCTTGGGCCAATAACTCTATCAAGCTTATATGGACTTGCTATCACTACGTCATTCCTACTGAACCCGTGGTTCAGCAGTGTAGCCTCAACCTTAGCTAAGCCGTAGGGAGCCCTCTTAACCCTACCCTCCCTATCGCTGGATACCCTAAAGAACATGTGGGCTATCCTCCTTCTAAAGTAGTTCTCAGGTATGGCGCTTGCAAAGCCAACCACAGATGCGCCGAAGGTATCGCTCGCTGTGGCTATTTCGCTCGTTAGGACTATTAGATAACCATCATTGTGCTTAGGCATTACGTCGAATATGCTCATCCGGTTTAAAAATCCTTTCGGCCTACTCAAATGGATTGATTAGGATAATTAACGAATATATTACCGTTAAATGTCGAAAAACACCATGTGGGTGAAAAGTTTATAAAATAGGTTAAGGCGGTTCACTGCATGTCTGAGGAGGGATGGCAACTACCTGAGGATTGGGAATACTCGGGTGGTGTACCTGAAAGGATGCTGAAGCTTAAGGTAAAGTGCCCGTACTGCGGCCACGTGTTTGATCTTGAACTGGCTGAGTCGTGGTATAGCATGGGTATATCGGTGGCTTGCCCTAAGTGCGGCAAGGAGTTCCCGGTTAATGAACACAGTGAGGTGCTTGGTGAAGTTAAGCCGAAGAAGCAGAAGGCGTGAAGGTTTAAACTCAGTAATGGCTACAGTGCTTAAACTAAGGTTAACCGGGCACGACAAACCTGTAAACCTCAACCTCACCCGCCGTCTGGGACTTCCTAATTATCTTAATTATGTTACCTGGCTTAGCCCCCAGGCTCCTAACTAATGGATCTGTGCTCCTGATCCAGGGTAATTGCCAGGGCGCCGCGTTAAGCTTCCTTAACAATTCCCTTGCCTCATCCTTGGATAGCACGGTTGCCTTGGGCATTAACTCATGGTTGGCTATCCTCTCTAAAACCTCCTCAGCCTTAGTCTTACGCCTACCCTTACCCGTACTCCCCCTGGGCATGGCTACTCAACCTTAATCTTAGTCCCCCTACTCCCTCTACTCTTCTTGGGTAGTTCGATGGTTAAGACACCGTTCTTGTATGTTGCCTTAGCCTTGCTTGGATCGACTTCTGCGGGTAGCGTTAACTGCTTCCTATAACTCCTATCACTCCCCCTAGCCTCAACAATTAGAGTCCTCCCATCCTGTTCAACGTTTATGTTGATATCATCCTTATCCACCCCCGGCATGTCCATTATGACCTTAATGACATCGCCCTCATCGTAGACGTCGGTTAATGGCTCTGTGTCCTCACTAACAAGGGGCCTACCCCAGGGTTTAACATTACCGAACTCCCTAATCTTAGGCTTACCGTCAGGCCCCATTGTTATTTCAAAGCCATAGTAGTAGACATTGCCCTTACTTCTCCTACCGCCCCTTGACTGCTCCTCGCTGAATGGCTTAAAGGCCTCCTCAAACTCCTTCTCCACCTCCCTCTCAAACTCCTCGATAAACCTCCTCCACTTCTTAAACCACTCATCAAAGTCCTCGAACCAGGACATAGCAACTTTATTAGACTTTAGGGCTTTAAAAACCTATGTTCTTCATCCCCTCGCCAATCCACTAGACCTGTAAAATAATCTGCTTAAGGGGCAATACTATTTTAAGATTAATCAGGCCACTGGCCTTGCCAGTATTAAGTACCCCCACTGCTTATTAACATACTCAACGTACGGCCCCTCCTCACCATCCTTAAACACCGCGAAGACCGATGGACCATTACCACTGACCCCAGCCGCTAGGGCGCCGTTACTTAACGCCTCCCCTATCGCCTTCAATTGCCTATCATAGCCAAGGGCCCTAGCAACCATAATACCGTTAACCGTGGCTGCATGCCAAATCTCCCCGTTGAGGGCCCAGTGGAATAGGTCGATGTAGATGCTAGCTAGTCTCCTAAGCTCATTAACGTTGATTGGCCTCTTCCCCTCCTTAAAGCCTGTCACCACCACCGTCACGTCGCCTGGCGGCTTAAGGTGCCTAATCACCTTCATAAGCCTGTTATCAGTAAGCACTATACCCCTTAACAGTGAAGCCGAGGCATCGTCAAAGGCCCCTGTTATAGAGGATCCATGTGCCCTGGTCGCCTCAGCCGCTATCATGGCTGCATCAACCTCACTTAACCTAACACCGCTAAGCATGGCTAGTGCATAAACTATACCCGCCGCAACGGCGCTATTACTCTTAAGGCCACTGGACACTGGTACACTACTATTGACCCTGGCGCAGTACTCGCCATTAACGTTGAGTCTCCTGGAGGCATAGTTGAGTATGAATGAAGTGAATTCATCCATTGCGCACCTGCCATTAGTCAACTCAACCCTAACAGGTAGGTCAATTGCCATTACACCACCCCTCAGGGCTGGGATAGCATTAATTATTGAGACTCCGCCGTATGTCACGTACTCCACGGTTTGTAACTAGGCTAAGGGTTCATTTAAAAGGTTGCCACTGAAGCCAGACTTGATGAAGATCAGTGAGGGTAAGAATTACGTGGAGTTCACCGTGGAGAGGATTGAGGATTTGTTCGTACTTTACCTAGTTATTAAGCCAAACGACCTGGTTTACTCATGGACTGTTAGGGATGTTAGGGGTAGGGGTGGTGAGAGGCTTGGTAGGGAGAGGGTTTACCTGGGGATTAGGGTTAAGAACCTTGAGTTTCACGAACCCAGGGGTGTGTTGAGGATTAGGGGTGTTATTGAGGATTACCCAGACTGGCTTGAGGGTGCTGGGGGAAGTTACCACAGCCTTGATGTGGGGGTTGGATCCACGGTTAAGGTAATGAGGAGCGTGAGCAGGGGCTACGTGGAGCAGTTGATTGATGCGTTGGGCTCCAGCATCAGGCTACTCATAGTATCCGTGTCCATTGAGGAAACCACGGTGGCGTTAGCAAGTAGACTTGGGGTCAGGGTCATAGCCACCATTAACAATAACTATATTCAGGATAAGGAGTCCGGGGGTTCCCTACTCAGTCAAAGGTACATTGATGATGTGCTTAAGGCCATTAGGCAATTGGCCGAGTTGCATAAGCCAGATGCAATAGTCCTGGCGGCCCAGAGCATGCTGATCAACAGTATACCAAACCCTGAGGTTGGGAGAATACCTGTGGAGAGGGTTACCGTATCTGAAGGTGGTTTAGTCGGGGTTTATGAGGTTGAGAGGAGGGGGTACTTGGATAAGCTTGGCTTAAGGCTAGGTTACGAGGCAGTTAGCAGGATCATGGAGGAGTTAGGTAGGGGTGGTGGCCTAGTGGCCCTGGGGGATGAGGTTCACAAGGCCTTAAGCATGGGCGCTGCCGAATCAGTGGTTATGTTAAGTAGGTTCCTGATGGAGAGGGCTGAGGAGGTTAGGGGAATCGTGGAGATGTGCATGAGGACCAGGGCTAGGTTAATAATAGTCCCCGAGGACAGTGAGGCTGGCAGGGTGCTTAATGGCTTAGGTGGATTAGCAGCGCTACTTAGGTATAGGATTAGTTAACCACTCCACGCACCTAATTGAGCGCCGGGTAAGTTATATTAATAAGCTATTAACTTAGCTTAACGTCGGGTGTCTTTGGTGGTCTCGGTTAGTTACGATAAACTTAAGAGGATTGCATCAAGTCACCCAGCCTATAGGCTCATTGAGGATAACAACAGGGTTGAGGTGCTATTCTACCCACCCACCGAGGACTCGGCATCGTCAACCTCAGAGTTTGAGAGGGATTATGGCGAAACCGTGATTAGGATCATTGGCGTGAGGAGGGGTGACGTGGTGGAGTTCACGGAGGCCTTCGTGGAGAGGGGTGATGATAGGAGGAGGTTAAGCCTAGATGAACTTGAACCCTGGGTTAATGAAATAGAGTGGTTAGCTTAAAATTGCGTTAAGTTACTTTGAATTCACCTAGCCAAAGGCTTTGAGGAGTCTCGTTAAGTAGTCCCAGTAACTGTCCACCTCAGCCTCCATGGCCTTGATCTCCTCCTCCTTCAGGTGGGCAAACCTACCCTGCGGCTTCAGGTAGTTTATCAGTGGCTTCCTCTTAGACTTGTCCACATGCATGTTGCTCGGTGGGTTAAGCCTAAACCTACCGTGATCCCACTCGAAGAGCGGGAATACCCCAGTCTCCACGGCTAACCTAGCTATCTCAACAGTCTTACTGTCATCAATCCTCCAGCCAGGTGGGCATGGTGCAAACACGTGTAGGAAGGCTGGCCCCTCGTCCAATACTTCGAGGGCCCTCCTAACCTTATTCATTAAATCTATTGGATAGGCTATGCTTGCCGTGGCTGCGTAGGGTATGTGGTGGGCTATGACTATGCTCATTATATCCTTCTTACTCTGAACCTTACCCCTAACCCTACTGCCCACTGGTGACGTGGTTGTCCAGGCGAAGCGTGGCGTACCCCCTGAACGTTGGATGCCGGTGTTCATGTACGCCTCGTTGTCGTATAGCACGTATAAGACCCCATGCCCCCTCTCCAGCATACCACTCAACGCCTGCATACCAATGTCGTAGGTGCCGCCATCACCTGCCAGGGCTATGACCTTAGCCTTAACGTTGGCTATACCCTTCCTGTTAAGTGCCTTAATAGCAGCCTCAATACCCGACGCCACAGCTGCAGCATTCTCAAAGGCCACGTGAATGTACGGCACACCCCAAGCGGTGTAGGGGTATTGGGTTGAGGTTACCTCAATGCACCCAGTGGCGTTAACCACTATTACGTCAGGCCCAGCGGCCTTGAGTATATGCCTAACGGCCAGTGATGGGCCACAGCCGGCGCAGGTCAATTGACCCGGCCCGAAATACTCCTCCTTGGGTACATCCCAAATGGTCCTTATACCCACCTTAATCTGCCCACTGGCCATACCCATCACCTCAACCCCATGTACAATGATTCACGGGGCACATTCCCCGTGCTGGCTATGTCCTTAAGCTTATAATATAATTCATAGAAGTCCCTCACATACATGGTGCGCTGTGATATGCCGTGTATAACTGAGATTACGGGCTTATCCACGCCATACTCCCTAAGCGCAATGTAAACGTCCTTAAAGACAGGCCCCTCCACCGGTGAGCCAGGGGCAATTGCCCTATCCACAACCGCCACGGCCTTAGCGTCGGCCAGTTTCTTAACCAAGTCGTTGGTTGGGAATGGCCTAAACAGCCTGATCCTAAGCACACCAGCCCTAAGGCCCCTACCCCTAGCCTCCTTAGCAGCCTCAAGGGCATTCCAAGTGGCCGCGCCACCGTAGGTGACGATGATGTAGTCTGCGTCGTCAAGCATGAAGCCCTCAACTGCGCCGTAAGACCTGCCAAACCTCCTGTTAAACTCTGAGTCAACCTCATCAATAACGCTTCTGGAAGCCTTAAGGGCATTAATGGCCTGGTACTTAATCTCGTAGTACCAGTCGGGGGTTGCTAGGGCACCCATGGTTACTGGTCTCTCGGGGTTAAGGAGCGGCCTGGCGCCATGCCTCCTAGGTGTGAACTCACGGACAGCCTTAACATCATAAACCTCAACGGGCTCGGTCGTGTGGCTCATTAGGAACCCATCATAGGAGACTATGACTGGCAGGAGTACCCTTGGGTCCTCAGCCACCCTGAAGGCCTCAATAACCGTATCATAGGCCTCCTGCGCCGTGGAGGCTATGTAGATTATCCAGCCTGTGTCCCTGACATTCATCAAGTCCTGGTAATCACCATGTATGCTTATTGGCGCCGACAATGCCCTACCCGGCACCGCCATCACTATAGGTAGCCTCAGGCCTGAGGCGATGTGGAGAATCTCGTGCATTAACTCAAGGCCCTGCGCCGACGTTGCAGTGAATACCCTGGCCCCGGCCGCCGAGGCACCCACCGCGGCTGATAATGCGCTGTGCTCTGACTCAACTGGTATGAACTCGGCGTCAAGCTCACCATTGGCCACGTACTCGGCCAGCCTCTCTATTATGGTGGTTTGGGGTGTTATTGGGTATGCTGCAATTACGTCAACGTCAACGTCCTTCACGGCATGGGCTACGGCGTAGTTAGTGGTTAAGCCAACCTTCCCAACCACAACGCTCCTCTCCCTCCCCTTCTCAACCACCTGTGTCATTGTTAAACCACCTCAGGAACCATCTTTATAGCCTTAACTGGGCATTCGTTTGCACATATCCCACAGCCCTTGCAGTAGTCGTAGTTAATTTCGAAGGTTAGGTTGTACTTCCTACCACTCTTAGTTAC
>Ga0081534_100315_pt1 | contig 16202 bp, 15 predicted proteins | sample MonGeyMetagenome_FD_71019 | JGI IMG/M metagenome (GOLD analysis project Ga0081534, IMG submission 71019) | Hypoxic/sulfidic aquatic microbial communities from Monarch Geyser, Yellowstone National Park, USA - MG (SPAdes) v1 (version 2) | ecosystem: Environmental > Aquatic > Thermal springs > Hot...
TGCCTGAACGTCAACTTGAGCTCACCTCCTGAACAGTGTTAATGAGAGAATCTATGTCACGTTTTGAGTGAAGTTCTGTAAAGCTCAACAGGCCCCAGTTGCGCGGAGCCCAGTCAACAAACCCGCTTAAGGGGATGCCAGCCATGTAGCCCCTTTCAAGAACTTTACGCCATAACGTCTCATATTCGAGTGGCGCTGAGACGACGAAGTCCTCGAAGAACTCGCCCTTAAGCGCAGGCGAGACAAAGCCTGTCAGCTTAGACAAGGTCTGGGCCGCGTAATGGGCTCTGTACCATATGGCCTCGGCCAGCTCCCTTAGCCCTCTCCTGCCAAGCAACGAGAGGTAAACGGCAGCGGCTATCGCGTTCAGGGCTGCGTTGGTTGTTATGTTGCTGGTGGCCTTGGACCTCCTTATGTGCTGTTCCCTCGTCTGAAGTATCATAGCGAAGGCCCTCCTGCCGTCCTTAGCGACGGTCATCCCTATCAGCCTGCCAGGCATCTGCCTAACCAGCTCAGCGTCCCACCTCACAGCGAACAGCCCTAAAGTCGCGCCTCCCATGTAGAGGCCCAGGCCGAGTGGCTGTCCTTCGCCTACGGCTATGTCGGCGCCCAGCTCGCCAGGGGGCTTGTAGAGACCCATAGCGATAGGGTTAACGCCAACTATGAAGAGGGAGCCCGCGTCATGGGCCACCTCCCCAACAGCCTTCACATTAACGTCAACGACCCCTGTGAAGGTGTATGGGAACTCTATGTAGACGGCTGAGGCAGGCCTTGCGAGCTTGGCCTTGAGGTCCTCTAGGTCAGCGTAGCCCGTCTCAAGGCTAACAGAGTAGGTGTCTATCGTTATCCCCTTGGCCCACGTGTAGGCCTCCAGCTGGCTCTTGTGGAAGGGGTTTATTACCGATGGCACAAGCACCCTATTAACGCCCTTGACGCGGACAGCCATCAGGGCAGCCTCGCCAAGGGCGCTGCCCCAGTCGTACATGCTCGCGTTTACTACGTCCATCTCGAGGAGGTCAGCTATGAGGCTCTGGTACTCAAATAGGGCCTGAAGCAGGCCTTGGCTTATCTCAGCTTGGTACGGCGTATAGGCAGTAAGGAACTCCCCTCTCTCAACTAAGCTTCTGACCGCAGGGGGGACGTAGTGGGGCCACACGCCGCCGCCTGCGAAGGGAGGCGCCTTAAGGGGCTTGATGCCATTGAACAGCTCGTCAAGTCTTTTTGAGACCTCAACCTCGCTTAGTGGTCTCCCGGCCCCTATCGGGAAGGAGTTCCAACGCTCCTCGCTAATGATTACTTGTTTAGGTATGTCAGCAAAAAGCTCTTCAGGAGAGCTAACGCCTATCGCCTTAAGCATTTCAGCCTTCGTCTTGGGGTTGCTGTTCGGTATCCATGGGTGCTCCATGTTAAAGGCCTAGCTGAGAAGGGCTGCAGGGTATTATAACAGTAGATAATCTCAGGGTATTATAACATGTAGATAATCAGGATATCACAGCTATTTACTAGGTCGTAAACACAGCTCTCTAGTTCATGGGAAGGCTCAAGAACATGCTGTTCGAAGTACTCTTAGCGGGATCGTAAGTTCTAAGGAGTGCTTGACTTGTTGCTGTAAGTCGCTTTTTGTTCAAGAATACGGCGGCTCCAGCCTCCTTAACCTCTTAACAGAGAATCTCTGGATCGCATATGTCAATAAGATCAGCGCTGCTATAACGCCACCAATCACAGCATAGGATAAGGTAGAGCCGCTAGGCATTCTCAAGGAAAGGACGGTCAGCACGTACATGGCGGATGACCATGTTAAGGGGGATGTAGTGGGTAACGGGTTCCCATAAGTAGGATCCACGGCTTCTGGCAGAAGGCCGTTCTGGGAGTGATTGACAGACCATGAGAGAAGGCTTAGGGCCGCCGAGACATTGCCGTTAACGGCGTAGTAATAGGCAAGGAAGAGTGTCGTCAGGACCCAGGGCGGCATGGGCGCGCTGCTGTCGTAAAGGTAGTCGTTATAGTGATAGTCGTCGCCGTTAAACCTTGCAAGTCCACCTGTCTTCTGGTTCCAGAGGTCCTTAATGACGTAATTCACGTCGCTTAAGCCCCGTTCTGCTGGCCAGCTACCCATGGCGAGAGGGAGCAGGGAGGAGGAGCTCAAGTAAGGTGCTTCAGGACCTAGCGTGAAGCTCTTACCGCTTGCAGTAAAGGTTACGTAAGGCACCATCGCAGAGTAGAAAATACTGCCGTTCCAGAAGTACTCGTTAATGCTCTCGTTTAACAGTGTTATCGCTTTGCTTACCGCACTAACGTTATAGCCCAGGACGCTGAGCAACACCTCTGCCCGCTGAAGCCCTATGAGGTTCATGGCCTCCGTCCAGAAGTGATATGCTACCCTGTCCTCCCAGACGCTGAGGTCCTCAGGCACGACGTGGAGGCCAGAGCCCAATATCGAGCTTACCTGAAATGAGACGGTCCTGTTCAACGCGGCAGCTATTGAGTCGAGGAAGGTCAGATTACGGGTCTCCATGTAGTAATCGTAAACTCCTATCTCAAAGAGCCCCAGGCTGTCATACTCTGGTACTGAGAAGCTTTCGTCGGGAGAACCCGTGTAAAAGTTATAGCGTGTATACCAGGTCCCTTGCGGCGTCTCAGCCGAGGCCATCCATAGCCAGTACTTAAGGGCGGATTCGTAGTGGCCTGCGCTCTGAAGCGCCATGGCGGCAAACGACGAGTCCCTGACCCAGCTGTACAGGTAGACAGGGCTAGGCGACGCTGCAAATGTTCCAAGGTATGGGTTTTGGTCGTCCTTGATCAGCAGGAGGGATAGGAAGTACTCCCTCGCAAGGTCCAACGGCAAGGAGGGCGGCGCCCTGGACCTCGCTAACCACTCGTTAACCCTGTAATCATTGAGCTTTAGGAGCATCTGGACGTCAGCGACGCACGAGGAATTTATTGCGATCGTTATATAGCTTGGCCCCTTTAGGGCTTCGACCATAACGGTCTGGGCTTCCTCGAGCATTGTAGCGTTTGTGCACACGAACAGGGGCGGTGTAGTGTTGAGCCTTGCCTGCCCCCTTTCAACAAGGCTGACGCCGTAAGCGGAGGAGACCGTGAAGTTAACGGTCTCGTTTAGGTTAGCTATTACAACTAGGTATGGTGTCTGCGGAGGGAACACGACCTCTAGGCTTCCGTAAGGCCCCTCTACGGTGATCGTGTTGTTAAGGTTCAGGTAGGCCTTAGACGAATAAGGCCCCTGAAGCTCAAGGGTAAGCGGAATGATACCATAGGGGCCCACGTAAAGGTTCGTCAGCCTGAAGGGCCTGTTCGTAAGGCCGTTTAATGTGGCGTTAGCTATTGGGACGCCGGTCTGCACCAGGACTGACGAGTTAACCCAGTTGCTAAGCAGCAAGTAAGATGGGCTCCAGGAGGCCTCGCCGGACCAGAACGACGTAGCAGTGGGTAGTTGCAGGCTCACCAGCAGAGTTGTCATGACCAGTAGGACAATCAGCACGACGGCCGCCTGCCGACGGGCCATAAGCGTTAGGCCCTCTCGTTAAAGGGCTCTCCCCCTAAATAGCTTGCTCATTCTACTACACCAAGGTGGTGGCCTTGACAGAGCTCATAGTCGACGTCCTGTCAGCCTTTAGGAGTGATGGACCTATGTCGCCAGGTGACGTGGCTCAGAGGCTTGGCATCCCTAAGTATAAGGCCTTGGTCACAGTTTCATGTCTTGCCGAGCTCGGCCTGTTGGAACCTCTTTACGCGAGAGGCAGCTATAAGATCTATAAGTTGAGCAGCTTAGGCGGCATAGTCCTCGAGCGACTTAGGGATGGCAAAAGCATGAAGGAGCTGTTCCAGGAGGCGCTCGAGGACGATCTGGCGAAAAGCGCCGAGGGTTCAGAAGGTGCTGAAGCGCCTAGGGCTGAGGGTTCTAAGGTAGAAAGCCAGGCTTCTCCTTAAGATCTATGACCGGTATCGATGTCCAGCCAGGCCTTGACCTGTCCCCGACCTCTACCTTCTCACCGGTCTCATCAACCCTTATTAGGACATACTTCGACTTCTCTAGCTCCTGCGAGGCTTTAGTCCTGTAGAGGTAAATTAGCGGTACACCATAGAATTTGAAGTAGTCCCTATACGTGGTCTGGATGAAGAAGACCACTTCGCCGTTCTCTACATATTTGTAGATCGGCATAACTACCGCAAAGGATATCATGGCCACGGCAAGCCTTGCTATATCAGCTAGAGAGCTGACCTCTATTACTTGGGCCTTCGGGATCTCTTCCAAGGGCTTCCCCTCAGAGCAATGAAGGTCAGCCATTAAGAGCTTTTTAGGCAGGCCTTAGCGATGGTTGTGGTGCGGGGGTGCCCGAGCCCGGCCAAAGGGGTCGGGCTTAGAACCCGATGGCGTAGGCCTGCGTGGGTTCGAATCCCACCCCCCGCACTATGGCTATGCTTGGCTCGCCTTCACTCTTCCCTTCATAGCCTTGACCTTCGCCATAGCCGTTGACCAGGACCTGTCGCTGATCCTTACGCCTTGCTTCTCAGTTGTATCCTTCACCTTTGCGAGGAACTCCTCGTATGTAAGCGACTCCCTCGTAGTCCCTAGATCTATCTCTACAACCTTTCTGCTGGAGGGCTCTAGGGCCCTTATCACGTCTGACGGTGAGCCTCTGCTCTTCCTATAGACGTCAAGCTGTCTGAGGCCCAGTAGCTCCAGGAGGGCCTTATAAGCCGTGTAAGCGCCCTTGGCCACTTTCGCTCTCCCGCATCTGTCCGCTTGGGCGTCTACCCCCATATAAAGGCTCTATCAGCCATGGGTGTTGTCAGTATGAGCGAGAAGGTGTTGGTGAGCCTTGAGTTCATTGCGTCCCTGGTAACGTCTATGGGTAAGAACTACGTGACCCCAAGGGACCTGAGCAAGGTGCTTGGGGTCTCAACAAGGAGCGCTGGGAGGATTCTCAGGGCGCTCGAGACCAAGGGCTACGTGGAAAGGTACTCCAATAGGGCCTACAGGGTTATGATGAGGGCGCCGGTGCCTTCCTGAACACCATCCTCTTGCGCTGGTAGTCTGGTTCCCTGAGCACCTTCCCTTCCCTCACCAGGTCGCTCAAAGCCTTCCTCAGGGGTCTCCTGTCGCCAGTCCAGGAGAGCGCAGCAACTATCTCACTAAAGGTTAGCCCTCTCTCTGAGCTTAGGACGCCCAAGATAAGCTCCTTAACCTTCGCTTCCTCTGCGGACAAGCCAAAAAGGGCCAAGGGGGTTCAGGATTAAAGACTTGAGTTTACTTCCTTTATTACATCTGCTAGTATGTTCAGGGCCTTAAAGAGGTGCTCCTCCTCGATCACGAGCGGTGGCGCTATCCTTATTGTGGAGAGGCCTGAGCCTATTACCACGACGCCGCGCTTGAAGGCCTTCTCTATCACCTGCGCAAGCTCCCTCGCAGCAGGCTCCTTGGTCTTTCTGTCCCTGACCAGCTCAACCCCTATCATGAGCCCCTTGCCCCTAACGTCACCAATTATCTCATACTTGTCCTTGAGCTCATTAAGGAACCTCAGAGCCTCCTCGCCAAGTCTTGAAGCTCTCTCCAGGAGCCTCTCCTCCTTTATCACGTCGATCACGGCGCTCATGGCTGCCAGGGCTATTGGGTTTCCGCCAAAGGTGTTGGCATGACTGCCTTTAGCTAGCTTACCGGCTATATCGCCCCTTGTAACTATCGCCCCCAGCGGGAGGCCGCCCCCTATGGCCTTGGCGAGGGCAATGATGTCAGGCTTCACGTTCCAGTGCTCTATAGCGAACCACCTTCCCGTGCGTCCCATGCCTGCCTGGACCTCATCATCGATTATCAGGATTCCGTTCTTGTCGGCAAGCTTCCTGAGCCCTGGCAGGAAGTTGTCGGGCGGGACAACGTAGCCTCCCTCGCCCTGTATGGGCTCAACCACGAAGGCCGCCACTTCGCTCGGGTCCACCAGCTTATGGAAGATCCAGTCCTCAATGTAGCCCAGGACGGCCTCACCGCACTCCAGCGGGTCGTCGGTCCTGAACGGGCAGCGGTAAGGATATGGGTAGGGGACGTGCACTACTCCTGGCATAAGGGGCGAGAAGCCCTTCCTATAGTGAGCCTTGCTGGCGGTCAGCGAGAGGGAGCCATATGTCCTTCCGTGGAAAGCGCCGAGAAAAGCTATGAAGTACTGCCTTGAACCCTCGAAGAAGTACCTGGCGAACTTAAGGGAGCCCTCAATGCTTTCCGTGCCGCTGTTAGCGAAGAAGACCCTGGGACTGTCAACAGGAGAGATTCCAATAAGCTTTTCAGCGGCCGTGACGGCCTCCTCATAGTAGAAGTCCGTCAGCGAATAGTGCTGGAACCTCTCGGCCTGACGCTTTATTGCCTCAACAACCTTGGGGTGGCTGTGGCCTACGTTCATGACAGCTATGCCAGCGTTTAAGTCTATGTACTTGTTGCCATCAACGTCCTCAACGATGGCGCCGTGGGCCTCCTTAACTACAAGGGGCACCCACCTGACGTATGATTGGACAAGGGCCTTCGAGTCTCTCGCTACTACGCTCCTGGCCATGGGTCCTGGCGGCTCAACCCTTATCAGGGGGACCTCCTCCATGGGCTCACCAGTTCTTAAAAGGCCCCCTTGCATATTAATGTCTTAAGGAGTAGAAAAGATGGCTAAATACGAGTTTGAGATCGTCGAGGAGTATTTTCTAAATGGCGAACGCAGATTTAGGTTAAAATTAAAGGGGACAAATATAATAGTTAATGTGATAGCCGAGACCCCCGAGGAGGCCGCTTCCAGGGCTGCGGGGATTCTGGACAAGGTTAAGGGGTATAAGATGCTTAAGTGACTGTTAATTATGGCATAAACAGGACGCTGCAAGCTCTGTGTATATGGACGCAGGCGTCCTAGACGGTCAGATGCTTGGACCTCTCTTAGACCTGACCTCGGCGTTCGACTCTATAACCTTATGGGGCCAGAGTGAGGAGTTAACAACGACCGTATTGTCACCTATAACGACGTCATTGCCTACGTAGCTATTAACGATTTTCACGTTGTTGCCTACCTTTACGTGTCTTCCGATTACGCTGTTCTCAATAACGCTGTCCTGGCCAACTATGCTCCTATCCATTACTATTGAGTTCTTCACGAGGGACCCCTTCGAGAGTATCACGTAGTTGTCTACTATGGAGTCAATGATAGCGCTTCCGTCCTCTATGTCGACATGCCTTCCGATCAGGACCCAGCCAGCGAGCTCAATCTTCTTAAGGACCGTCCTCTCTATAAGGTCTATGTGATCCTTCTTAGACCTTGCGCTGGCGCCCTGCATGTAGATATGGTCATGGTAAACTGTCGTTGCGCCGAGCTTCTCTGGCGGGAGTGACCTAAGCAGGTAGAAAGAGGCCTGGACATAGCTTTCTAAGGTCCCTATATCGAACCAGAAGTCATTAGTTATGAAGCCGGTGACTTTATAGCCCCTGGATATGATGTAAGGTATGACGTCTCTGCCGAAGTCAGCTCTCCCTTCCTTGACTAGCCCCTTAAACTCCTCTGACCTCAGGAACTTGGTCATTTCTTCGGACAACAGGTAAACGCCGGTGTTGGCAAGGTTCGAGGGAGCCTTCTCGGGGTCCGCTGGCTTCTCGACGAAGGCCTCTATGGTGCCATCACTTTTTAGCTTAGCCAGGCCTAGCTGTCTTAAGGCCTCCCTATCATGGACAGGCGTAAGAGCTATCGTCATGTAGGCCCCGCTCTCCTCATGGTGCTTGAGCATGTCTCCAAGGTTCAAACTCATAATGGTGTCCCCCTGGACAACTATGAGCTTATCTGCTATATCATAATAGTCTGCGAGGACTGAGATAGAGTGAGCATTGCCGATCGTGTTCACGTTTGGCTGATACCTGAGCTTAAGCGCTACCATCTTGTCATTAGGAAGCCTTGAGTAGAACCTCTCGCCCAGGTGGTCGTAGAGGTCCCTGTAATTGTAAAACCCGCTCACTCCAAGGAAGACCTCACTTATGCCTTGCTTAACCAGCTCGTCAAGTATGAAGTCTATAACGAACCTATTGAGGAACCTGACCATGGGTTTAGATGTGTCAACGGTAAAGGGGTAGAGCCTAGTGCCTAGGCCGCCTATCGGTATAGCGGCCTTCTTTACTTCAGCTATAAGTCCCACCGCTGTTCTCTTGACCTTAACAAGTTATATGTTTTAACCATAGGTTTTACGGAGCTAGCTCATGGCAACCGATCCCGGCAGGCGGAGAGCAGCTCTAAAGCCCTTTCAAGGTCTATACCAAATACGTCCCTCAGCCAGGTCTCAAGCCACCGCCTCTGATCACTCTCACGCGGAAGCTCCTCAAGGGCCCTTGGGAGCTCCCTCAGGCAACAGATCCTGGACCCTGGACTGCCATGGAAACATAGGTCCTCGGGCAGCCTAACCTCGACGAGCTTGCACGGCTCCTTCTCAAAGCCCTCCCTTATTTCGAGGCCTAGCAGGTAAAGAGCATAGGAATAGGTTAGGAACGCCTCGTAGGGCGAGCCGAGGTGGCTGAAGTAGGCATGAACGGCCTCTTCAGGTCCATGCTTAGTGGCCATGTAGTAAAGGTGGTCACTTATTGACAACACCCTCCACTTATCAAGAACCTCACCTCCTAGCGCCTTGGCGAAGTAATAGTACCTCCTCAGCACGTTGAAGGCCTCCCTCTGCATCTGGTTGCCGAGCCAGGCGCTCAGGTCACGCTGGTCAGCCCAGCTTATGGTGGCCCACGGAGGCACGTCGTACAGTCCCTTGGGCGACAACGAAAGCGCGTCAGAGGCTGACAGGAACCCTATCCCGCGTCTGCTTAGCTCCTTTGGGAGCCACCTGAGGAACTCGTAGATGCCTGACTCGGGCCAGTGATGCTCGCCGAAGGTCTCATAGTCTATGGCAATTAACATAAGATCGCCTGGCGTGGCCTTGACCCACTCAGCGTACTTGTCCGCTGTGAGCGGGTACTGATCCCACGCCTTGTCACCGAACCTAAACCCTATGTCGTCGCTGAGCCTGTAGTTCCTGAGGAGAAGCCTGACCCCACAGAGCGGGTTCTGGTACACATAGTTAGGGGACCTCCATCCCAGGACCCAGTCAACGCCCTCCGTTAGGACCACGTTGAAGCCTAGGCTTTGAAGCGAGCAGCCTATATCATTATTGTATATGAACTCTGTGTTCTCGGCGGCCTTGGGCTTCACGCCAAGTAGCTCTTCGACGAGCTCAGCCTGGGCCTTGACCTGCTCGCTGAACTCCTCCCTGTCCACTAGCCATGCGAGTGAGTGATAGAACGTCTGGGCCACAGGCTCCAGGACCTCCTTTGAAGCGGCGTTGGCAAGGAGTTCGACTACGTCAGGGTGTAACTCCTTGAGGTCCCTGAGCAGGCTTCCAGCTATGCTTGTGGTGAACTTGAAGTCAGGTACTTCCTTAGCTGCCTCAAGAAGTATCCTTGTCGCCGTCCTATACGTTCTCTCCACGACTCTGGCAAGTATTCTCCTGTCGGCTTCGTGATCTATAGTCTCAGCGAACCTCCTGGGTAGGTTAGTCGGGCTAAAGGAGGATAGCCTCCTGAGCCTGATGGGCTGGTGAAGCTCAAAGAATAACAATACTCTGTCGGTCATGTTATCGCCCTATAATAGGCCATCTGCCTAGCCTTCTCGTAGCACGCCATTAAGGCCTCGCCTGTCGACTCCTTCCTGAAGCGCTTATTTACGTCATTTACGGCGAAGGCCTTTATGTCCTCCGGCAGCGTGGGGTTCTTAAGGGCCAAAGACTTAAGCTCCTGCATTGGAATCCTCTCAAAGTCCCTGAACCAGGAGAGCCAGGCAAAGCTCTCCATCGCGAGGCCTAGGTCTTTGGGGTCCTCAACGTTCACCAGGAGGCCGTCACCCTCGCCTGACCTCAGGTCAATTACTATCTCCTTTAGACCGCCGACACGGGAAGCTATGACAGGGGTTCCTACTGCTAGGGACTCCAACGCTACGAGGCCAAAGGGTTCCCACCTTGAGGGCGCCACAGTGGCTGTTGACAGCATCACGAGCGCCTTGTAGGCTTCGTCAGGAACCCTGTTAGTTGTTATAACGACTCTTCCCCTTCTCTCCTCCGCCAGCCTCCTGATGTATTGTTCATAACCGTAGTCACCTACAGGTATTCCAAGGACTACAAGTGAGGCGCTGGGGGCGTAGTCAAGGGCCCTGATAGCTATGTCGACGCCCTTCTGCGACGTAAGCCTCCCCGACGTAATGAACAGCGCCCTTTCCCTTGAGTCGAGAGGGCCTGTCCAGGAGCCGGGGACTACGTATTTGTCTACCAGCTCGTAGGCTACCGTCCGGTCAGCAGACCCGTAGTTCGTGGTGACCCACGATTCGACGACCTGCCTCTTCCAGTCAGTGGAGTTGTAGATGACGCAAGACTTGCCTTCAATCCAGCTGCCGTACTTCCTCTCCAGCTCCTCCCTGAGGTACGATAGGCTTACTGTGGCTATTGCATCAGATAAATGGACGCCAAAGGCCTCAACGTTGCCCCCTACCTGCTCCCAGAGGGCCCTGCTGTTTACGGGTTCATGTCTTGCGACCCTCCATACGAGATGATATCCGTCGTCAAGGCCGCTCCAGTCAGGTGACGCATAATGCCATGGGAAGCTTGGGGAGCCGCTGAGGTGTATGCTGTAGACAAGCGGTATAGAATACCCTCGTATCTCAAACTCGTCCCTGAGCGCGACCCCAGGGAGCACGCTGTGCCAGTCGTTCACGTGTATTAGGTCAGGCTGAACCTCATGCCATGAAAAGGCCCTTAAGGCCCTCGTCATGATCGCCGACTTCTCCTCCACATAGGAGTAAGGGTACCAGGAGTCGAAGACCACGCCTGTAGCGTAGTCAAGGCCTTTAAACATGACTACCCGGAACCCGTTAATGAAGGCCTCCTCAGCGCCGAGGCAGAAGCTGTACTGCTTTCCGTCAAGCCCCCTTCTGTCCCCGCATATAGTGAAATCGAGGGGCCTTAGGCCGAGGCGGGACCTTATGCCAAGGTCGAGGTGCCTCCCATGGGAAGGCATTAAGACAGTGACCTCAAGCCCTCTTTCAGCTAGGGCCTCGGCGTATTGCCTCACGGCCTCCCCTAGGCCGCCGACCTTGACTATTGGCGATAGCTCAAACGATATTATCCAGACCCTCCTAACGGACCTTGGCGCAATGAGCCTAGCTGGATGCAAGCTAGAACCCCCTTACTAAGGGGGGTCAGAGGTCTAAGTTCTTGTCTGCCCTCTTCTGAACAGGGGACCGTTGAAGGGGTTTACGACGAAGTCGTTAGGGCACTTCATGACCTTAACGAGGCCGAGCCTTATTAAGTCTGAGAGTCTGAACTCCTGGACCCCCACTAGCCTTAAGAACGTGGTGGCGGCGCCTAGCCATATTCTATCCCAGTACTTCCTGCCTACATGGACAGCGCTCCTCTTAACCTTAGGGCACTTAAGCCTGACGTAGCCCACGCCGTCGATATACGGGGTATGGCCATGATAGAAGTATAGTATCCTCAGCCTATGGAGGCCCAATATCTTGTACTCACAGAGGTCATAGTGGACCCTACCATAAGCGTATATGGGCACGTAGTTGCCCTGAGTCCTGAGGAACACTATCTCGAGGGGCTCGTACTCGGCCTTCCCGTCCCTCTTAAATATAGAGAAGGAGAACTTCGCAAGGAAGAGAAGGCCGTAAAAGGGGCTTCCTGAAATCGGATCAGGCCACACCACCAGCTCGAAGTCCTTTACTATATCAACGTTCCTTGGAAGGGCTACCGTGAGGCCATAATTCTTGTCAAGCAAGTTAAGCAGTGACTTCACAGTCTCCCTGGCCTTCCCGAGCTCATTAAGGGCTTCATCATCTCCTGAGGCGGCAAGGCGCATTACGTGCGGAATTTCGTCTCCTCCCCTGCTTAGAAGCTCTCGGCACTGAGAGGCAAGATCAGCCAGAGCCGCTTCCAACAACGCCACCCTGAGGCTGGCCCGCAAGCCTATAGTATAGCCTCTTCCTCGTCTTACCTCTGTTCTCAACCTTGACCACTTCTACATTCCCCACCTCGCAGGTGTTCTTTACGTGAGGCCCTCCGTCAGCCTGTATGTCAACGCCCGGTATCTCAACGATGCGCAGGGTCTTTACCTCAGGGGGCAGCCTTGAGGCAAGCTTGACAATACCTGGTATCTGCAGGGCCTTTTCCCTTTCAAGCCAGTAGACCTTAACATCAATGCACCTTGACAATATAGAGTTCGCCTCTTCCACCGCAGATACCAGGGCCCCCTTCCAGTCCTCCACGTTCACTAGGTCAAAGTCGTCCTGAGCCATGTCAGGCCTTATGTGGCCTCCTGTCACCTTTGCGCCGTACCTGTTGAAAAGCACGGCAGCTATTACGTGGCTGGCCGTGTGAAGCCTCATCATAGAGTAGCGGCGGTCCCAGTCTATTATGCCCTTTACCTTGATCCCCGTGGAGAGCCTGCTCAGGTCACCCTCAACTATGTGGGCTACGTCCCCTTCGTCCTCCCTTACCTCAATAACCTTTAGCCTTGTGCCGTCAGGCAGGACAAGGTAACCTGTGTCCATGTCAAGGCCGCCGGAGGGGCCTGGGTGAAAGGCCGTAACGTCAAGGAACACCTTGTTCTCCTTCATGCCTACTACTGTGGCCTCAAACTCCCTCAGGTACGAGTCCTCCTGGAACAGCAGCCTGGCCACGCTCTCACCTGCGTTAAGCGGCTGGAGCCGCCGGCGGGACTTGAACCCGCGACCACCGGCTCTCCCCGACCTCGGGCTCCCTAGAGGCCATACGAGGCCGGCGCTCTACCAGCTGAGCTACGGCGGCCCCTTTCCGCTCCCTGCCTGGGCCCCTTAAAGGATTTTGATAGATCCTTTGTCGTTCGTTGCCAATTTTGCCATAGCTATCCTTAAGTTCGTAAGGGGCCGTACATCTCTTCAAGGACGCGTACTTCTGCTACGAGGCCTGCGTCTTCTCATTATTATGCTTGTTGATAGCGTGAAGGAGACCTACCATTAATTTCCGCGATTCACAGGCTGAGCTTTTCCTTTAGAAGGGATAGTAAGAAAAGTATCCCACAATGTGTTCATATACGCTTTAGTCTTTTCCAAGATAAATGAAGATAATAGCTTTAAAGCTTCTAAGAGGTCTTAATGGATATGGGCGACACGTTGAGGGACCTATCGGGCAAGTTCTCCGCGGCCACAAGGGCCCTGAGGCCCTCAGAGGTAAGAGAGATACTGACTCTCACTGAGAACAGGAAGGTCCTGAGCCTGGCCGGAGGGCTCCCAGGGCCAGAGGTGTTTCCAAAGGAGGACCTTGCCAGGATAGCGTCCAGAGTCGTAGAGGAGCTGGGCGACAGCGCGCTTCAGTACTCACCGACGCTTGGCGTTATGCCATTCAGGGAGGCCGTGGCCGACTTCGTCAGGTCAAAAGGTGTTAAGGTGCTGACTGACGACAGGGTCGCGGTGACCACGGGGAGCCAGGAGGCCATCTACCTTCTAGCGATGACGTTGATTAACCCCAAGGACGCCATAATTGTAGAGAGCCCCACGTACCTGGCGGCCCTCAACGTCTTCAGGTATCACGGGGCGGAGTTCGTCTCTGTTCCTTTAGACGAGAACGGCATGAGGACCGAGCTGCTTGAGGACAAGATAAAGGAGGCTAGGTCGAAGGGGCTTAACGTGAAGCTGGTGTACACGGTCGCCACGTGTCATAACCCGACGGGCGTAATAATGCCTGACGACAGAAGGAAGGAATTACTGGAGGTCGCGAACAAGTACGACCTCCTGGTCATTGAGGACGACCCCTACAGCTTCTTCGTATTTGACGAAGTCTCGTTCACGCCGCTTAAGACTCTCGATAGTGAGGGACGCGTGATATACCTTGGGACCTTCAGCAAGATACTGGCGCCAGGCCTCAGGCTCGGTTACATGGTGGCGGACAGGCAGATAACCAGGGCTGTCGAGCTAGCCAAGCAGATGGTCGACCTGCACTCCTCAACGCTCTCACAGTACATAGCGTTATACGCGCTGAAGGAGGGCATCGTTGAGAAGACCATACAGAAGGCCAGGGTCGTCTACAGGGAGAAGAGGGATATCATGGTGGAGTCGCTGGAGAAGTATATGCCTGAAGGCTCTCACTGGTTCAAGCCTAGGGGAGGGCTCTTCGCGTTCATATATTTGCCTGACGGAGTCGATACCAGTGACATGTTGCCAATGGCAATAGAGAGGGGCGTCGCCTATGTGCCGGGGAGGAGCTTCTTCAGCGACGGCTCCGGGGTCAACGCGATGAGGATAAACTTCAGCTACCTGCCGCCAGACAAGCTGAGGGAGGGCATAAGGCTGATAGCGGAGACCGCTAAGGACTACATGAAGTCGAAGGGCAAGTAAATGATTTCAAGGCTCAGGGCTCCAGACCCTCCTCATCAGCTCGGTTAAGAACCCCCATCATCGCCTCGACAGACGGTGGCCCGGAGGCTAATAAGTAGCCTTGAGCTCCTGGTCACTGTTCGACGATCTATACGAGAGATATGAGGGCTGGTTTGAGAGGAACAGGGTCACGGCCAGCAACGAGCTCCTAACAGTGATAAGGGTTGACCCGGGCCAAGAGGGAAGGCCTTGCCTAGACATAGGCTCTGGGACCGGCTTCTTTACGTCAGCCCTCGGTTGCTTAGGCCTTGAGCCAAGCCTAGGCATGGCCAGGATCAGCAGGGTCAGTAGAGGGGTTAACGTTGTTCAGGGCAGGGCCGAGGCCATGCCCCTGAGGAGGGGGTCCATTTCCTCGGCATTTCTCGTAGTGACGCTCTGCTTCCTGCCAAGGCCTGAAGAGGCTGTGCTTGAGGCCTCAAGGGTCCTCAGGCCGGGCGGCTGGGCCGTGGCCTGTATAATACCAAGGGAGAGCGAGTGGGCAAGGTTCTACATGAGGAAGGCAGGAGAGGGCAACCCCTTCTACAGGGTGGCCAGGTTTCTAAGCTTTGAGGAAGTTGTAAGCCTGTTCCTGTCAGCGGGGTTCAGGCTCGAGAAGGCCGTAGGCACCCTTACCTATGGGCCTGAGGAAGTCCCGAGGCCTGAGGAGCCGAGGGAGTACACAGGGCAGGAAGGGTTTGTCTGCATGAGGTTTAAGAAAGCAGGGCCTCCAACTAAAAGCTCGGATGAAGAGGCTCGAAAGGCCTGACCTGGAGGGATGAAGAGCCCGCGCAGGTCTGACAAGGCCTTTATAATTCGATCTCCTATTTCCTTCTGGGAAGGCCTTGAGATTCGTCGTCACAGGAGGGGCCGGCTTCATAGGGTCCCACCTTGTGGAGCTCCTGATCAGCAAGGGGCACGAGGTCGTGGTTATTGACAACCTCTCCACGGGCAGGCCTGAGTTCCTTGCGTTAGTCAAGGACGATCCCAGGCTCAAGCTGATAATAGGGGACCTGAGGGACCCCCAGGTAGCCCTCAGCTCGATAAAGGGGGCAGACGCAGTCTTTCACTTGGCCGCGAACCCTGAGGTCAGGCTAGGGGCTCAGGACCCCGCCTCGATCTATAAGAATAACGTGGAGGTCACCTTCAATGTCCTTGAGGCCATGAGGGCTGTCGGCGTTAAGGTCATAGGGTTCGCCTCATCGTCCACGGTCTACGGTGACGCCAAGGTCCTGCCCACGCCTGAGGACTACCCCCTTGAGCCGATAAGCGTCTACGGCGCCTCGAAGCTCGCGGGGGAGGCAATGATAAGCGGCTACGCCCACACGTTCGGCTGGACGGCCGTGTCGTTCAGGCTGGCTAACGTTGTCGGCAGGAGGCAGACGCACGGGGCAATTTATGACTTCATACAGAAGCTCAGGAGGAACCCAGCCGAGCTGGAGGTACTGGGGGATGGAACTCAGAGCAAGAGCTACGTTCACGTGGCCGAGGCGGTTGAGGCCATGTACGACCTTTTAATGAAGGCCGTGGAGAGGGGAGTCACCTACGAGGTGTTTAACGTAGGCGGCCCCGACAGGATATCAGCGCTGGAGATAGCGTCGATAGTGGCCTCGGAGATGGGCCTCTCGCCAAGGGTTTACACTACCGGCGGCGTAGATGGTGGCAGGGGCTGGAAGGGCGACGTGAAGTACATGCAGCTTGATATAAGTAAGGCGAGGGCCTGGGGCTGGAGCCCCTCAATGACAAGCAGGGAGGCCG
>Ga0081534_100317_pt1 | contig 16131 bp, 11 predicted proteins | sample MonGeyMetagenome_FD_71019 | JGI IMG/M metagenome (GOLD analysis project Ga0081534, IMG submission 71019) | Hypoxic/sulfidic aquatic microbial communities from Monarch Geyser, Yellowstone National Park, USA - MG (SPAdes) v1 (version 2) | ecosystem: Environmental > Aquatic > Thermal springs > Hot...
ATGACTTATACCATACCGCCTCTTAGCCACGTCAAGCATGTAGTCGCCGTAATTAACCACTGTTACATCGGGGAGCTTCTCCTTGACAATCCTAAGTATAGTTGTCTTACCCGCACCAGGAACCGCAACTACAATCAACCTCACGGGTAGGTCGCTCGATAAGGCTTTATAACTTTTAAGGGAATCGACAACATGGTAAAGCCACTGATTAACCGAGGGCAAAACCTTATAAACCCATTATTAATGATCAACGACAGGGCCCGTAGCTCAGCCTGGCCAGAGCGGCGGGCTCTTAACCCGTAGGTCGTGGGTTCGAATCCCACCGGGCCCGCCAGTGAATGAACCTCCCCCACATTCCTCTCGTTCTATTCCTGTTCTCCTTGTTACGTCTCAATGTGTTTCTTGTTACGGAAAGCATAAATATACCTCTGCGGTATTCACTGTATGTTTGTCTGTTTATCGTTATCTGTTGAACTGGTACCTGACCTTTAATTACATAGAAATCCTGTAAAGGCACATACGGTTGATCATTCACTGGATCGGTTTGTCCAACGAATTGGTTATTCAATTGAACTATTTGGTTATGGTTTTGAATTATTGTACCTGCGTATCGCCCATCCCATACTGCATGCTTTAGTGTTGTTCCGTTGGGTAGTATTAAAGTGCCTACGGGGTCAGTTTGTCCCTTATAACTTACTGTACCGCTTGGTACAAATGCTTCAAAACCATTGGGTGAGCCAACGTACTGCACTGGCACCCGGTGCAGTGTTGGTGGTAGTGGTTAGGGTGGCGGCAACAACAGCAACAACGACCACGATGCTGATGATTACGTACCTAACCGCAACCACAACACCACCAAGGAAAACCCGCAATGGCTCGCCTTTAAGCATTGCGGCTTAAACAAGCCACGCATGCTGATGGGGATTACCCGCTGGGTTTGACCACGCCAGGTGTTCCTCGGCACCCTAATCATTGCTGTTGATAGGTGCTTAAACACGCATTGGTTAACCCAGCCACTAAGGCATGGGGAATTAAGGCAATGGTGCATTAAGCATGCACACAGGGTTTGCTGTTGATAGGTGTTCCCGCTTGATAATCCTCTTACGGGCTAACTCGCTAAGATACGCGTTTAATAATCAATCAATTCCGAGTAAGTAGCCATGTGGGTCGACTTCCTAACCAGGTACAAGACCAACCCCATCTTCACTAGAGATTCTCCGGCTAGTCACAGGGAGACCCAGCCTACACGATGCTTTGGAGGTGACGGACACGGCCTGCAAGGTAGTCGACCTAGGGAGGCCAGCATACAACATCCTTAGAATGATTGCGGATAGGCACGTGTACGCTAAGAGGATTTGGTAAGGTGCTCCAAGAACATTGAGCTAGTCAGCAAGTAGTTCATTAACAACCAGCTCAACACTCAAGCTCCACTACAACTACACCTACACACTCACGCCGGTGGGGTTCATGATTAGGCAAGCCCAGACTTGAGTCAGTTGGCACCACCTGAAGACTAAACCCCACATAGTGGGGAACGGTTTAGTTACTCTAACTCATACCAAGCCTAACTGTGACAGACCTCAGGAAGCCTCCTATTATTAAAACTGTAAGGCCCCAGCCTCTCCTCAGGAAGGCTGGGCGTCGCTAAGGTCGGTTAAGCCGTCTGAGACGGCTGTTAACTCTGCCCGGCCTGACCTTGAGTGAGATAGTGCTTCTTAAGGATTGAGTAGCCCCCAGAGTACGCCACAGCTAGCCCTATGAACCACATCATCGAGAGCAAGGCGGCAATTGGCGCCCCACCGGCGAACCCCAGCAGCGGGTACGGGATGGCCGTCATAATCCCACCGACCTTCAGCCTGGCGTTCTTGTACTTAAACCCGACGAAGAAGAGTGAGATCCCCAACAGTATGTTCCCTACAAGCATTAAGGGCGGGATCACGTCGAGAACAGCCCCTGCCCTACCTATCCCCGTGTGGGGCACGTAGCCGCTAAGGTAGGAGAGGCCCTTGTACGTCCTGTAGACTCCATATATCAGCATGACGATCAGGGCTATGAGCACTATGAACAGCTTTACTAGCAGCTCTGCCGAGTAAATGTACGACTGTACGATCGCGGCTATGAGCGACTGCATAGGCGGGGTAGGCCCTGGCGGTAAAGGCCCCGAGACTGACGACTCTGCCACCATACTGCCGAAAAAGGAGAAGAAGCCCACGAAGAAGATGAAGGCGGCTATCCACGCTGTCCCATATATCAGGTTCCCGATGCCTCTTATTTCGGGGTTCTGGTTTTTCGACGGAGGACCACCACTCATTGACAAGCACCACCTACTTTGCATGATTTCTGCTCAGGTTTGAGTGGAAACATGTTTACAGGGCTGATGATGACAGGCACGCAGGAGTGTTAGCGCTGACCGCTATAGTAGGCGCCCCCTCACGGCAGCACGGCCAGGCCTTTAGGAGATTCAAGGAGTCCCTGCGGAGGACTCCTTAGCGCTCCTCACAGGGCCCTGTTAACCCCATAGCCCTGAGGCTCTCATATGAGTAACAATAATAACCACTGGTTGGCGGCACCACAGCCTGTGCATCAAGGCTAGAGGTGGTAAAAGAGAGAGGGAAAAAGAGTTCCCTTTTATTTCCGAAAAACTAATTATTTGGTCTCTATTAACTGAGGTGGCAAATATTTAAGTAACACATTATGTATGTCCTGGGGGTTTACTAAGGGCACTTGTGCAACTATATAAGACCATGTCCATTTTGACTTAATAAATGTAATCTCAGTGTAATCTTTTCCTCCTCTTATTATTTCGACCTTCCTTAATTCATTGATAAGATAGCTCTTCTTGACTTTCAACTTGGGGGGTAGAGGTACTGGGTTGGAAAACTCGAAAATCAGTTGTTTCCTGTGCATCAAGATTTGCCTAGCCGCATCGTAGATTTTGGATTTTCTCATACTTTGAGCGATCCTCGCCCCAAACACACCACCGACACCGGGAAATACGCCTAATAGCGATGCGGCTACAGTTGCACCTACTCCTGCTAATACACCAGCAACTGTTGCGTCAACCCCCGATAAGTCCTTATCAGTAACCACATTGGTCAACAGTACCCTTTGATCAGTTATTATTAATGACCTAGCGTGCCATTCAATATCTCCAACTAACGGAAACAATACTTTTATGCTCTCCGGCTGCATTAAAAAAGTATTCACCCAAGCATTATATAAACCTTGTTGTCCGTCTGAGGACAGTAATCTTTATATAATTCTTTTTTAGGCGATTATTATGGTAAAAGTATGCAAAGCATGTGGGTATCAGAATCCCGACTATGCTAGGTTTTGCATGCGGTGCGGAGCCCCGCTAGCAGATGTTCAACAGCAATACCAACAACCACCTCCTCAGTATCCATTCCCTATTCCAACACCAAGTGGACGATTTATAGATCGTTCTGCCGGAATCTGGTTTCTATTATCTGGAATAATAGGAATTATACTTGGAATTTTAGAAATAAGCTTACTTAAGTCAGAAGGAGCTGAGGTAGCTGGTCTTTTTATCATACTGTTCACATACACGTTAATTATGCTAAGCTATAAGGGATTTATTAAACTTAATTCGAAAAGTCTGGGCAGAACTATAAGAAATGTGTTTTATGGTGGTATAGTATACACTGTTTTAATTAGCATAGGTATGGCCAAGTTATCCGCAACGGCAGGAGTATTAGGATTCGTTATTCTCACCTCTATTGTGATGTTTTTGTTAATGTTCATTTACGGCTTAGGGCTAATTTACGTGGGAGTGAAAAATCATCTTTGGATGATTTTGGTTGGTGGAATAGTCTTCTTAATATACACTATATCTTTAGTAATAGCGGCGGCTACCCTCGCAGGGGGTACCCCTATCTACATTTTAGGACCTAACGGTAATTCGATATCTCTCATATTATTCGGAGTGCTAATGATCGTGTCCTATGTAGTGGACTTTAGACCAAGAAGCTAAAGGCAAACTAAATATTTAGAGCTTACTATGTGGTCACTCCGCTATCCACAGCTTTATCCCGAGATGGACTACACTTAATACCGCCTTTCGAAGTTTATATGATTCTAGAGGGGGTTGAAGATCCACTACTCCCTTGGCGCGTGATCTGCCGGTCTGGTTTCCACTTAACCATGGTGTGGAAAGATCGTGTCTGCGAATAATGATGTTAAGAACCGGTTGGGTTTGATTTTTAAGTAAGGGGCGGTAACCACTGTTTAGGGCTATGGCTTTCTGCGTTTAATCATTAACAACGCAACAATCAACACCACAACCACAACCACCACAACAACCAAGGTAGGCACTACACTGGGTATCGGCTTCGTCGGTGTGCTTGATGTAGTGGACGTGGTAACCGAGCTAATCGAGGTACTACTAGTCGAGACGCTCGTCGATGTCGACGTAGTGGACGTGGTAACCGAGCTAATCGAGGTACTACTAGTCGAGACGCTCGTCGATGTCGACGTAGTGGACGTGGTAACCGAGCTAATCGAGGTACTACTAGTCGAGACGCTTGTAGAGATTATACTAACGGTGTCCGAACCAGAATTGGTGACGTAAATGTAACCGTTGGATGGATCATACGCAACCCCCCTTGGCCCTTTTCCAACGGGGATGGTTGCAATAACAGTTGTCCCATTAATCACCGAAACAGTGTCCGAACCATAATCGGCAACGTAAATGTAACCGTTGGATGGATCATACGCCACTCCAGCTGGCCCATGTCCAACGGGGATGGTTGCAATAACAGTATTATTCGCCCCATCTATCACCGAAACAGTGCCTGAATACCGATAATTGGTGACGTAAATGTACCCATTAGATGGATCATACGCAACCCCCCATGGCCACATTCCAGCGGTGATATTTGCGATAACAGTGTTGGTTGCCCCATTAATCACCGAAACAGTGCCCGAATAATAATTGGTGACGTAAATGTAACCATTAGATGGATCATACGCAACCCCCACTGGCCACATTCCAACGGTGATATTTGCAATAACCTTATTAGTTTTCCCATCTATCACCGAAACAGTGTCCGAAATCTCATTGGTGACGTAAATGTACCCATTAGATGGATCATACGCCACTCCAGCTGGCCCATGTCCAACGGGGATGGTTGCAATAACAGTATTATTCGCCCCATCTATCACCGAAACAGTGTTTGAAAGGTGATTGGTGACGTAAATGTACCCATTAGATGGATCATAAGCTATGCCCTCTGGCCATCTTCCAACGGGGATATTTGCGATAACAGTGTTGGTTGCCCCATCTATCACCGAAACAGTGTTTGAATCATAATCGGCAACGTAAATGTAACCATTAGATGGATCATAAGCTATGCCCTCTGGCCATGTTATAACGGGGATGGTTGCGATAACAGTGTTGGTTGCCCCATTAATCACCGAAACAGTGTTTGAAAGGCGATTGGTGACGTAAATGTAACCATTAGATGGATCATACGCAACCCCCACTGGCCACATTCCAACGGTGATATTTGCGATAACAGTGTTGGTTGCCCCATTAATCACCGAAACAGTGCCCGAACCATAATCGGCAACGTAAATGTACCCATTAGATGGATTATACGCAACCCCCCATGGCCCTGATCCAACGGTGATATTTGCGATAACAGTGTTGGTTGCCCCATTAATCACCGAAACAGTGCCCGAATAATAATCGGCAACGTAAAGGTACCCGTTAGATGGATCATACGCAATGCCCCTTGGCCCTGATCCAACGGTGATGGTTGCAATAACCTTATTAGTTTTCCCATCTATCACCGAAACAGTGTCTGAATCATGATCGGTGACGTAAATGTACCCATTAGATGGATTATACGCAACCCCCCATGGCCCTGATCCAACGGTGATATTTGCGATAACAGTTGTCCCATTAATCACCGAAACAGTGTTTGAAAGGTGATTGGTGACGTAAATGTAACCATTAGATGGATCATACGCAACCCCCACTGGCCTTGTTATAACGGGGATATTTGCGATAACAGTATTATTCGCCCCATCTATCACCGAAACAGTGTCCGAACCCCAATTGGCAACATAAATGTACCCATTAGATGGATCATACGCAACCCCCATTGGGTCTCCTCCAACGGGGATGGTTGCGATAACAGTGTTGGTTGCCCCATTAATCACCGAAACAGTGCCCGAATAATAATCGGCAACGTAAATGTACCCATTAGATGGATCATACGCAACCCCCCATGGCCCCTTACCATTACTTGTATTCACGAAATTTCCATTTATGAGGGTATTGTTTAAAAGGTCTAGAGTATATTTTACGTACCCACCTGGATTGTTCTGACCACTATTCTGAGACCCGTTAGCCGTAACTGGAAGTCCAAAGGCTGAAAGCAGGATTGCTATTGAAACGGCTATCATCATTTTCATTAATTGCCTTCTCTTAGCCGTCCTCCACATCATCACAAACCTATTTATGCATTCCCTTTTAAAATATTCCGGCAAGGTTGGGTGGGCATGGTGTGAGAATAATCATTAGGTGGGGTGTGTATTGCTTGGTTTGGTTGAAGTTGTGCGTTTTTGGTGAAGCGCATCAACACTACTTCTGGCTAAGGCAACGATGCCCCCTCCCAAACTGCTCGGTGAGTCTTCCGAAGTCAACGTTGGCGTATTTACCAAGTGCATTGGCTAGGCACTTAACGGCATCCCCATTTGTGCAATGTTTAACCTTGTGAAAGACCCTCACCATGAAGTGGACGCTTTAAATAGCCTCCCCAGTTCAGGATGTAGTTAAGTAGGCCACTCCCCTTAACCCTAGTCATGCATGCCGTAGCCACGTTCCCAAGAGCCGCCCTCGGAATCACTACTCACGATAACGTACCTAAGGTGGTAATTATTAGCCAGGGGGACTCCGGCAGGGAACCATGAGGCATCCATTAGGAGGTTCCTTGGGAGGTGAGTGATTTCTTCAGTAGGGGCGTGGTTGAGAAGGCTAAGCTCAGGCTCATACCCTTCGACCAATCAAGGCTCAGGAGGGAGATTAAGGAGACGGCCAGATGCTAAATAGGGGCTTCGAGCTTTATGAATTGTGAAAATTCCTCGCCACATGGATGATAAGCCAGGGTGTGTCAGAGTCCATAGTTAATACTTTGCAGGGCAGGGCACCGCCGGGCGAGTTCAGGGTCTTGGTTGAGCATTATTGGTCTCCTCGCCACGAGGAGCCTAGGAATTGGTACATCAAGTTCGCACCGAGGGTTTGTTGCTGAATTTTGGTGGTTGGGTTTTGGAACCCCATGAAGGATCAAATCACTTCCCCCCACGCCACCAAATCAACAAGGGAATAAGAACGATTATTATCAATTTGGCTACATGTACTTAGATTGGATTATAGTGACCTATGGAGTTCCTTATGTAATAAGTTTATCTTAAAAAATTGTTAGAAAATTAGCTAGGAGGGGAGCTACCAGCTGGGAGGGGAACAAATGACGAGTTTATATACCACAACACTTCTTGTGGGGTAGTAAAATTGAATAAAGGCATACCGCCAGGAACATTGTCATTTGTTCCATATGGAATCATAGTTCCATTAGGCAGTACTAATACCACCCCTCCAGAGAAGCCTCTAATACGTGGCCCAAGTGACATTGTTTCATATGCTACTGTCCCTGTTGTGTTTGTCCATTGGAATACTGGTGAGTTTCCTGGTAGCCCTGCTGGTATTACTCCTGGTGTGTTTATTGCTGCTACGAAGTTGTTTACCCATCTCCAGTATGTGAAAAATCCCGCGATGTCCGCTGGGTTTATTTTATCCGCATCTATCACGTAATACGTCTGTCCATTTATTGTTACATTCTCAATCGGTACCAGACCCTCAATCACATAAACATCCTGTAAAGGAACATATTGTTGATTATTCACTGGGTCGGTTCTTCCCACCCATTCATCATTCAATTGAACTATTTGGTTATGATTTTGAATTATTGTGCTTGCATATTGCCCATTCCATACCACATTTTGTATCGTAGTTCCATTACTCAATATTAAAATACCTACGGGGTCTGTATGCCCGTGATAATTCACTGTTTGACTGCTTGGTACAAAAGCCTCAAAACCATTTGGTGAACCAACGTACTGCATTGATGCTCTGTGTGTTGGTGGTAGTAGGGTTAGGGCGGCGGCAACAACGGCGGCAATGACCACGATGCCGATGATTACGTACTTTAATGCAACCACAACACCACCCAAGAAAACCCACAACGACTAGCCTTTAAGCATTACGGCCCAACCAAACCCAACCACAGCCACCGGCAAGCACCCAACCCATGGAAAACTAAGGCAACGACACCTGAAGCATGCTCCTAGGGTTTGTTGCCTTGCGTAAGCCGACGCTGCTCATCGTGAGGTATGGTTTTTAAGCATCTAGGAATACGTTATGTTGATGAGTTACCCGAATGAGGATGACCTTAGTGCAATCGGAATATTGCTAGTCATGGCCGTATTGGCCATGGTGTTCATATCTCAACAACTCCTTGATGCATTAATATATGGATTGATAGTGGGGGCATTAATAGCCTTAATAATCGTAGTCGTGTTCTTCATTGAAAAGTACATGGAGGGTGAATCAGGGTGGTGATGTAAACAGGGCTTGTTGATGAGGGGCAGTTCTGACGTAAAGCCACGGCTTGAAAACACTAAATACCTGGAGGGTTCATAGGAGCAACGTAAGTAGCGCTAACGCAGGTATTTTCATGCATTGTCAAAGACCACCATGGTTCTGCGGTTTAGTTTACAATATATGACAAGGTCAATATCCACCTCATCAACAGCATCCTTAAGGCTTGGTATTAGGCTAGAAACCCTACCAACAATGGCGTTTATAACTTAGCGAAATACAGGAATGAGGTGAGGGAGTTATCGACACTAAGGGATTAGAGACTCATTGTAACCGAAACACTCAAATTAACAGCAACAGAACTACGCATTAATGCCTAAGTGCCCCTACTGCGGCTCAGAGGACTTAACGCCAATTAAGACCTGGATGTTCAAGATTTATGTGGTGACGATGTATAGGTGCAATAAATGCGGTGGCAAGTTCAACTATTACAGGAACACCACTAAAAAAGGCAAGCCGGAATTCTACATCAGGGTTAAACCTAAGCCTACCTTGACCCGTTGACCACAGATAGTGCCGTGGTCTTTCCCCTACTTGATTAACTTATAAATTCCCTGGTGAGGGTTCTATACTGTGATGAAGCTATGACTGCTAGTATTCAGTTGAATATTGATGAGGTGTTAACATGCATCAGGAACGCCATTATTCAAGCTCATACTGAGGAGGATGTTAGGGTTAGGGTATCGAATTGTATTGAGGAGAGGATACTGAAGCCATTGGGCATAACCCAGATGGGGAAGTATGAGTATACCTTGATCTCAGGTGCTAGGGTTGATGCGCTGTATAGGCATGTTGTAGTTGAGTATAAGGCACCAGGCAGGCTCTCAAGGGATTCCGACATCCAGAGGGCTAAGGAGCAGGTTATAAGGTACATTATGAGTGAGGCTGGTAGTAAGGAATTGTGGGATAGGTACTTGGGCATCATTATTAGTGATAGGATTGCCTTCGTTAGGTATGACAAGGGGAGTGATGCATGGGTACTTAGGGGGCCCTATGAGATTAGGCGTGAGGTAATCATTAAACTTATTGAAGCCCTGAGGGGCCTTAGGAGGAAGAGCCTAAGCGTAAGTAACATTGTTACCGACTTCGGGCCCAGTTCACCAATAGCCAAGAGGACCGTTAAGCTACTCTACACGAAGCTACTTAGCAGTGGGAGTGGGAGGACTAGGCTGCTCTTTGAGGATTGGATGAGGCTCTTCAAGCAGGCCACGGGTTATGATCCAGGTAAGCTTAAGGAGCTTAAGGAGTTGGTGGAGGAGTATGGATTAAGTGAACGTAATGTGAACTACGATGCCCTCATATTCTCAATACACACGTACTACGCATTAATAATGAAGCTCATAGCCGCAGAGGTGGCTTACCTATACGGTAGCGGTAGGTTCTACAGGTCATATATTGCTGAACTTGATGATGCTTACACCAAGAACAGTGTTGAGGGGTTGGTGGCGGTGTTGAGGGAGCTGGAGGATGGTGGTGTCTTCAGGAGGCTGTTGAATATTGAGAACTTCCTGGAGGGTGACTACTTCTCATGGTACCTTGAGGAGGTTGATAGGGATTTAGCCGATGCAATTGCTGAGATTGCGAGGGTGCTCTCGGATTACGAGATAGCCACACCTCAGTTGGAGCCTGAGTTCGCCAGGGACTTGCTGAAGAGACTTTACCAGAATCTTGTGCCGAGGGATATTAGGCATAGTCTTGGTGAGTACTATACGCCTGACTGGCTTGCTGAGTTAATGCTCAATGAGGTTGGGTTAAGCCTAGAGAACCTGATGAAGATGGGTGAGGAGGATTCATTAAAACCCCTCAGGATTAAAGTCCTGGATCCAGCCTGTGGTTCAGGTACATTCCTAGTCCTCTATATTAGTAGGCTTAGGAGGTATGCTGAGGAGCACTTCCTGGTGGATGCCTTACCGAATTACGTGCTTGAGAATGTTGTTGGCTATGACTTAAACCCACTGGCAGTGTTGACTGCGAGGACGAATTACCTACTAGCCATCGCCGACCTACTTGCGTATGCCGGTGGGGGGAGTGTTGAAATCCCAATTTACCTAGCTGACTCAATAATGATTGAGGAGAGGTATGAGCTTAAAGGCGGTACAGACGTGTACGTGTTAAGGACTGTAGCAGGTGAATTCAAGATACCTAAGGATGTTGCCGAAAAACCTGACCTCCTAAGGAAGGTACTGGACGAGGTGAGAACATGCCTAGAGAATAAGTGCAACCCCTCTGATTTCACTCAAAGGCTTAAACCGTACAACATAGACCCCACTGATGCTGATATAATACTTGACCTCTACAATAAGTTGCTTGACCTTGAGAGGCAGGGTAAGGATAAGGTGTGGGTTTCAATACTCAGGAACGCCTTCGCGCCAATACTCAAGGGAAAGTTCGACTACGTAATCGGCAACCCACCCTGGGTAGGATGGGAGAGCCTACCTGAGCAGTACAGGGAGGTTAGTAAAAGTCTCTGGGAGAAGTATGGGTTGGCTGAGATTAAGGGGAAGACTGGGCTCGGTAAGGTCAAGAAAGACTTATCAATGCTCTTCCTGGCAAGGAGCTTCGACCGCTACCTAAGGGAAGGCGGTGAACTGGGCTTCCTAATAACATTCACGGTATTCAAGACTCAGGCTGGAGCCAGCTTCAGGAGTTTTCTAGCCAGGAACACGAGGATTCATGTCATTCATGACCTGGTAACCCTAATGCCGTTTGAGGGTGCCACAAACAGGACGGGAGCCGTTGTTGTGGAGAAGGTGTGTGAATTAGATAGGATTAGGGAGGGTAAGTGTAGAGTTATTGATGAGTTGCGGAGGGTTAACTTGAATGGTGTTAGGAATGTTGTATGGGTTGGTGATCAAATAGACCCAGATACACCACTGGAGGATGTTCTTAAGGCAACAAGGCATTACGAGATAGTCATGATACCATTAATGCCTAATGACCCCTCATCACCATGGATGCAGATTACGCCTAATATTGCGAATGCAGTTAGGAGGATAATAGGTGAAAGCCAGCATTACGAGGCATATGAGGGTGTAAACACGGCTCTTAACCAGGTTTACTACGTTAAGGTACTTGGGAGAGCTCCTGACGGTATGTTAATCGTAACGAATCCGCCTGAGAGTGGGCAGAAGAAAAAGGTCAAGCAAGTTGAGGCTAAGGTTGAGCCTGACCTCGTTTACCCATTGATTAGGGGTGAGGATGTGAAGAAATGGTATGTTGACTACAAGGACAGGTACATTATCTTACCTTTACTATTACCTTCAGCATCTGAAGGTAATAGTATAAGTCCTTCTGCAATGAGAACCAAGTATCCTAATGCATATAGTTATTTCATTCAATTCTTTAATGACCTGGTGAATAGGGGTGGTGAGCCATATAAGTCCAAGCTCAAGCCGTACAGGGACTTACCACTGGAAGAGGCAGAGAAGTTAGCACCACCATTCTATTGGGTGTTTAATACTGGCCCAAGCCTAGCGCCCTATAAGGTTGTGTGGGGGGCTATAGCTGGCGCTATTACCGGTAAGGCGGTAAGCTTTGCCTGCGCTGTTGTTGAGCCTATCAATGGAAGACCTGTAATACTCGATCATTCCGTTATATTAGTGCCTACTGAAACTTCAGATAAAGCATATTACATTGCAGGTATTTTGAATTCGGTTGTAGTACGTTCGATTATAGCATCTTATACGTATGAGTTGGGGCAATATACTCATATTATAGATGTCATTAAGATACCTAAGTTTGACCCGAGCAATGATTTGCATAGGAGGATTGCTGAATTGTCCAGGAGGGCTCATGAGCTGGCTAGGTGTGTTTACGCCAGTAGTAAGCCTGGTTACTGTGCTGGTGTTAATGCGGGAGATGAACTTAGGAAGGTTGAGGGTGAGCTTGACTCGGCTGTTGCTAGGCTGTATGGGCTTTCTGAGGGTGAGCTTAAGGAGTTTAGGAGTTTGATGGCTATACTTTCAGGTGGGGAGGTTCCTGTTGAGGATGATGTTGAGGTTCCGAAGAGCCCAGTTGTTAATGTCCTCAACACTTTGCTTAAGCCTGATGTTGAATCCTACATTGAGGTTGATGTGACTAACCCATTAGGTGAGGAGGTGGAGTTCACGTATGAGTTGCCTTGGAGTAGGGGTTCCTTTAAGGTTACTGAGGGGAAGTATAGGATCAACATGCCACCACTGAAGCCAGGTAAGTATAGGGGTGTTGTTAGGTGGGTTTGGCGTGGTAAAGAGTATACCCAGGAGTTTGAGGTTGAGGTTTCTGAGCAGAAGGGCCCCAGGAGGCCTAGGACTCTCCTGGACTTTTAGGTGGTTGATGTGAGTGAGCTTAATAATAAGGTTCAGAGGTGTTTCGGTGATTACGCAGTCGATAAGAGACTTGCCTATGAGCTTGAGTTAACTAAGCTACCCAGGTACGTGGCCGAGTACCTAATCTCAGAGTTCCTACCCAGTGGTGGTGATTGGCAGGGTAGGTTGAGGAGGTTTATTGAGGAGTATTACCATGAGCCTGAGGAGAGGGAGGTGGTTAAGCATAGGCTCGTCACTGAAGGCTCCGTGAAGGTTATTGATGAGTTGAGGGTTAACGTTGACGTGACCACCGGCATCCACGTTGGTGTTCTTCAATCACTTGACATATGGGTTGATGTACCGGTGGACATTGTTGAGGGGAATAGGGCAATGCTTGTTAACGGGATGTGGGGGTTAATAACGCTAAAGAGGGTTAACCCAATTGAGGTTTGGGGTAGGGAGGTCTCAGTTGCGGTAACAGAGTTTAGGCCATTCCAGGCGCCTGAAACAGACCCAGGCATTATTAGGGAGGCTAGGGGCTGCTTTACCCTCGACGAGTGGGTTAGTGCCTTAGTGAACACGATAGGCTTGGATCCAGGTGTATACAGCCCTAGGCAGAGGCTACTCCTGTTATCACGCCTAATACCCCTTGTTGAGGGTAATGTGGACATGGTGGAGTTTGGCCCAAGGCAAACCGGTAAGACTTACCTGTACAGGAATGTTAGTAACTACGTTAGGATAATATCAGGTGGGACGGTGACTCCAGCAACACTCTTCTACAACCTGAGGACTCGTGTGCCTGGTGAGTTGGCCGTGAAGGATGTTGTGGTGTTTGATGAGGTTAGTAAGGTTAAGTTCCCGAATCCCGATGAGGTTATGGGGAAGCTTAAGGATTTCATGGAGAGTGGGCAGTATGAGAGGGGTGATAAGAAGGCTACGTCAGATGCGTCACTGGTCTTCATGGGTAATGTGGAGGTTGAGAGGGATAAGACGGCTGAGGAGAGTTACTTACCCGTGGAGGACTTAACCTACGTACTCCCCGAACCAATGAGGGACTCAGCCTTTATTGACAGGGTTCACGGCCTACTACCTGGGTGGGAGTTACCCAAGATATCCCAGTCAAAGATACACCTGGCTAAGGGATATGGCATAGCCTCAGACTACTTCTCGGAGGCCATGCACACAATGAGGAAGGCATCCCTCATGGGTGAGGTAAGTAAGTACATTGAATTCTCAAACGAGTTCAAAATAAGGGATGAGAAGGCTGTTAAGAGAATAATAAGCGGGTTCCTGAAAATCCTATTCCCAAACATGCAGTTCGATAAGGATGAGCTTGAACAAGTGGCAAGGTTAGCCCTGGAGTATAGGCAGAGGATTAGGGATTGGCTACACATACTAAGCCCAGGGGAATACCTAAAGGAGAAGCTAAACATTAAAGTAAAGGGTTAAAAAGACATTACAACAGCCCTCACATCACATCATTAATTCACAACCAAACATTTTCTCCATTAACATAAAGTCAATGGAGAGTAATGCTCATCACCTTAGAGGTACCTAACACATTTGCCTCACCATGGTTTACATTTCTCTTACCTCTCAATTACCAGACCAAACCCCCTTACACCAGTTAAGCAGCACATACTTATTAAGGCTAAGGAATTAATGCACTCTAAGATGACAATGCCCTGGTTCCTGTATGTGGGTGACTTGTTTAGTCGGGTGGATGTTAAGGCATTCACCATTAATGAGACTGTTGGGGTTGGTTTGAAATTGGCTTGGGGGATTCTTGGTGGTGTTGATAGGTACTGCATCTACGAGGGTGATGGTGAACTTGTCATCGAGTTTTGGCGCAACGACGAGTCAATTAAACTCATCCACTCAGATAAGCCAAGCGAAACACTCATGCGTTACTACGATGCTGAGAAAGCTGGCTTAGTTAAGTGCGTTAACTTACCCTAGCATTTTTGAGGATTCAGGCTGCTCACGTGGACTGACGTGTAAGTGTATTACGTGTTGAAGTGAATAATTGCCTTAAATATCACGTGGACGTGATTCTTGCATGTCTTGGAATTGGTATGATTATGAGGGTTGGGAGGAGTTCTTGATGCGGTGATTAGGGTGCTTGCATCCTTGGCAATCTCCCCAATCTTAGGCATATTGGCTAAGGTTATTGTTTACATGCCAATCATCGTATTATCAATATTCAATCCGCAGTCCAGCCAATACTAGGTAGCGGATTCATGGCTTTTGATTTTAGTTTACCCACTTTAGCCTTTAGCGTGCTCCTTAGCATGTCGCTGAACACGATGGTGTGGTATGAGTTGGTGGGTTCCGTTGAGCACATTGGCGATGTCCTGAAGATTATTTGCCTAGCTTCAGTATACGTAATCGCAGTGATAGTGTCGGTAACCTAACAAATTGCAGCGTAGCCACACACCCCAGTTAACAATCACTACAACCACAGTCATGTTAACGACACATTACTATGGCGTTAAGCATTTACCCACAGCAAAGCCCACGCAACAATGGATAAGAGGTGCGTAATCATCGGCGTAGGCATTAACATTACACCAGCTAGGTTAGCCCTCATCAATTCCGACGTTGATGATGGGGACTTCATCATCCTGGTCAGCGTTAGTGGTGATGCGCTTAATGCATTAGCCGAGTTCACTAAGCAAGTCTACCAGGACTTAGAAATTAATGTTAAGCCGATTACCGTTAACACTCAGGTTAGCCTAGTTGACGCTGTTTCAATGCTTAGGGGCATGGTTGAGACTAACTCACCCTGCAACGTAACCATCGGCATTGCAGGCGATAGATGGGTAACCACAGTCTTAGGCTTCCTAGCTATGACACTAGCCACCGTAGGCGGCTTCACTAACATTAGCATTAACCGAGTCTTCATCATGCCTGGTGATAAAGGTGAACCAGTTAACTGGCCAATCGTACCTAGGCTCGTTGACTTGAGCCTAGTTGAATATAGGGTCCTTAGGTTGATTTGCAGTGGCTACAGCCTAGCCAAGGAGATTGTTAAGGGCTATGCCTCAAAGTACGGTGAAGCAATATCCCTACAAGCCATCGAGAGGATACTAGCCAAACTAAGAAGCAAAAGGCTCGTCAACGGTAAACCAGTTGGTAAGGCCCTAATGCATGAGGCAACCGAAT
>Ga0081534_100318_pt1 | contig 16129 bp, 15 predicted proteins | sample MonGeyMetagenome_FD_71019 | JGI IMG/M metagenome (GOLD analysis project Ga0081534, IMG submission 71019) | Hypoxic/sulfidic aquatic microbial communities from Monarch Geyser, Yellowstone National Park, USA - MG (SPAdes) v1 (version 2) | ecosystem: Environmental > Aquatic > Thermal springs > Hot...
GATGTGCCTAGGTTGGGGGATAATCATAGGCTTTACGGGGGCCATACAGCACGACCCAGTTAAGCTAAGCCAAGCTGAAGCCGGTGTAGTTAACGCGGATGTTGACCTACACTACACCAGGGTGGCGTCAAAATACGGTATAATAAGGTCGGTGGATTTGCTCGATGACATTCTTAAGTTACCCGCAACCCTAGCCGCACTACCAATCCTAACCTACAGGAGGACTAGGAAACTAGGCCCAGTGAAGGGGTTAAAGGTAGCGCTAGCTGAAACCCATGTTAAACTACTCTACAGGTACGTTAAGGTGAAGGGAGCCTTAACAGGGTCATGCAACAAACTAAAGTACAAACACCAACTCACTAAACAACAATAATTAACAGTTACACGCCTTAATAACTACCAATGCATCATTGATAGCACCCACGGCACCAGATAACTGCGCCCATTGAATTCCGGAGCAATGGAGTAGTAATAATCTTTAAGGTTAACACTATTGAAACCGATATTAATGGCATCTCCTTTTATTGGCGGCTTAGAGTACGTGTCCATTAAAAATTGGGTTGGTAGAGTCGTGGTAATATTAATACTGGTAGTACATGTGCTGCATGTGGCATGTAATTAACCGGCTTTGTGGTTTGTGGGACTGGGTGTTGAGTTAGATTTTTGGACTGACAGAGTCACGATAATATTAATATTATCACCACTCTACCACTCCAAAACCCAATGATCCCCTAAGGATAGACACCATTATTCACCTACATCTTTAATTATAACCCTCATGGCTGGGGAATATGGGTGTTGAGTTAGTTTTAAATACTTAAGGCGTCTGAGTTACGGCGGCCATGCATGATACCTGTCAGTGTCATGGTTACTGGGGCTGGTACCGTGTCGATTAAGATTAAGGGCAGGTTCAGCGTGGATAGGCCTAGCGACTTCTCAAGCCCAATTAGGCCGGTGATTTCCTGGAACATAACAAGGAGGTGCAATTTAAGGTGTCTCCACTGCTACATAGACGCCGGTAGCCCTGATAAGGGTGAGTTAACCACGGGGGAGGCCCTTAACCTGATTGACCAGTTCAGCCAGATTGGTGTACCACTTATACTGTTCACAGGTGGCGAACCCCTAATGAGGGGTGACTTGTTTGAATTAGCCAGTTACGCCAGGGGGAGGGGTATTAAGATTGCACTATCCACCAACGGCACACTGATAACTAGGGAAGCGGCATCTAAGCTTGCCGATTCAGGTTTCTCATACATCGGGGTCTCGTTGGATTCGATAAATAGTGAGTTTCACGATGAGTTTAGGGGTGTTAAGGGCGCCTTCGCCATGGCTATCGCCGGCATTAGGAACGCACTTGATGCTGGGTTGGACGTGGGGTTGAGGTTCACCTTAACCTCCAGGAACATTGATGAGGTGCCATCCTACATAGAATTTGCCCTGTCATTGGGGGTTAGGAGGATAACGTTCTACCACCTATCAGCCTCAGGGAGGGCTAGGAACCTTAACAGGGATTGGTGGTACAGCCCAGGCCAATACACCAGGTTCATGGACAACCTAATCAAGTATGCCAGGGAGTATGCCGGTAAGCTGGAAATCGAGACTACCCTAGGCCCATTCGACGGCATTTACATCGCCCTAAGCCTAGCTAAGGGTAGCAGTGAATTGGAGAATTACCTCAAGTTCGTTGAATCCACGGGCGGCTGCGGTAGGAGGATAATTTCAATATACCCCAATGGCGATGTCTATCCATGCCAATTCATAGACTTCGTGAAGCTGGGTAACGTAAGGGAGAAGAGCCTAATCGAAATACTTAGTGAATCAAACCTAGACTTATTCATAAACACTGAGAAGTACCTAAGGGGACCCCAGTGCTCGAACTGCCAATTCAAGAGGTACTGTAAGGGTGGTGATAGGGCTAGGGCATACTACCTGGGTGGTGATCTATACGGTGATGACCCATTATGTCCAATACCACACATACTCAATGGGTTTAAGCAAGCCTAGGGTGGTGGCCCATTCACAACGTACTTGCGTTTGAAGGCCTCCTCAACATCAATGTTAAGTAGATTAGCCACTGATAGGAGCCACGCGAATACGTCGGCAAGCTCCTCCATCCTTGACTTTTCATCACCCTTAAGTATCGAGTCCGCCAATTCCCCAACCTCCTCAACAAGCCAGGTGAAGGTTGGGTAAAGCCCCCTCCTACTATCCCTCTCGAAGTAAGCCCTCCTAATCAACTCCTGAGCCTCCCTAATCTCCATGATGGGGATGCGGCATGCACCTATTTAAAGTAAACCTACTTACCCTCAATTACGGCAATTTAGCCACCCCTTAATATTGGCTAAACCAATCACATACCCTTGTTAACCTTTTCCCAAATCAACTCCTTGTTCCACAGGTTCCTCACCATGGCGTACATCAGCAGGAATTGCTGAATCACCCATGCCCTAAAGGGTACCCACACCAGCAGCACCACACCGAGGGCTATTAGGGCGTATGCTAATAGGCTACCTGACGCAGCCAGGAGGAGTGTACCAATTGGCAATAGCCATGGGTTCACCAGGTGTATGTAAGCCTCCGTGTAGTATATTGGCCTGTACCTCCTTGGCTTCGGTAACCTGGCCGACTTCAGGAAGCTCTGCACCAGGTGTTGGGCCCTCCTAACCCTCCATTTACCGTAACCGGCGCTGGGAATGTACTCCACGCATACGACGTCGTCGGGTACTATGGCCCTGTAACCCATTGAAGCCACCCTAACACCTGTGTAGGAATCATCTGCACCTATGTCTACAGGGAAGCCACCCATACTCCTCAGCAGGCTACCCTTAATGGCCAGTAGCTCCCCGTGGAAGACCACCGTGGAGTACACCTTGCTCTCCCCAATCCTAAGCACGTTGTAGAGGCTCCTATAGGCATCCTCAACTGAACCACCACCCTTAGGTACCTTAATGCATGAAACCAACCCAACCTCGCCACTGCTCAGCCACCTGACTGCGTTAGGCAGTGAATCCCTAAGCCACATTGAATCCGCATCAGTGGTCACTATCACGTCACCGTTAGCCACCTTAAGCGCCTCATTTAACGCACGCCCCTTGCCACTCCTTGGGCTACTTAGGTAAACCAGGTTAACGCTACTATGGCTCCTCAACCACTCCTTAACCTTAACCGGTGTGTCGTCGGTGCTTGAGTCAGAGATCACTATCTGAATCTTGCTGATTGGGTAGTCTTGATCAATAACGTTGTTAAGCTTGTCCACTATAATACCCCCCTCATTATACGTCGGTATTATCACAGACACGGAGGGTAACCCCCCAGCATCAACGGGGCTTATGGGCCACTGACCCTTAGCCTTACTAAGAATGATAACGTAGTACAACACTGGTGTAGTGACGTGAAGCAGGATCAGCAGGAGCCCAATGTAGAGGAGCTGGCTCAGCATAAGCCTGATGTAAATGAGTATATGGAATAGGCGGTGATAGTCATCATTATCATGGCTATAAGCATAAGCAGTAACGACACTGAGTCAACCCTATTCAACTTAATAACCCTATATGCCGAGTACACTAACATACCTGAGGCTATGGCTGATATCGTAACCGAGTAACCGTAGGTCGGGCCGCACGTGGATCTAACTATGGATACGCTTACACCAGTTGGTGCAATGAGATTCCAAAGCCCATATATAAATATGACAGCAATTGCCGTGAGGACTATTGCTAACGCTAACCCCTCCTTAATAACATTAAGCTCCGACCCCCGGGACACAGGATCCGTGGATATGCCGGTTTAAAAACATTATCATCCAGAACCCCGAAACCACCGGCAGCCATTATGCAAGGTAAATTTTTAAAATCACAGCACCCACTCACACAAGCCGGTTAAGCCGGGGTGGCCGAGCCTGGTCCAAGGCGCGGGCCTTGAGAGCCCGTCCCCGCAAGGGGGCCCGGGTTCAAATCCCGGCCCCGGCGCCAGAGTCATAAAAACCCACATTCCTGTTCGTTCAATTCCCAAGCCCACTCATTCAACCCCTGTGCCTGTTACGGTTCGTTGAAGTGTTTGTTACGGAAGCCTTAATAACCCTTTGAAGTGCCTACTACAATGTGGAGTGTACCCCAGAGTTGATTAGGGGCCTCAAGGATGAGGAGAGGGTTAGGGTCGTAACCTACCTGATTGATGAGAAGGGCCTCAGGGCTAGGGACTTGGGTGTTACAATCAACCTCATAAGCATGATTAGGAGTGGTAAGCGTAGGGTGTCTGATGCCCTACTCTGCAGGGCATTGGCCTACCTAGCGCCTGAGGAGTTGGCTAGGCTCCTTGGCAACCAGCCTGAGCCAGTGAAGGCAACGTATGATGACTTACTCAGGGTTATAGCAACGGCTAGGGTTGATGAGAGGTATAGGGAGTTACTCTTCAACATGATTGCCCAGTCCTTCCCTGAGTTCATTACAAGCCCAGTGAGGCGTTACGTTGTCAGGGAGCCTGACATTGAGGCCTTCAGGGATGCCTTAATGGCACGTAACCTTGAGCGTGACACTATCAACAGGCACATGCTCTACCTCCGCCGTGCCCTGGCGGAGTTGAAGTATGTTATCGATGTTGATGGTGTGAATAGGCTTGTCTCAAGACTACTCAGTGAGGGCAAGCAGGCTGCAGCTAGGCACACTGTTAAGGCCATTAGAATGTTCACCAAGCTAGTCATTGCTAGGAGGGATAAGGCAGTGGCAAGTGAGGTTCTGGGCAATGTCAAGCCACTCTACAGTAAGCCCAGCCCACCACCACAACTACCCACCATTGATGAGCTAAGGGCACTGTGGCATGCATTACCTACGCCTGAATCGCAACTATACTTAACGCTTCTGGCTGAGTGTGGGCTTAGGCCTGGGGAGCCCTTCATGATTAGGATGGAGAATGTGAGCCTTGATGATGGGTTGATATGGATAATGAATGTCACTAGGACTAAGAGGGCCTACTTCACGTTCCTGAGGCCTGAGGTTGTTGATTGGGTTAAGTCAGTGTACCTACCAAGGCGTGAGTGGGTGCTAAGGTTCGAGGAGGGTAAGGTTAGGCCAGAGAACCTTGGTGTTAAGGCAGACCTTGAGGATTGGAGACAGAGACTCCTACCCTTTGACCAGGACAGGCTTAGGAGGGAGGTTGAGGAAACCGCTAAGAGGGTCATTGGGAGGGTAATAGTGCCTAAGATTCTCAGAAAGTTCTGGGCAACCCACATGGTGAAGGAGGGCATCCCAGGCGATATCATTGACCTAATCCAGGGCAGGTTACCCATAAGCCATAGGGTACTCGCACAGCATTACGTTATCCTGAAGCCAGACGACGTCAAGAAGCTCATCTTAGAACACACACCACGAATATGCTGTACTTGAGGCAATAGGTAAGGTTAATAACCCCACCTCGGCTAGGTAGCAACTAGTTGTCTTGACAGGTATGCTGGGGGCCCTGGGCCACTGGGGCATTGGTTACCCACTGACCACAGGTTCCCTTTATTAAGCCTAATTCAAGCCTACACTTGTGGCTAAGCATCGGCTTAAGGTATTCATTAGGGATGAATTGTGGAGGGCTGTTCACGTTGAGGCTTTGAACAAGGGGGTTACCGTGGGTTCAATTATCGAGGATGCAATTGCCCTCTACCTAGCCCTGTCTCAAGGTAACGTGAGCCTAGTCCTCAAGCCAGGCGTGTCCTTGAGCCTAACATCGATTAAGCCAAGCACAGCCACGCCTTGTGAACAGGCCAGCAAGCCCACTGTTGAACCCATTCCAATAATGCCAGTGCCTAACCCACAACCTGAGGCTAAGCCCGTGGTTGAGCCTGACATGCCTAGTTTTGTTAGGGATAACCCGTGGCTAGCCATTATCTCAAGGCGGAGTGCTGGTTAATCCTGAGCCACTGACCACAGGTGGGGTTAATTAGCGGGCTCAGGGAATTGAATCCTGACCACTATGAGGAGTATAAATGTAATAATCATCAGTGTAGTCTTGTCGGCAGTCATCATAGCTGGAATCCTCAATGCCCAGTGGCCCTACGGTAGTGGCTGGTGGGTTCAAGTCAGTGTTAATGCCCCAAGTGGTATTGAGGTCAAGCTGACTGACATTTACGGGCATATTGCCTACCTTCAAGGCAGTGGTCATGCGGCACTAGGCCCAGTGTACGGTTGGTGGGATAGGGTTTATGCGAGTATTGCCAGTGGGCCAAGTGGGTGCACGGTAAGCCCAAACAATGAAGTGGTCTATGACTGGTACCCGTATGCCAGCTTCACGGTGTCTTGTTCAACATCAACCACGACTACAACCACGGCTACTTTGCCACCGCCAACGGTAACCATTACCTCAACGGTGACTAGGACTACGACCTTGACGGCAACATCAACCATAACCTCAACTGTGACATCCCCAGTAACCACGACTGTTACAACAACGGTGACAAGCCCGATAATAGTCAAGAAGGCTAATAATGGGTGGGTCACAATACTCCTAGCAATAATTACAAACCTGGCTAAGGGATTCCACTGGCTGGCAAGTAAATTCGCCTTCAAGCCTGAAACACAGGTACAGGCAGACTTTTATGTGCCAATATTGGAATGGGGTTGGAATTATAACTTTGGAACAAGAGTCATTGTCCTTCCTAATGGGCACGCCATTGCGAGTAATGGGACTACCACGGCGACTATTACACTGCCGAATGGCACCACGACTGTTGTCATCCTCAACAGTAGTAGCGCCATCCACTGGAGTATAGTACTATACGGGTCTGCTAGGTGGGTTATTCAGGATAATTACGGTAACTACGTGAGCGGTAGTAGTAACAGCAGTGGCATATTCTACATCACAGGGCCTACCGACGTCATAACGCTAACCGCACCTGCCGCATGCCAGGTGACCCCGAGTAGGAGTGCGACGGTTAGCGCAGGCTCAACCGTGACCTTCACCATTGACTGCAGGCCGAATTGGCTACTCTACTATACTATACTGTACTCCTGTAACATTGGCAACAACCCCACTTGGTCGATTAGTGATAATTATGGGGATACCCAGAGTGGTGGCTTCACAACCACCACTGAGATATGCCAGGGGTATGGGTGCACAATCTACAATGAGGCCACTGGAGCCTTCACATACACGATTAATGACTTGTACTCCATACTATACGCCTCAATATCAAGTGGGGGTGCTGGGAATTGGCAGGTTACAAATACTATAAGCCCAACCTCAACCGTGGTGCCACAACCGCTAAGTGGCGTTACGACGGTCACCTTCGATGCTGGTTGCCAGGCCAACTATGTGACTCCCACTAGCACTTCAACGACAAGTACCCCACTGCCAGGTGGCTGGTGGGTTCTATACATTAGTGTTAGTGATAACCCAGGGGTGAGTTATACTATACAGGATAATTACGGGAACAGCCTCACTGGAAGCCAATCCGTGTCTAATGTACAGTTTGCGAGCTACTGGCCTGGGGCTAGTGTCACACTCACAGCCACTACAGTGCCTGGTTGTACTATAAGCCCAGCTAGCACTACCGTAACCTCAAGTGGCCAGAACCAATACGTCGCATTCACCGTGTCTTGTGGTTCAAGCGCACCAACACCCACTAGCACTCCAACGCCTTCACCTACCCCAACAAGTACCCCAACTTCAACACCAACGAGCACTAGTACACCTACCTCAACTACCTCAAGTCCACCACCAACTACCGTCACAACAACCAACACTGTGACCACACCACTACCAACAATAACGAATGGTGTTATCGTACAATGCGTAGGTGGCTCAGTACCACTGGGCCAGGCTTATGCCTTTGAATGCTGGGCCGAGTGGGCGAGTGCAACAGTAACAACACTAACAGCGAAGGCTCGTGCCCCAGGCGTCTACGTCACAGAATCCATCTCATTAACAGGGACTAGTGCCGCTGGGCAGTACGTACAGACTTGGAGCGTAGCTGGTACGTGCCCATCCCACTTCGAGCCAACGGTAACCTGGAATGGTGGTAATATTAACTGGAATGGGTACAGTACACAATCCACAACAACATGGTACGTGACTGTTGAGGCATGGTGCGTACCATCGAGACGTGGCATTAATATTGCCTTCTTCAGCACTTGGTCACCACCAGAGTTACCCATCGCCTGGGTGCTGAGGGGTGGGACTGATGTCGAGAGCATAATCACACCACTTTACCTCAAGGCTTGGAATGCCTACGTTGAGGAATGGCTTGCTGAGAATGGGCCAATGCTAGACCTGTTCATACTCCTAGCCCTAGTACTACCAGTGCTTGTGAAGCCTGCCACGAGGAGGCTCAGGCTAACCTAACCCAACCCTACTCAAAACCCGTGTTTTAAAATAAATCTTTTTTATTTTTTTAATACCTAGGGCTTCAGGGGTAGCCACTTGCCCCCAGGCCCACAGTAGTAGTCCCAATTACCGCTAATTGGTTCGGTAATATTAATGCCGTAGACCATTCCACCGTAAGTCCAGCCAGCTGGCCAGTAGCAGGGTGCTGGCTTACCCCAAGTGGCAAGGCCAGCAATCCATGCAACATACTGTGCCCCCAGGTACGTCATGTTGAGGATGTAACTGTCTGGCGTCCCAGGCTTAACACGGATTACTTGTACTAGGCAGAGGCCAGGTGGGTTAGCCAGTAGTTGTATTGCACTCTCTGGCGTTTGCCAAGGCCAAGCCAGTATCATGAGGTAAGTACCATTGTTCAAGTACTTGAATTCCCAGCCTCCGTGGCTTGGGCTCGTGTAAGCTGTGGCAACCACAGTGTAACCGCTCCATGGGTAGCCTGTAACATTCACTGCCCACGCATCACCGAGGACTTCTGAGGAGACCATGAATGACTGCGGGTTAATCCAAACCACCTCAGGTGGGTAGAATTGGTACTCATTCACGCCAGTCTTTTGGAATGTGTAAACTAGTATTGGGTACGTGTAATCGTGGTAGTTACTACCCGTGGCCTGCTGTATGAGGCTTGCTGGTGCAATCCAGGCACCCACAATGGTGATGCTGGCGTTGGGGAAGACCCATAGTGTTGCCAGGCAGTAGCCTAACGGCAGTGACAGGTTCACCATGCCGAGCATGCTTAGACTGTAGGCAGTCCTCATCCAGGTTATTGTATCATTAAGGCTAGTGAGGTTCAAGGGTGGTAGTTGGCTAGCATTCTCAATAACCGTTGTCGTCGTGGTTACTGTGAAGGGTAATGTTGTTGTACTCACGCTCGTACTAGTCACAGTCGTCGTGTTCAACACGGTTGTTGTTGATGGCACTACATAAATCCTAGTAACCGTAGTATTCGTAACTACTGTCGTAGTCTCAATAACCGTCGTAGTCATTGTAACAGTCTCAACCCTGCCATTCACGGTTGTTGTGGTAGTGGTGGTTACAGTCCTTGTAATGTTGATAGGCACTGTCACAGTGGTACCATTCACCACGGTTACAGTCCTGAGGTGAGTTAAACCTGGTATTGGTGGCGTGAGGTAGCCTACCACAGCACCCAAACCAAGGCCAATCACAATGCCCAACACTACCCATGCCACAAGCTCCCTATCAATGTACATAGCCACCACCCTCACTGAGTATTATGACTATACCATCAACCCTAGCACCATTGTACCTGGCCAGCATTCTACCACCTGGCTCACGCCTACTCACGTAAATGAGCACCTCATTCCTACCCCTCCTAACTATAACACTACCCTTGATTGGAACAACCACACTAGTCATAAGTATATTAATACTCAAGTAATTAAAAACCTGTCCCGTGGCCAGTGGGCGACAATGGGACAGGGTTATTAGCCAGGCACGATTTCAACAATGTATGCCTTATTCACATAATGAGCCTTACCATCAACCATTACCTGAATCCAAAACCTCCTAGCCTCACTAACAATACCCTTGAGGACTGCCCCATTGGCAAGTGTTATTGTAACAAGCCTACCAGCATAGGCCTCACTAAAGTCACTATGCTTAACCTGCCTAAGCCTACCCTGCTGCGGCTTATTACCCTGCGGTTTAGGTTGAGGCAGTGGCATACTTGATTAGCCACCAGGGTGTTTATAAGACTCTGCAGTGGTAAGCTGGTGGTTTAATTGCCTTTATAAATGTCCAATGGTTTACATTTTGCTCCTACCCGAATCTGTCATGATAAAACTCGGGTAGGAGCAACCATGCTGTGATTGGTCAATTATTGAAGGAACCCTAAGCCTAGTACAATGGAGCCATGGTAGTACTGCCAGTCCTCACGGCACAATGTCTGCTCCCACTGCTCCCACGCCCCCACCCCCACCCCCAGAGTGAGTTGTATGATTAGGCAGTATGAGGGGTTGGGTTGGTGGAATGAGGCCGCTCACGTTATACTCACTCTCAGGGGTACCCCCACCCCCGTGGGAGCAGTGGGAGCAGACATTTGCCCGTGTGTTTTTGAAGTGCGCCTATTACTGTATTGTTATTCTACTGGGGTTCTTCACCGAGGAAGAGCCACCTCAGGAACTTGTCAATGCGGATACTATACCCCTTATACCTAACACTACCCCCATACGTCCCAATCTCAGCACCAAGAAGCCTCCTAGGCCTACCAGGCACAATCCTAGTACCAGGCTTGAAGACAATCCTAGTCTCCCCACTATCAAGCCTCATTGAAAGGAGCCTAAGGGCATCCAACGCATCCTCACTAACCTTAACATTAACCTGCCCATTAACATCCTGAAGGCCAATACCAAAGACCCTCTTAACAACCTCATCAACAGCCTGCCTAACCTCATCAAGGTTATCATCCCCCTCACTGAAGGCAACCTCACCATCATTCTCCCCATACTCAAGCAGGACACGTAATTCACAATACTTATTAATCTTTGAACCGCAATACTGCCTAGCATAGTCCACAAGCTTCAACTCCTCATAAACAATACCCTCACTATCCAACTCGCTAGTCTTCTCCTGGAGTAACTCCTTCAACCACTCATTAGTCTGGTCAGCAATAATCCTGAACTTAGGATACTTCGAGCCAATGGCATCCATTAGCCTCATTGAGAGTGTTAGGAGGTTCTTAGCATCGAACAACTGCCTCCTCACATCCTCATCCTTCAATAAGTCCATGAGGAGCCCGTAGGCAGGCCTGATGGGTGGTAGGTTGTCTGAGGCATCTTCAGGTAGTTTTTCATTAGTCCATGCGAGTTCAATGAACCTCCTCTTAATAGCCTTACCACCGCCAATAATCCTCAGGGCACTGTCATAAAACTCTTTGAAGGGTGTATTAGTAGCGACAATAATGCCCCTAAGATTTTTGAAGAGGACTGGAGCACCGAACCCGTAACGGCTAGCGTGAAGGCCAATCCAACTCTGGCCCACGGCAGATGCGTGAAGAATCTCGGCAAGTTGTATTAGCGTCTTATGCTGTTCATCAATAATGAGGGGTAGCCTGTTGAGGTTCACAAGCTCCCTCAACTGTGGTATGGTATTAACCGAACCCGATATGACAACTAGATACGGGTCTATATCATAGACGCCAAGTATCCTCTTCCCAGCCTCATTGAAGAGCGTCGTCTTACCCTCAAAGCCACTTCCCCTATTCCAAATTATGAAGTCAATGAATTCCTGCTTAGCCTTCCTCACGACTGGTGTAATAACTTTTGCAAGGATGAAGACAATGTTCAACCATGCGTAACGGGCATTCAAGTCATAGTACTTGTTAATCCAATTGTAAATGTTAATGAGGTCATCAACACCATAGTTCCTAATATCCAGGATGCCATATGGGTCTGACAATGTGCCATCCTCATTAAGCCCAGCTGACAATGGCATTGTAACCCTCTTGAAGGCACGGCCAATATACATTGAATAATCTAATTTCCTAAAACCATACAACCCACCACTGGCATCCTTCAACGCCACTAGGAATGAGTCAAGGTTCTTAGAGTATGTGAGAATCCTTCCATCCTCACCCCAGGCAACATAAAACCTCTCGTTAAGGTATGGGTCGTAGATGTAGGCTAGCCTACGTGGTAGTATCCCAATGTTCTCATACATCTTCTTCCCCTCAACCTCAACAACGAAGGCACCATACTCATCATTATACTCCCCAATAATATGCTTGGCACAGTTGAAGGCACTCTCAACCCTATCCTCCTCGTCCTCATCCTCCTCATCCTCCTCACTCCTCTGCGTAGGCCTACCAATGCACAATACGAACTCCACTGCGCCAACCTTATCCAAACTAACAGCATTGAGTACCTTCTCAATGCCCTCAGGCAATTCAACCTTATCAACCTTACCATTATTATTAATAATCAAGTCATCTGGAATGTGCCTCAACCCAAGAAGCTCCATAGCCCTCTTAGTAATATAGATAATGCAATTATTACGAAGGCTCTTCCAATGGCACTCAATGTTAATACCAGCATTATTCAATACATCAACTTGATAATTACTAGCAATCATGAGGCACCAGTCCCCCTCACAATAAGGCTCTGCAAGGACACTATCAGCAACTATCTTCGCCCCATGCTCCTTCAACGTGTTTATGAACTCCCTGTATTCATCCACCGTGGTAGGTGGGTTGAGCCCCTCAATCATGGTTATCACCCTCAATTGGCTTCAATCTTACCACAACCTGGGTAACATTATTGAACAATTGCCTAAACCGTTTGGGTAACCAAAACTCTAAGCCCACAAGGCCCTTACGCCTAACCTTAGCCTTGAAGGCAAGCACCGCACCATCAACCTCAACTTCAACATTAACCCTCTTACCCACCAGGCCCCGTGCTTGGATGAGGCAACCATCATTATCATTAATGCCCATGTAAATGCGTTCTAGGGCATATGGACTGCCTTTTAGTACAATGCGCCCTTCACTGTCCCTGCACTTACCAGGGGTAATCCTTATATACCTAGGTTCAATAACGGTCATGGGGCTCTCACCTCAATCCAAGCCCGCGGGAATGCACTGAAGGTGACGAGCTGCAAACCCCCCATCAACCACCACCTCCTTCCCTTTTCCTCCTATGCTTAGTAATTCCAGTTAGTGTTAGCATTAGTATAATATTACCATCATCATCGGCCTCCTTGGCAATCAACGGCCACATTGGCATCATCCTCTTTGGGAAGTGTATGACAAGGTAAGCGTGGCCCTGTGACGTATACAGCCTATTCACAGCATTGAAGGTTAGTAGGGGTTCACCATTACGCTTTAGAATCGTGACCTTTACAACCTCATTCACATGGCTCCTCAACAGTAGTTCACCATCACCAACAAGCCGTAGGATACCCTCCTCACCATTCCTCCTACTCCACTGTACAGCCCTAGTCAACACAGCAAGTTCCTGAGTGGTTTGGGCTTGTCCTTGGGCAGTTGTTTGGAGTTGGGCTACACCCTGCATACGTGTAAAAAATACACCAGGGGCTTTAAGCTTGCCGGTATTTAACTCCCATTCAGAATGATGTGGATTCAGCATTAATTAATCAATAAATTGCCTGCGTTGTTTTGTGTTAATACTTAAAAACCCTAGTAGTATTTTTGAACTATGGCCCCTGTCTTCACGAAGTATCTAATACCCACTATGGAGTGCTTGGCCAGGCTCTATGGGGGTGAACCAGTTTGGGTTAGCAGGCTTAGGGCATGCCTTGCAGGTAAGGGGTATAGTGAGTTCACTGGCGTTTATAAGGGCCTCAACCTAGGTATCAAACTAGGCCTCGTGAGGGAGGTTCACATTGGCCGTAAGCAGAGTCGCTATGAGCCTACGCCAGTTGGTGTGATTAAGGGGGCTGTGCTTGATGCTGTATCAACAACCCTTGGTATTGTTGATGATACGCTTCTCGACTTCATGGAGCCGTTGACCGAGTACTTACTTTATAGTATATTATTAGAATTACCAGGTCTCATAACTGCCAGTATCATTAACCCACGTAAACGTGGCTTAACAATGGTCTGCTGTGATAGTTACAATAGGTGCTTCGAGGAGTCAATTTTACCGAGTCGGGTGGACGTTTACTTCGACATGATTGCACTTAAGTCCCTAATGGGGTGGTCTGTGAGGGGGCTTAAGCCAACTGACTATGGTGAACTGTACTACTTTGTTAAGACTAGGATTATGAACAACCTGAAGAGGGGGATGTTCTTCCGCACGCTGAATGCCGTTGTGAACCCACTTGTGATAAAGGCTATCAAGGAAAAAGCCAGGTTACGGTTGAGTGGGAATTACAATATTACCCAAGAGGAATTGAAGCATTAGCCACAATAGTTACGGTTAATGTGGCTTTGCTCCATTGGGAATTGAACGTTGTTGTTACGGTTATAGGGCCTTGAGAGCCCGTCCCCGCAAGGGGGCCCGGGTTCAAATCCCGGCCCCGGCGCCATGTTTATGGTTGCTTCGCTGTTGGGTTGGGAACCCTTACTAGTAGGCCTGAATCCTCTTCGCAACTGAAGAGGGTGTTTGTTTTGATCGTGGTTTTATGGTTGGGTTGCCGTCACCGGCCTGAACAGCCTATTGGCTCGAGCGTGCTCCATGATGAGACTCCGGTTACGTATTGCGATGCGCTTGGGCTTATGGAATATGTCCATGATGTTGATGATGGGACTAGGCCCGTGCTTGAGCCTGTTGGCTGTGCGGTAAGCCACCAACCACCATCAACCCAAACATACTCATAGGTGTAATTGTAATACTCGCAAAGCCCAATATACGTAAGCTGAGAACTTGTCATAACCTTAGTACTCATGTCGATTGGTAGGTAGGCGTTCTGCTGGGAACTTGAGAAGTTCGGCATAATCCAAGCTGCTGGCGATATGTCCTCAAAATCATTATAGTAGGTATCGTTTGGCGTGTTTGCGTTGTTGAGGTTAAACGTCCAGGTGACGTTACCATCATTAGCATAAAAAGCCTGCGTTGATGGGCCGTAATAAAGGCCTATCCCCTCACTTGAGCCACTGGGTAAGGTAACCTCAAAATCTTCCCCTATTTCAACACCTACAAATACGGATATGGAGTAGTTAGTCGTTGAGGATGTTGGTGGGGGTTGTAGACAATCCCCGCCCGTACAAGCTGGACTTGCAATGAGTGAGTTCGCTGATAAAAATGATTCGTTGTAGTACTTGTAACTGGTGTAGTAATCGAACGTGCCTGTCTCAGTCAGAACCTCACCACCATTGTTGGTCATGGTTGATGTTGGGTCATAACCAACATAACCATAGACATAGAGAGGCACGTAGGGATATGGTCCAGGGGGACTTCCAACTTGGTTGCTTATCACTAGGCATGTGTCGTAGTAGAATGTGCCATTACCATCACTGTAGCCCGCAAAACCATACCATGGATAGCTTGATGAGCCCATCATTGGGAGTAGCCATATGAAGTAATAGTTGCCCGACTCATAAATGCCTGAGCTTAACTCTGCGGCTTTGGAGTAGTTTGAGTATATGGAATAGCACACGTCGGGGGTATCCTGCGATGGGGAGGATGATTGTAGGTTTGCCTTAATCATGCTGAGGCTTAATTCAGCACCATTCACTTGACCTAGGCTTACCGGCAAATGCCTCAATGCCATGTACGTAATCACTGCCCTTAGTATGTCCCTCGGCATTGCCGGCCCTATGACTAGGTAGTACGGCCCACCAAATGCCACTGCTAGGGCTTCCTTGCCGCTGATCGGTATTATTGGGTAGGCTACCAGGTAGTCGCTTGGTTTGCCATTCACGTAGAGTGTGCCGTATTTTTTAGCCCACGTGTAGGCTAGCAAATACTCCATTGCCATTAAGTCGCTTGAATTGCCGTATAGCATGATTAAGTCACCCTTAGCCATTAGGCTAATTAACAAGGCAATCACTGGGCTTGTTAAGTTAAGCTTGACCCTGCCATTGACTACGCCAATGACAACACTAGGCTTAATCACAGAGTAATCGATGAGGATCATTGAGCTATTAGGCAGTGCAGACAACTGGCTTAGGTTAATTAGCTTAATAAGCGACTGCGATACACCAACACCAACAAGCCTTTGGGTTAGTGACTGAGGACCAACAACATATATCGGCATATTCAGGCTAACGTTAACCGGCAAGCCCACCGGCGCTGGAGCATTAAAACCAACCCCCACCGGTGTGCTTGACTTATTGATCACGTGCATTGTGGTG
>Ga0081534_100321_pt1 | contig 16090 bp, 16 predicted proteins | sample MonGeyMetagenome_FD_71019 | JGI IMG/M metagenome (GOLD analysis project Ga0081534, IMG submission 71019) | Hypoxic/sulfidic aquatic microbial communities from Monarch Geyser, Yellowstone National Park, USA - MG (SPAdes) v1 (version 2) | ecosystem: Environmental > Aquatic > Thermal springs > Hot...
CTTAAGGGCAATACCAACCCTGGCGTGGCTCATAATCTTAATAGGCCTTTTAATAAAACTGCCATCATACGGCCCCCATGTCTGGTTACCCTGGGCTCATGCCGAGGCGCCAACGTCAGTGTCAGCTCTACTAAGCCCCTTAACAGTCGGCCTAGCGGCTTACATACTGGCGAGGCTGTACTTAGTGTCCCCCCAGTTCATAGACTCCATAAGGCAGTACCTGCTGGCCTATGCATTAATTGGGGGCATTTTAGCCGGGTTTACAGTGTTTAGGCAAGGTGACTATAAGAGGCTATTAGCCTACTCCACCGTAGCCAACATGGCTTACCTGCTGGTCGGTCTCTCCCTAGGTCAATACGGCATAATTGGGTTAACGTTACAATACATGGCTCATGCCCTAGGTAAGGCAATACTCTTCATGACCTCGGGCGCCATTATAGCCGCCTACGAGACTAGGGACATTAATAAGATGGGGGGCTTGCACACTTTCATACCATCGATCAGCAATGCCGCACTCATGGGTTGGTTAAGCCTCTCTGGGGTGTTCACAGTGGGTTTACTGGCTGAGTTCTACCTATTCCTAGGCTTAACCTCCACCATTGGTTTAGGTTCATATTCCCTATCGGTTTCCCTACTGGTCCTTATAGGCCTAGCACTGCTGTTCATACTAACGGCCTACTACGGGTTCTGGGCCCTTAGGCGCGTGTTCTATGGTCAGCCAAGAGGGACGTATACCAAGGTTCACATGGATAAGCTACTGTACATCCCGCTGTACATAATGGGCTTCACATCAGTTCTACTACTCTTTCCACCATTCTCAACGGCACTACTTCACTCACTACAAGTCTCGGTGATTGGGGTGGTTGCCCATGCTTAGCGCATCTATTGTACTATCCCTAATATTACTATCACCAGTGTTACTAGCAGCCCCAATAGCGGTATACTGGCTTACTAACCAAGATGCCCATAGGGCTAAGCCGCTGATCTACTTGGCCGTCATCGGTTTAGCCATATCGGCCCTATCCGCGACCTACATGGCCTTAGCATACCCAATGAAGACATTAACGTTCTCCTACCCATGGATAACAATACCACCCAGTGCGGGTGGGTTCAATGGCATTGAGATAACGGTCTCCTTCGTAGTGGACTTCCTAAGCAGGTTCATGGGGTTGCTAACGGCTTGGTTAGCCTTCATAATAGGCGTGTATAGCCTTGAGTACATGGCTGAGGACTATAGGCTCGGCTGGTATTGGTTCTTCTACAACTTATTCACGGCATCCATGCTACTCACAGTTTACTCAAATAACCTACTCCTAATGTTCATAGGCTGGGAGGGTTTAGGTATAAGCTCATGGGCGTTGATAGGGAATTGGTACAAGGATGATGATGAATTAACCTTCGTGGGTAAGGTTGGCGATTTAATGTTTGGTAGGCCCGCATGGACAACGCCGTCCTATGCGGCATATAGGGCCATAGCCACAATAAGATTCGGCGATATGTTCATGCTTGGTGCAATAGCAGCCATAGGGGTACTAAGCCACTCCCTGAACTTCACCGGTAGTGGGGCCGTCAACTGGGGTAGTTTATTCAATATGATTGGCGTAGCTGGGACTGCGGCACTACTCACACTATTCCTACTAGGGCCATTCACCAAGAGCGCCCAGTTCCCGTTCAATGACTGGTTACTGACCGCCATGACTGGCCCAACCAGTGTCTCTGCACTACTCCACTCAGCAACCATGGTAGCGGCGGGTGTCTACATATTCATGAGGTTAACCTTGTCAATATACGATGCAGGTGCCTTATCGGCACCAGGGGTATTGATAACGTACCTGGTGGTGATTTACATAGGCCTATTAACAGCCCTACTGGGTTCACTCCTAGCATTGGCCGTTAACGAGAGGAAGGTTATACTTGCAGGGTCCACTATGGCATCCCTGGGGTTAATGATGGGGATAACCGCCGTGTCACCGTACATCAACAGTACGGTTACCATAGGGAGTTACATTATTCCAGTAGCCGTCCTGGTGGCGTTCCTATACTTAATAATTCACGCATTGTCAAAGGCCACCCTATTCCTTGTCAGTGGACACCTTATCCATGAAACTGGGACTAGGTTCAATGCAGGGGATTTTGAACTTGCCAAGAGGATGAAGCCTGCGTTCTACTCAACCATAGCCGCTGCAATAACGCTTGGTGGTGTGCCGCCGTTGGCCGGCTACTGGATCCACGCCGGTATGGATGACGTAGTGTCCAGTGCCGGTCAATACGTTGGGTGGGGTGCCTACGCACTTTTAATATTGGCTAGCGTAGTGTACGTGGCGTTCCTGGCTAGGTTCACGTCGCTGAACTTCATTAAGGGGGAGAGGGTTAAACATGCTGAGGGGCATGGTGGGTTAACCATGGCTATATCATACTCCATAACCGCTACCGTAGCCCTAGCCACGGTGGCGATTCCATTTACCCTAGGCGTCCCCTCAGTGCTAATTAACCCAGGCCTAGACGCCTACGTTATAGGCATTGGCGTGGTGCTTTGGGTAATATTCATAGCAGTGTTGATTAAGCCGAGGTCTGAGTCACTTAGTGGACTCACAAACCTGTTTGAGCGTAGGTACTACATTCAGGCATTGATGGATATTATACTGGCCGGCTTCGGTGAAGCCCTTTCAGCGTTCACATACCTGATTAGCCGCGGTATCGATGCGCTGTTCAATAACTTATTACCATCGTTATTCACAGGGTTCTCAAGGATCATCAGGAGGGTGCAGGTTGGGTTACTTGACCAATACGCCAGGTACATATACATAGTCGTAGTGGTAATGCTAATAATAGCCCTAATACTGGTGATCGTATATGGTTGAGTACCTCACGTTAATACTGTCATCAATGATAGGAGTGGTGGTGGTAACCGCAGCTTTAATGCTTGTTAAGAAGGAGGATTATGCATGGATCCCCGCAATACTACTCCTCCTACCCGACCTATACACAAACATCAATTACGTGATATACCCTATACTGGTTGACGTGGTGATAATAGGTAACATATTGTCGCTTAAGGTCCTGGAGAGTAGCCAATACAGGGGACTTGATTACGCCTTAATGTCGATAATCGGATTAGTGACCTCCTACGTACTCTACACACCAATCAGTACCGGTGCGGTTAACCTGGCGGTTTACTTCGGTTTCCTACTTGGCCTATTCATGGTGGTTAGCGTTGCATCATACTTCATAATACAGATTGGGGCCAGGCCTGAAAACCTGGATGCGGCTGTTAAGGCTATAGTAGCCTTTGTAATAGCCACGGTACTATTCTTCACGGGTTCAGTGATACTGCTGTCCTCATACATCATAGGGGCATCTTCATTGCCATTATTCATACTTGGCTATACATTGGTGCTACTTGGAGTTATGCTTGAGATTGGCGCCGCCCCAATGCACATCTGGGTACCTGACGTATTCACAGCGGGTGATCCAATACCAGTCTCCATATTAGCCTCAACTGTTAAGATAATGCCACTGATGGTGCTGGTTAAATTAATGGCCCCAGTGTTGGCAAACCTAGGTGAGGCCTACGTCAGCTTCGCCTACTGGTTAACAGCCATAATGGCCGCCTTAAGCATGATAATAGGTAACGTGGGTGCCTTGACGTCAAGGGAGAGTGCCAGGGTCCTGGCGTACTCAAGCATAGCTAACATGGGTTATGTGCTAGCCGCAGCGGCAGTCTTAATCAACGAGTCCGCCTTAGGTAAGGGGCAGCAGGCAAGTCAGGTGTTAATTTACGCTTTGGCTGGGTTAATAACCCAATTGCTGGTTAATGCGGCGGGCAAGATAGGCTACTTCACCATAATCAAGGGTGGTGGTAAGGGGAGTGTGTACAGCTACCTATTTGGGCTTTCATTCATAGGCACACCTCCATTACTTGGCTTCTGGAGCAAGTTATTCATCATACTGTCCCTGATTTACCTAGGCCCAGCAGGGCTATGGTTAGCCATATTCCTGGTGGCCAACTCCGTTATATCAATACCCTACTATATAAGGGTGTCCAGGGAGTTGAGTGCAAGGGCACCGCTGGGTATTACGCTCTACACCGTATTATTAATGAGTATAATAATGCTCTTAGGTGTCATAATACCAATACCCGCCATGGTGGTTTCACTATCAAGAGGCCTTCTAAGTTACATAGCCTAGCCCAGTCTAACCATAGCCTTAAATCTGCTTCACGCCTTTACATCGGCGCCTATGCCTCAAGTCCTGTTAGTCATTATTTGGCCGCTTGTCTCATTAAGGTCATTTAAGGGTTGAGCCTCCATGCGCTTGCCGCATAAATGATTACGGCGATAATTTTTAAAACGCCCCTACTTAATGGGTGATTGATAGTTAATGGGTAAGAAACTGCTGGTTCAGAGGGCTGGTAGGGGTGGTTCACAGTTCAGGTCACCAAGCTGGAGGAGGATTGCACCACTTAGGTATATTCCATTCAACGAGGATCAATTGAAGACGACGATTAGGGGGATAGTTAAGGAGCTCCTCCACATCCCAGGCTTAAACGCACCGGCAATGCGAATCGCGCTTGAGAATGGTAAGGAGATGTATTTGCCGGCTGTGGAGGGCATCTACGTGGGTAAGATAATTGAGTTTGGGCCTGATGCGAAGATTGAACCCGGTAACATACTGCCGGTGGCTAAGGTACCAGAGGGCACGATGGTGTGCAACATAGAGAAGACTGTTGGTGATGGTGGCAAATTCGCTAGGTCTGGTGGGACATACGGTGTCGTTATGATTCATAGGGATTCCACCGCTTTAATTCAACTACCCAGCGGTAAGACCATTGAGGTTGACTCAAGGGCGAGGGTAACAGTGGGTATAGTGGCCGGTGGGGGTAGGATTGAGAAGCCCTTCATTAAGGCCGGCAACAAGTACCATAGGGCCAAGGCTAAGGCTTGGAAGTACCCGAAGGTCCGTGGTAAGGCGATGAGCGCCTATGCCCATCCACACGGCGGTGGTAGTCACCAGAAGGGTGGTACCCCTGTTAAGAGGAATGCACCACCTGGGCAGAAGGTTGGCTTCTACGGCTCAAGGTGCACTGGGCGTGGTTGCGTCAGGTGGAGGGCTCAGCAGGCTAAGGCCCAGCAGAGGCAGTGAATTAACCGCTAATCCCAGTATACTTACTTATGCAGTCAGCAGTATCCTTAATAATGCTCTGAAGCACCCTACCCCTAAACCTTCTCCTGAAGTCCTGTGAGGTTAATTGAATGTAACTTGGTGTTAACCTAACCTTAACCTCCTTAAACACGTCAACGTAAATCCTGAAGTCGATCCTAGAGTTGCTCAGTCTAAATGGACCCACGAAGGTGTAGAAGTTTGACCCAGTTACCCTAATTAAAAGTTGAGTCACCTTGTCCCAATCATTAAGCAGCCTCTCAGCATCCTCAACACTCATATCCCGCAGTAAACCCTTACCGGCAACTAAGCCATTGTAAGCCTTACCAATCCTCATGGCTGATAGTAGGTAGTCCCCGAGGTTAAAGTCAACGCTCCTAAACCTACTACTCCTGGTTAGAGTCAGTATCCCCTCAATCATGATTACCCAATAGGCTAGTTGATTTGCGCTTATAACTGTGCCTTATCAATGAACGCCCACCGCTTCGTGAAACCATGGGTATGTTGCCGTGAGTTACCTAGCCCTGGGGGTTTACTTGCTTATAACCCAAGTGCGGCACCATCACCCCTAACATCAGAGTACAGTATCTTAACACCGTTAATGTTGGCTAGAATACTCGCCACGCCTGTTGAACCAGGGTACTTAATTAACCTATGCCTAACACTAAGCCCAGTAACCTCAAATCCCTCCTCAATGATTAACCCATCAATGCCCCAGAGGAACCTAGGCGCATTAACAGCGTTAACCGGGTTCATACCGTAATCCACAATGTTAGTGAGCATTAGGACATGCTGCTGCGGCCTATAATGCGCCCCCGATGTACCTAAGGCAAGTTCAAGTTCGCCGTTCCTCATCACCATCATTGTTGATAACGTGTGAAGCGGCCTCTTCCTAGGCGCCACCTCATTAACGCCACTCATTGAGAAGTCAGCGGCCCTATTATTCAAGGTGATGCCATACTTGGGTTCAGTCACCAGTGACCCAAAGTGGTAGTAGAGACTCTGTATAGCACTAACAACATTACCCTCAGGATCAGCGACCACGAAATAAGTGGTATCACCCCCACCGCCACGTGGCCCACCTAACCTACCCTTTAGAAACTCAGGGTCAAGAAGCCTATCCACGGGTATTTTCACGAACCTAGGATCCCCTATGAACTCATCCCTGGCACTGTACGCAGCCTCATAGGCCTTAAGGTACGTGTTAATGCGGCTGGGTGAAAATGGGCCAGGGGCCTTTGGTTCATTCTCAATTAACCTAAGTATCATTAGTGTGGTTAGGCCTTGGGTATTGGGCGGTGTCTCACAAACCGTAAGCCCCCTATACTCCACGCAAATAGGATCACCCCACTCAGGTTCGTAATCCCTCAAGTCACTCATTGATAATACACCACCCAGGGAGTTAACGTGGTTAACAATGGACTCCCCAATATCTCCCCTATAAAAAGCGTCGGGCCCATTTTCGCCAATAAGCCTAAGCGCATTAATTAACTTGGGTATCTTAACCAGGTCCCATGGCTTAGCGTTAATGGGGTATGTTGACTTGAAGGCATCATCAGCGTCGTTAAGCACGTTGCTAATGGCCCTAACTAGGCTTGGGCCTATTGGGAAACCACCACCAACACCGTCAATCACCATGCTGATGAGGCGACGCCACTCCAGTTCACCGAACCTACGCCACATGGAGTATAGGCCCGCCAACATGCCGGGGACTACGATTGATAATGGACCCCTTAAGGGTACTTTACCCAGACTCCTACTCATCTTAGCTGGAGCCCACCCGGTGGCGTTTAGGAAGTGGACCTTTCCATCACTGGCCGTGTATATTAAAGCCACCAGGTCTGACCCCAAGCCACCTAGGTGTGGTTGCGTCACGGCTAGGGTTAAGGATGTGGCCACTGCGGCATCAACCGCATTACCACCAATCCTAATTACCTCGACACCAAGCCTACTAGCGGTAATGTGCTCAGAGGCGACGCCACCAAGCCTAGTAACCCACGGCACCTTAGATGAGAACAGTGATTCTATGCTCACGCCTTATCCGCTACCTCCACCTTATTTAACGTTTATGGTGACTGTTAATTACGTTTAACATATTTAAGCATTAATGCTGAGGGTTGGTTAATGCAGGGTGGTAGGTGCATCTTCCTTCAAAGGACTGCTGATGGTGAGAGGTGCGTCCTAATGCCCCCTGAGCATTGGGCTCAAAGCAAGCAGAGGTACATGCAATTCTGCATGAACCAAGGGCGTGGCTGCCCGGTTTACGAGAGAGTGCATTCCATTGGGCAGTTGGGTAAGGGCTAGCGAACCACGTAGGATAACTGGTCGTTAATGATTCTCCTCGTTATCTTACCCATCTTGCTCAACCTGTATATCGCACCGAAGAGTTGAGCCGACGTTAAGCCCCTCATTTTACCCCATTCCTCAAGTTCCTTCCTTGAGACAGTTCCCCTCGACTTTATGAATAGGTAAACCTCATTGTCAATGCCGGTTAATTGAGCGTTAGGCTCATTCTCAGCCGCACCACTCTCATTAACCACCTCACTAGCCTTTACCTGCTGCCTAGACTCATTAATCCCAGCTCCCTCGGGCTGAAGGAATGATGTAATTGACAGCGACTTAACACCCTCATCCTCCTTACTCCTCCTCCTACCCTTAGCCACATTTAATCAGCAAGGTTAAGTGTTATAAACCTAACTCAGTAAGTGGCTTAAATGAGCTCAGTAACTAAGGAGGTTGATGGCGAGGTTGTTAGGGTGGTTGTTAAGCCACCCCAGGGCGTATCTGTTGATAAGCTACTGCAGTACCTTAGGGGGGCTATGGGTATTGAGGGTGACTTAATCAATGATTCAGTGAGTGTGGTGATTACCGTGAATAGGAGTGAGCTAGGTGATCAGGCGGATAAACTGGCCGACGAGGTTATTGCTAAGCTAAACTCAATAAACTGGGAGGAGGTGGCTAGGTATAAGGCACCCACAGGTGAGGTTAAGAAGCGTAAAAGGGCTAAGAGGCGTAGGCGTAAGTCTAGGAGGAAGAGGAGAAGCAGCCGAAGGAGTAGAAAGTAATTATGCTTGACTTTAATCGGTCATACGCATCCGCAGTGCATGGCCAATAAACCCAGTGTAATCATGAATATGCCCAGTATTCCCAATGCGATTCTACCGGCCTTAGCCATAATACTCCAATCCCTTACACCACGTATAACACCCTTATATATCAACAGCACCACCAGCATCTGCGCAGCGAGTGAACCTAGGCCAAACATTAGGCCCACCATGAATGAAATGCCTGTGGTTATTGCTGGTGCGATGGCTACCGTCAATATGAGTACTATGAAGAAGTCTCCCCCGAAGGCCGCTGCTAACCCATGAACCCATATTAACTTATAGTCGGCGGTCTTAACATCACCATGCTCCTCATAGTTCCCGAAGACCAGGTAAGCGGCCACACTCACCATTGTTAGGCCGACTATTAAGTCAACGTAGGGTTCCAGGGCATTGATGTTGAGTAGGTTCATTAATTGGCCAACTAATGCACTCATTATCGTCCAAACTAGTGTTAATGCCCCTGCGAAGACTGATGTAGATGCCACAACTCCCCTTACGTTCCTTTGCATTAAGCCGTAGGATACTGTTATTGGCCAGGTGTGTTCGTCAGGTTTTAAACCATGAATAACCCCAACTGCGAGCACTGCCAGTAACCAGTATGGGCCTGCGGATTTAACCATTGACTTAGCCACAGGTTCAAGTATGTTGGGTAATGAGAGTATTGCAACTATTAATGCTAATGCCACCACTAAGGCAATTGCCCACTCCTTCCCCATTATGAAACTAAACTTGTCCTTCACAATTAGGGTTACCCGAATGATATTTTTAAATCTTACTCCACATGAAGAATTTGATGCAGTAAACTTTATAAGTAAGCACTTATGCTCAATTAAGTAATTATGGATGATAAATCTGTTAGGCGGATAAAAATAGGTATCGTGGGATTACCCAATAGTGGTAAATCAACCATTGTAAGTAATTTAAGCGGCTTATTCATTAGGACTGCCAATTATCCGGGCACCACTGTAAGTATTAACACGGTTAATTTAGCAATTAGAAATCTGAGGATTCAACTTGTTGATTTACCAGGAATATATGGTTTAAGTAGTGAGATGCCTGATGAAGAGGTTGCGACTAGGGAAATTTTAAGAGGTAATTATGATGGCTTTATAGTTGTTGGTTCGGCTTTAAGCCTTGCGCAGACAATATACTTGCTAGTTCAGTTACTTGAGTTAGGAAAACCATTAATCCTCGTGCTCAACATGATGGACTTGGCTAGGAAACAGGGTATAAACATTAATGTTGAGGCTATGAGGAGGAGACTGGGCATACCCATTATACCCTCTGTTGCGGCTTCAGGTGTAGGTATGGATGAGTTGAGAAAACTGATTGCTGAAATCACCCAATCCTCAATAGTAGTTAATACTAAGGTCATTGATTATGGACCACTTGAGAAGTACATAGATGCTGTCTCGGCGAGACTTAATGCGCCTAGGGGATTAGCCATCGAGGTGTTGAGGGGTAATGACTTGCTCAAGGAGGAAAGGTTGAAGGCTAATGATATTGTATCTAAGGCTATTGAGGAAATCGGGCAAATTGACGTATTTGTAGCTAGGAAAAGGTGGGATTTCGCTAGTTCAATAACCAAAGATGTAGTGGCAAGGGGGATTCAGGTGAATTTAAGTAAGCTTGACTACATACTCCTAAACCCTAGGGTGGGTATATTTGCATCACTTGCCATACTCTTCACACTAGCTGAGGTTATATTCCTGGTCTTGAATCCGTTGGTGAATTACGTATCAGAGTTATTATCAATGATACCTATTGGTGAGTTAATGGTAAATGTAGGTAACCCTCTGATTCGATCTTTTATAATGAATGCTGTCTGGAATTCCACATCAATAGTCTTATCATTCATACCATATGTCTTTGGCGTTGCACTGATAATAGCGTTTATAGAGGATTCGGGACTCATAATTAGGTTAACATTTCCATTGGAGAGGTGGTTAAGGAGGATTGGATTACCATCAAGGGGATTGATATACCTGATCGCTGGCGTAGGCTGTAATGTGCCTGCTACATCATCAACAGTGGCGATACCGAGTTCAACTGACAGATTAATAACAGCATTAATGATACCCTACATTCCCTGCATGGCTAGGTTACTGGTAATCTCACTAATAGCGGCGGTGATATTACCTTCACAATTAACTGGGATGGTAATGATACTGCCCTTTGTAACATCACTAATTGGCGTTATGGTCATGTCAAGGCTACTGCTACCATTACTAACGCACATCAGGGTCAAGTTAACTGCGAGAGTACCTTATGCCTATGAATTACCACAGTTAATAATACCGATTAATAGATTTTTCGTTAAGAAGGTGTGGCATTACACGTATGAATTCTTAGTAAGGGCTGGAATACTTATAGTAGCATTCTCAGCACTTATGTGGGTACTTTCAATAAGTGGCCCAAGTGGATTAATAGGCCCTGAGGCATTAACCAACCCAACATTAATACGTTCAACCTGGTTTAGCCTAATAGGTGATTTAATTTCACCAATATTTAAACCGCTTAATATACCTTGGCAGCTATCAGCGTCACTAATGTATGGTTACGTGTTTAAGGAGGTGATATTAAGCTCCATGGCTGTATTGTATGGGACAAGTGAGGAGGGGGTTATTAATGTCTTACATAGTGCATTGCAACTGCCATCAGCCCTAGCCTTAATAACCTTCATCACATTCTACTCACCGTGTATAGCCACATTAGTTACCGAGACTAGGATAGTTGGAGTAAAGTTAGCATTGATTAATACAGCAGCTCAGCTGTTATTAGCATTAGCCTTATCGTACATAGTCTATGCCATAGCACTACTGGTGGTTTAGATGAATCAGGTTGGGGATGTTAGGGTTAATGAATTACCAAGCGGATCCGTGGCTAGGGTTAGCAGGCTACTGATAGGTAGGTTGAGGGATCTTGGTATAATGGAGGGTTCGTTAATAAGGATCCTCTTTAGTACACCTAATGGGCCAGCCGTAGTGGAGACTTGGGATGGAAGGCCCATCGTCCTTGATAGTGATGCTGCATCAAACCTACTAGTAACGCCGTTATCAATACCGCAAAGACATAGGCGTAGGTATAGGCATGGGTATGGTTCATGGCGATGAATAATCACTGTGATTTTTAATTAGGAGCGAAGTCTAGTAATTAACCTTGAGTTACGTAGAAACTCGACCCATCTGGCGTTAATGGTGATGGTGATGCTAAGACTGCGCCATTGTAATTAACCATTACTATACCTGTCACGGATTGGAATGAGCCGAATGGCCCAGTGACGCCACCCACCGTGGCGTAGCATGTGTCGGGTATGTTAGTGTAGTCGTACCCGTAGTATGCAGTTCCAAAGTTTGCCAATGTTGATAGGTGGCCATTAACCATCGGTCTCTCCAGTATGCACTCGGCCGATGATAACAATGCCCCACTCACGGACCCAGTCACCGTGTAACTCTCAGACTCGGTAATATCCTTTAGGGTTACTGAGAATTCACCACTACCAATGTAACTGACAGTTACCAGTACCCTATCACCTGGCTTAACCACGAAGCCTGATATGAAGACTGCTGGTGATGGGTAAAACTCGTACCATGCATAGTAATACGCCTTTCCATGGTTACACTCCCCCAGGACACCAGCCTGCTCAACGGTACTATCATTGTAACCGTCTAGCCCAGCCCAAAGGGCAACATAGGTGTTCTGCCCAGTACAGGTTAAGTGCGGTACTATGAATGAGCCCTCAACAGAGGTCACAGTACCTTCCTTGGCAGGCACCGCATAACCAGCCCAATTAAGGCTTGCAACCTGGCCCTGACCCTCAACCTGAGACCCCTTGATCATTGTATGAGAGAGTACTGTGGCATTGGTATGTAGAGGTACAAGTATTGCCGTAGCCGTCAGTAACACCAGAGTGAGTATTGCAGCACCCAATAGTTTATTTGAGACAAGCATGAAATTCAATAATTAGCGCCCTTTTAAAGTATTACTGTTAGGTTAAAAATACGCAAAAAATAAAGCCTAACCCCTGTTTCCCTAAATTAATGAAGATTACCTACATTATTTCAGATGGTAGGAGTTTTCGCTTATTAGTGGCTAGGAGGGGGGAGGGTAGCTTCATGGGGATACTTGAACATGGTAATGAAGTTGAGGTTAAGGAGGGGGACTTAGAGTCGGTCATAGCCATGGTTGACCCATTCATAGGCTCCTCAAGCAGAATATCAATAGACGGTGCTGCCAAGGTTAAGTTTTACAGGATAGGTAATGGCTGGTTAATGATAACGCAGGGTAACGTGAGGAGCATAGACACATTAACGAGTAAGGAGATTCTAAGCATGATAGGTACCCTCACCTCTAAATGATGATTCTTGGTAATTGCAAAATAGTTACGACCACCACATGTTTATTAACCCTTAATATACCGGGGTTAATGGATAATTGTAGCCTACCCTACGGTTAGTCGATACCCATAAACAGTTAATTAAATGCGAAGCCTGGTGCAATCCATAACAGGGCTCTTATTTAAAGACAGCAAAAAACATAAATACAATACTGGTTATTTGCGCATTAGCTGTGTCTGAGTCTAATTCAATGATTAAGGTAATTAATGAGGAGTTGGGGATTGACTTACTTGGGGTTCTGGTCTTCAATAATAACGACATAGTATTGGCCAATGATGTACCAGGTGAGTTAATGCGCCTAGCAGCATTCCTAGTCAACTTCATAAATAAGGTCAATGGTATTAAGTATGTTAAGGTTAAGTCAAATAATGTACTTATGTATGCTGTTAGGAGCGGCGACTTAGTGGTAATGTTTTTAGCGAACCCAACATTAATTGAAGGTGCATTAAGCCTACTTGACAGGTACGTGGATAAGCTAGTGAAGATGAGTTGGGAGATTATAAATAGGGCTAAGGCCATTGAACCCGCGATCACTGTTGAGGGGGATGAATTAACCGAGGAGGATATACTTATACTGTTAGATTACTTTAAAGGTAAGTTACGGGAATTGGAGGCTAAGGGTGAGTAATATTGGTTAAGGTGTTTAAGCTAGTTATCGCCGGGCCTTATGGGGCTGGTAAGACAACCTTCGTCAAGACGCTGAGTGAGGTCGTACCCATTGAGACTGATGTACCTGCACAAGGTAAGAGCACAACGGTAGCCTTTGATTACGGTAAGATAAGGATTAACGATATTGTGGTTCACCTCTTCGGCATACCAGGCCAGGAGAGGTTTAACTTCCTATGGAGGATAATAGCCAAGGGTATGCACGCATACATATTCATGGTCGATTCATCATCATTTGAGTCCGTTAAGTCAGCGATATTCATGTACAATTACTTCACGAGTACATTTCCAACAACGCCCCACATAGTTGCGGCTAATAAACAAGACATAGCGAAGGTTAAAATAAGCGACGTGAGGACGATACTAGGGGTTAAACCAGACGTCAAGGTGGTGCCATTGATAGCCATTAACAAGAAGATGGTTTTAGAAGCGCTAGTGGTGCTGCTTGACGAGGTCCATAGGTTGATGTATGGGTCAAGCCTTCAACGGGGCAATAGTCACGGCACTGGGAATGAAAAGGCCTTAATGTAGCTTAGCTAATGCTTAAGCATAAATGATTTAAGTGTGCGTTAAGCCCGACTCCAATGGTTGAATGTTCAGTCAGCGGGGTTTTAATATTCGGGGAACCTGATGAGGATAGGGTTAGGTTAATCGAGAGTAAGCTTAGGGATATTGTGATTAAGGCTGAGGAGAGGGGTAGGGATAGTTGGGGTATTGTAACGTTAAGTAGGGGTGGTGAGTTTAAAGTGTTTAAGGCACTTGGTAGGGCCAGTGAAACCCTCCCAAGCTACCCAAGGATACTTAATAGTGATGCCGTCGCTGCTATAGCCAATAATAGGGCTGAACCAACGACTGAGTACGTTAGGGAGAAGGGGCTTAATGACATTCAACCAATGATTAGTAATAACATTGCGGTTTCTCACAATGGTACCATAGCCAATGACGTAGAGTTGGAGGGTAAGTATGGTGTGAAGAAGATCAGCCAAATAGACTCATCAATACTACCACCACTACTTGAGAAGGTGTGGGATGGGTCACTTGAGGGCCTTCAAAGGTTGCTTAGGGATGATGTCGTGGGCTCGTTTGCACTAGCTATAATGGATAGGAGGAGGCCTGGTAAACTATGGCTTGCTGTTAACTTCAAGCCGCTCTACGTAATGTGGGATAGGGAATTGAACGCCCTATTCTTCTCAAGCCTTGACACCTACCTGGAAGACCCCAATAAGCCACCCTGGGAGGCTAATGTCATTAAGAGGATTGAGCCCTACAGCGTGGTTGAGATTTCAAATAACGGTGAATGGAGAAGGCTAAGCCTGCGTAGGGATGGGAATAATCCCAAGAGGGTTCTTGTGGTTGCCAGCGGTGGCCTTGACTCTACCACGGCTGCTACACAGCTGGTTAAGCAGGGTTACGACGTTACACTACTGCACTTCAACTATGGCCACGTGGCCGAGGGACCTGAGGAGGTCGCCGTGAGGAGGATAGCCGACTTCCTTAATGTACCATTGCTTGAGGTTAACATGGACTTCTTCAGGATTGTTAGGCACTCCCCACTACTCGGTGATGGTGAGATAAATAGGAGGAGGGATGGCGTGTCTGGGGCTGAGTTCGCCCATGAGTGGGTCCCAGCCAGGAACTTCATCTTCATAGCCCTAGCAACAGCCATAGCCGAGGCATACGGCTACGACTACGTGGCCACCGGTATTAACCTAGAGGAGGCTGGTGCATATCCAGACAACGAAATGGAGTTCATAAGGCTACTCAACCAAGCTCTACCATACGCCGTGGGGCCTAATAAGAACGTGGAACTGCTAATGCCAGTTGGCCACCTGGTTAAACACGAGATAGTTAAACTTGGCCTTGAAGTGGGTGCACCGCTCCACTTAACGTGGAGCTGCTATGATAAGGGGCCTAAGCACTGTGGCCGCTGTGGGCCATGCTACATGCGTAGGTTAGCATTTAAGATTAATGGGGTCAGGGACCCCGTGGAGTACAACCTACCCACTGAGATTGAGGAGGAGTTTTGGAGGGGGACAAGACCCTACACCATACCCCCACAGGTACGTAGAAAAAACGAGAAATATGTGTGAACCACTGTATCTACATTTTAAGGTTTCAGCTTAAGTCTCCCCAGTAGGTTTCGTAGAGCCTTAGCCAGTATCCACTGACCAACTTATTCTTACCGACAACTTCAACGATGGGCACGTGAGTTAACTCGCCATTACTGTAGGCGACCATTATACCATATTTACCATTTTCAATTGCCTCGTATGCTGCTGTGGCGTATCTGATTGCTAGGGTTCTGTCGAAGGCTGTTGGTGCCACTCCCCTTATTATGTGCCCTGGGGTTACTGCCCTTGTCTCGATGCCTGTTGCCTTCTCTATGTAACTGGCCAGTTCGTTTCCAACACCACCCAACCTAGCATGCCCATACTCATCCCTCGGCCCACCATACTCCTTAACACCCTCGGAGATTACCACAAGGGCCCAGTGTTTATCTGCGTAGGCCTCCTTAACCCTCCTAACCACCGAATCCCAGCTAACCGGCTTCTCAGGTATTATCACTGCGTCTGCCATTGTTGCTAGTCCTGTGTGTAATGCTACCCAGCCCGCCTCCCTACCCATAACCTCAACAACACCAACCCTCTCATGAGACATCAAGGTAGTCCTAAAGGACTCAGAAACAGAAACAGCAGCATTAACAGCAGAATCAAAACCAATAGTAAAATCAGTACCAAAAACATCATTATCAATAGTCTT
>Ga0081534_100322_pt1 | contig 16062 bp, 19 predicted proteins | sample MonGeyMetagenome_FD_71019 | JGI IMG/M metagenome (GOLD analysis project Ga0081534, IMG submission 71019) | Hypoxic/sulfidic aquatic microbial communities from Monarch Geyser, Yellowstone National Park, USA - MG (SPAdes) v1 (version 2) | ecosystem: Environmental > Aquatic > Thermal springs > Hot...
TCGATGTTCACAGACACATCTTAGAAGCACATGTAGTGTTCATAAAGATCTTGGAGAATCAGTAAACAATCCGAACAACGATCCAAGATCCCATGTATACAAATTAGATCCCGAGGATGTTATTTATAAAAGAGGATCATTAAAAACAAAGATCTTAGTGCCGCGGCCGGGATTTGAACCCGGGTCTCCCGCACATTTTATGTGTCACGGGCTCGAGAGGCCCGCATACTTGACCGGGCTATACTACCGCGGCACTCCTATTAGAATATATAATTAGGGGTTTAAAGGATTTATGACCTATTCACACTTAAGGCAGGTATTCGAATCTCTAGGTCTTAGATGTAAAATTCATACTAACGATATTCGCCGACGTTATTCGCGGCATTCCTCATGATTTAATTAGATCCCTACTTGAGTATATGGCTATCTCCTTGCCTAGGAGCTCTAAGAGTATGTTTCTATTCTCTTTCACTCTCTTCTTAAGCTTCTCATCGTCAGTCACTAGATCTGCGTTCATCTCATATGCTGTAATAATATATGATGAGTCATAGTATGTAATCTTAAGTCTATATGCGAGATTTAATGTCAATAAGATATCTCGAGGCTCTACAATTCTTAAAACTCTATACATGTTTTTAATTGCTCCTAATAGTGATAAAGCTTCTTCAATAGATAATCTGTTCAATAGTGTAGCTTCTTTCCATAGAGCGTTACTTACTTCATATAATGTGAGAGTTGAGATGTAACTTCCTCTAATATACTTCAGAGAATCTTCTCCGAGAGCTCTCACGATATTTAATAATGCTGATGAGTCAAAAACGTACCTCATCTCTCCTCACGATCTCTTCTAATAGCCTCAACTATCTCTTCAGATGGTATCTTAGATAGGATCTCCCGTGCCTTTCTCAAAGTCTCTCTAATCTCCTCCTCTTCTCTCCTCATAACCTCCTCTTCGAGAGCTCTCCTAATAACATCACTGACTCTGATATTATATTTCTTTAACTTCTCGTATAGATCCCTCTTAATCCTGGCAGATACTGTAACATAACTCATCATAGACCACCAAATGTATTATGATGCTGTAATATATAAATAATACTATCTAAGAAATATTACAGAAGAGGTTAAATAAATGATGAGAATCAATAAGCTGACCTGAAGAGATTTCACGTTCTTCAGAATGGAGAGGATGTTAGATTCTACTAGATAGAGTAAGCTGTGTTATATGCTTTTTCTTCCTCATTAGCTTCTAGAGATGTTTTATGGCTTGATACATCTATTGTGTTAGTAGCTTTGATCATGTTCCTGAGTATATGAAGGAAAGGCTCGGCATACCTCCTACAGGCATCTATATCAAATATCAATCTCTATAACAGTGTTATTCGCAGGAATACTCCTATGATTATCCTGTCTTATGTTCGTCTCCTTCATACCTCATTAAATTATTAACAGCAAAAGATTCAGGCTTTTAGAACAAAAATTTAATAGATTATAGAACTGGTTAGAAAGATCCTGTGTTCACTATTTTCTCAACCAGATCTATATATTCCTTAGCCTTCTCTATCAGAGGTTTATGTTCTTCCTCCTCATATATTAATCCGTAGAAGACTTCGCCATGAAGTTTTCCTCTAACATCAAGAAAATATGATGCCCATCTAGACGCCTCTTCAAAGCTTAGGCCCGCCTTTATAAAAGCTCTTGTGACAAAAGATCTCCAGGTCTCTCCCTTTCTTGGGGCATCCTCACCTAAGAATATCAGTGTTAAAGCTCTTGTGGCATGTTTAACTGAGGCCCAGGTCTTCTCAGCAGCATCATAAGGATCATCATTCTCTAGATGCTTTAAAGCCTCAGCAAGATAAAACCTGGCCATCTCAATAAGCTTCTTAACATCTGTTTCGACAGGATCCTTATGCTCAGATATCGCCATAGAAACGTCTCTACCCTATATATGCTAGCTGAGAGGTTTATAATAATTAGCTATCATACAAACTACTCTGATCTTAACAAGATCTGTCTACAGAGAAATCTTATTATCAGAAATAATCATAACCTGATAAACATAGTCTAGCATATACATGAGACATATCAGATTAGTTTTACACAAAAACTTTTCACGATAATAATACAAAGATCATCATAACATGTGAACCTTAAGAAACATAACATGTGCAACTTATATCATATAAATAAAAATGAGAAGAACATAGCTAATCATCGGATCTCACATGCAACAATTAGGATTTGTATGCTTAAACATAGGGATCATAGTTTTTAAATCTTTCAACAATAATAGTTTATGGAGCCGGGGTCGCCTAGCCTGGTAGGGCGCCGGCCTGCTAAGCCGGTGGGGGAAACCCCGCGCGGGTTCGAATCCCGCCCCCGGCGCTATCTGTTTCGTATTTGTTTCTTATTGGATAGTTGTCTTCGTAAGATTCATGAGTGTGACGCCAGCCCTCCTCCTTCTCAGGAAAAAAATTATGTAGAAAACAGAGTTGATGATAAAAATATTCATGATATTTTTTCATAGAGACTCTAAGGATACAAATTTATATTAGTGGGAGGTATTTCTTCGATTTGGTGGGAAGTTGGAGTTTATATTGAAAGTTGATGACAAAGGTAGGATCCTTATTCCGAAGGAAATAAGATCATTGCTTAACATAGAGAATGTTGTCAGTGCACGTGTGGAAAATGGGAAGCTGATTATTGAGCCGATTAAAGATCCTATAGATCTTCTCACATCATCAGTCTTACGTGGGACGACAGATGTTGAGAAAGAGATTAAAGAGTTGAGAGAAGCTGCGCTGAGAGAGGCTGATAAGAGGGTTAGAGAAAGATGGCTCTGATAGAGACTGATATTATCCTAGCTTTGACATCTAAAAAAGATAAACATCATAACGAGGCCGTTAAGATTATTAAAAATATCAGACCTTTGAAAGTGTCTCCCTACGCTTTTTTAGAACTAGATCTTCTGATAATGTCAGGTAAAATAGAGGTTAAGATGCCAATATTTTATGAAGCCTTAGAAAAGACTTTCTCATATTACGATATAGAAGTGGTTAAGCCAAGTCTTAAACATTTAATGAAAGGATGGGAGCTGAGAGAGAAATATAATTTAACATATTTTGATAGTTTACATGCATCTACAGCAGTAGTAGAGAATGAGACTTTAGTAAGCTATGACAATAAATATTTAAGTATAAAAGAGTTGAAATATCTCAGACCAGAAGAGGCATTAAGAATATCAGAAGTTTAATGACTTATCAAAAGATCTATGAAACATAAAAGATTATTTGATTTGTTGCCAAGGATCTTCTAAGAAATACAATAAACTATACAAACAAAAACTTTGAGCATCAGGCATCCATGTAAGTTAGAATGCTAATAATCAACATAGATTAATAAAGATCTTGGTGTAAGTTTAAGATGAAGCTTTTAGAAGAGAGAGTTAAAAAATTGCTATGTGATACAGAAGATCATAAGAGAAAAACTAGCTGACGAATTAATTATATATGAATTACAAAGATTTCTTGAGAAAAAAATAATATCAATGATAAAGCATATCAAACCTCTTGTAGAGTCTGATTCTGGTAAGTGGGGAGAGATTATAGAGATGAGACTGGTCGAACATTTTATATTTTGATACTGGCGTGATTGTTAAAATATATATATGAGAAATCTGATTCTGATATAATGATATAATCTTCACAGTATGTTCTAGAACATGGCTTAGAGAGCTGATGATAGTTTTTTCATTATAGAATGTTGGTGAGACCTTAAGAGTTTTGTTAAATATTATAGACAAAGATAAAGATGGCTGCGAAAAGAAGATTATGAGCTAGCTGGAGGTGTATTTCTTAATGAGATGATGACAATGTTGAAACTTAATTTGTTAGAAATAATTTTGTTAGACACTTCATTAATGCAGTGATATCTAAAACGTGGAGTCTTATAGATCATAATTATCAAGCAGATACTCTATAAATAATTTCAGCAAAATATATTAACAGAATTTTTACAGCAGATCAGTGTTTATGCAAAATGACTGAAGAAGAGCTGTTAAAGACTTATTGCCTTATGTAGATAAAAATATTTTTATGTTAGACATCACATTGTTTTTAACTATGATCCATTTGATAGTCCGAAGCAGTATTTAGTAAGGTTCATGTTATGATCTGAAATATATTCTGGCTCTCTTCTCCTCTTTTGTCGCGATTATTAGTTCTTTAGGCAGGTCAGCATATAATCCACAGATGATCATCCAAGAATTAGGATCTTTGTTTTTTAAGCCCATGACAACCCTTATAGCTTGGGAAAATAATTCTGATAAAACGCTCACATCAAAATCAGATGATAACAGAGAAGCCAGAATAACCGCTCTGGCAGACACAAGAGGTTTTCTAGTCCACCAAAAAACATCTCCCAAAAAGGAGGTCTCCCAGGCCGTTTCTCAGTAGATGGCGGTTCATTGTCATTTATATCTATTGGTCTCAGGCTCTCCGCCATCTACTTCTCAACGGTCTCCCCGAGCCCCCTCACCGCAGAAGCTCAGTCTCTGTCGCCAGAGACCTCACAGCCCTACGGATCTTGGAAACTCAGGGTCACCAATGAATATCTAAATTTCTGAAGTTTATAACTCATATACCTTCACGAACATCAATAGTCCTGAGAATAATGCGAAGATCCAATATATGACTATTATTATTATGCTGTATAAAGTCTTTATCCTCCCTAGAGTCACTATGAAAAGTATTAGAAAGACGATCTCGTTTGCAAATGCTATAAGCTCTAGAGCCAGCGGAGCCAGAACAAAACTTGCTATAGCAAGAATAGTCCCAGGCCATATCTGGACGAGACCGAACTCCACTAAAGTCCCTGTGACAGCTCCTAAAGCAAAATTTACTACCAAGACTGCAGTAACCTTTCTTACGCTATTTAAATAAACAGGATCTTTGCTTCTGGCATATTTCACTAAAAGAGATGTTATAACCAGTGGAAGACCTAACGTCAAAGAGACAAATATTGCATGAAGATATATTCCCAGAGCCGATAGATGTAGCAGTGGAGATAGGTCGCTCATTATATCACCATAGACATATATCTGTAAAAATATCTATACAAATTTATAAAGTTTATGCTAATTATAACCTGGTTATACTTAGAGAATGTTTATTAGAGAGCTTTTCATATTAGAAAGATCGATTATATATAGCTAAAGGATCTTTTCTTCATATCTTAACAAACCAGTTTTTATCAAAAGTTCACATGCCTTACATACTCTTCTTCCAGGACTTGTAGGCTCTCCACATATTATGCATGTGTTTAGTTTGATTTCTCTTTTCTCAACTTCTTTCTCAAATAATTTGTCGTATTCCTCTAATAATTTTAACAATGATCCAGGTCTCTCCTCTTCAAGTCTATATAATATGTCGCGGATCTTAGATCTTAATGAAGGCATCATGTTGAGATATGGACACTCATAGATCTGAGGCTTATAGCCTTTCAGATACGCATATCTGGCAGTCTCATATTCATATATCTTTCTCAGAGGCTTTATTTTTGGAACAAAAAGCTCTGAGAATCTTCTTCTTTTTGGATGAAGCATGATCAGTCTAGCCTCATCTCCTCTTAACATGTTTATCACAAGCGTCTGAACCTCATCATCAAGATTGTGTGCCGTCGCAACTTTATTATATCCCAAAGATCTTGCTACGAGATTTATTCCTCTCCTTCTATATATCCCACAGAATGTGCATGGAGAGATCTTAAGACCTTTTCTAATGGAGTTCTCAACCATCTCATCAACAGTGTATCCAGACAAATCTTTTACCGAGACTACAACAATGTCTATCCCATGATCTTTGGCATATGCTCTCAGCTGGTCGAGATCTTCAACTCTGTTATATCCTTTTATTCCTTCAACAATTGTCACAGCGCCTAGCTTGGAAGGATCATGAATCTGAGTCATTATATTCATCAGCACGTAACTATCTTTTCCTCCTGAGACTGCCAGCATGATCTTGTCATTATCTTTAAACATCTCATATCTCTTGACTTCATTCAGAACTCTCTCGAGAACATCTTTGAAAAAACATTCTTTACAAAGTCTTCTACCAGTATGTCTCTGATAAACAACTGCCTCTTTAAGACCACAGATGTCGCATTTAACCATTTTAAGACACTATACTCCTAAGAAATATATGTCTTTCTAAAGAATATTTTGTCTGATATGAGAGAGGTGGGCGGTCTTAGATATATTGATTGATGTTTTAAAAGATCTTTATCCAGCAAAGATCTTAAGAAGAATAAATAGATTTGTGGTTGAGGTGGAGACTGAACGAGGAGCTGAGAAAGCTCATAACACAAACACTGGCAGATTAAAAGATCTTTTGATCAGAGGCAGAAAGGCTTTTCTACAGAAGATCCGTTGTAAAAATAAAAAGAGTTGTCTTTCCTACAGGATCATTGCTGTAGAAGATCTTTACGAATACGCCATCATCGACACAATAACTCAGAACAAGATTTTTGAGAAACTGATTGAGAGAAACATACTGGATTACCTCAGAGACTTCAGGATCATAAGAAGAAATCCTAGGATAGGCACAAGCGTATTTGACTATCTATTGAAGAAAGAGAGTAAAAGCATTATCATAGAGACTAAAAGCGCAGTCTTCAGAGGCTCCAATGGAGAGGCTATGTACCCTGATGCGCCTACTGAGAGAGGCAGAAGACATTTTAAAGAGCTTACTAACCTCAAGAGAGAAGGAATAGAGACAGGAATAATCTTTATAGCAGCTTTTAAATCTCCAACTTGTTTCAGAATATACGAAGAGATAGATCCTCAGTTAAAAGATCTTTTTATAGAGGCTTTGAAAAATAATGTTATGATAAAAGCCTTCTCTATCTACATGAATTCCAGAGGAGAGATCTTTTTAGAAAACCCAGATCTTCCGTTATGTCCTTCAATGCTGAGAGAAACATTTATTATCTAAAACTAGTATACGATCTAGATCTTTGTTTCATATAAAACCGATAATTAGATAAAGCTTCAGATTTTCTCTTAAAGACTTCAGAAAGCTTTCGCCATTAATAGTCTAGAAGAGTCTCGGCAACAAGATCATCTTTAACCACTTAGTTTTATGATAAGAAGTTAAAAAACTCCTTTATCTCCTAGACATTATGAAGTTTTTATCTTCAAGAGTCCCATAAAATCATGTTCCCAGCTTAACATCTATGTTGCAAGATCCATGAAACTATATTTAGAGGATCTGATGTTAAGATATCTCTGAAGATGATAAGAGAAAAGATCTGTATATATTATTAGGCTCTTTTGATCCGACAGATCTAATCTATATAAAAAGAGAGGCTGGGATGTATAGCTAATAAATTAATTATTGATACATAAAATTTTCTATGTTTAATATTGATTTGAGAGTATTTCTCATGATACTTCCTCACACTTTGATCGCAAGAAATGTTGAGGTGATTATTAAGACGTTAATTGCTCAGAGACTTTATAGAGAAGGTTTTTCACAACTTGACATTGCAAGGATCCTTGGGGTCTCTCAGCCTACTATAAACATGTATCTTAAAGATCCTTCTTATTCACAAGAGAATGTTATGAAGAGATTGAAAGAGATCGGGCTAGATCCTAAGGAGTTCAACGATTTCTTAGAAGAGATCATGTTTTTGATCAAGAGAGGTCTTACTGAAGATGTTTTAAGAAGACTAGTTGTATATTCTAACAGTCTTTTGTCATCATTAAAATTATGTGATTATCACAAGAGAATAGATCCTTCTGTCCCTCAAGATTGTAAGATCTGTTCAGAACTTTTTCTTGTGAGCGAAGATATTCAGATGATATATGATCTTGAGAAAGCCTTTGAGATCATATCAAACATCAGAGGCGTTGGAGCTTTGATACCTGAGGTCGGCAGCAACATTGCTTATGCAAAGAGAGATGCCAAAGATCTTGGGATGATTCTTGCGTATCCAGGTAGAATTGTTAGCACAGGAGATTATGTGGCTGTCGTGGGCAGACCTAGATGGGGCGAAAGCGGTCATTTGGGAAGAATACTTCTGAGAATAGTTGGAGGAGGCTCTAAATATAGATCTGTGATGAATCTAAGGCTTCACCCATGTGTTGAAAAGTGGTTGCATAATAAGAATATCAGTCATGCAGAGACAGGTCCTCATGATAGAGCATCTATACGAGATATAGAAAAGATCATTGGCGACACAGTTTTAGAGAGAAACATCTTTGTGATCAAAGATTTGGGAGGGCCTTGGATAGAGCCTAACATATATATCTTTGCTGAGAATCCTCTGAAGATAGCTCAGTATATCAGTGAGATAATATCTTTATGTTGATAATCATCTTATGAGTATTATGTTCACTGGAGCATTTATTAATATGCTCAGAGCTGTGCTTCCAATAGTAAGATCTTCTCTTAAAGTCTTTCCTCTAGCACCAATGATGACTGTGTCAAACCCCTCCTCCTCGATTATTCTAAGGATCTCGTTGCTAACGCTACTATTCTCAGGATCATATTCTTTAGATATATAGCTCACATATATATTCTTTAGAGATGCTCTTCTCGAAACCTCTTCTCTAATTTTTTTATCATCTTCTCCGCCAGTCTTCACATGAAGTGCATAAACTTTTGATCCATATCTAGTGGCGAAGTCTATGGCCAGATCTAGTGCTCTCAGACTATTCTCGCTGCCATCTACTGGAACAAGTATTTTTCTGAATAAAAAGCTTATCTCATATCTCTTCTCTATAAAACCTCACCTCTCAATATATTAAGTTTCTTATCAGTCTCATTAATACTTTCATCTCTCTTCTTCAGAGATAGAGAAGCTCTTATAGCATCAATATTCTCAGGTATAACAATAGCCTCTTGATGAATCGCCTGGCTTAACATGATCTCTTCCCCATCAACATGTATAGTGTCTCTAAATATAACATTCTCATAGATGTCATATCTCTCTCTACCAAGATCTCTTGCCAACTCAATGATCTGTGACGTAGATTTTATGCCTGTTCTATTAGAGTCTACAAGTATGATTCTTGGGGTATCTGACAAGACATCGATCAACCTGTCTCTAGAGATCTTATCGTAAGTCTCTATAAAGATCGTGTGTATATGCATTAATGTTGTAGGAGTTGCGACAGCCATTGTGACAATATCAAGATCTTTTAACACAGTCTTGACGTCATGAGCATGATGACTAGGGATCTTAGGAGGATCTAGTGTGAGACTGTTTATAGGTCCTTTATCAATCTCCTTAGGATCAGCTCCTCTTCTTATTATGACTGCTCTAACTCTTTTTATAGGAGCGATCCTGTTGATACTCCATAGAACTCTGATCAATCCAGTCGTGTTGCAGCTGACAACTCTTATAAATCTTTTTCCAATAGCTTCTTCATAATTTGCAAGAGCATTAAAACTTACCTCAGCAACACTCTCTTTCTCACCGCCCTGGAAAACAGCTTTTAATCCATTTCTCTCATAAAGATCTTTATATTTAGCTCCTACACCAGCTGGAGTGGCGTCAACAATTATATCACTTTTCTCAAAAAGTTCTTCAATAAATCCTTTGAAATCAATTTTTTTCTCTCTAAAATCTTTCTCACGATCTTTAGGAATATAAAGGTCATAACCTTTTCTAATAGCTGTCAAAGCCTCGTAATCAGGTTTCGTCTTGACGACACCTATGATCTTCATATCTTCTTGTTTTGATACAGCATCTGCAACTCTTTTGCCAATTGTTCCATAGCCATTTACTCCTACTCTGATCATATCTTCTCATCGCCCCAGAATTTTCTGTATGAAAGTTCTAAAGCTTCTACAGCTGGCAATGTTGTTCCTGAGAGAAACTCTATCAAAGCTCCTCCGCCGGTCGACACATGAATCTTCTCATGTACAATCTTCTCCTCAGGGATCATAATGCTCAGATGTCCTCCTCCGATTATCACATATCCTTTGCTTGATAATGCTGTCTCAATTAGTTTCTTAGTTCCATTGACAAATCTCTCATCTTCCACATAGCCTGCAGGTCCTCTGAGAACTATTAGACTGGCCTCCTTCATTATAGAGGTGTACATTTCAATAGTCTCTTCGCCGATATCCATAGGTCTTCCAGAGAGCTTATAAACAGGATCATTAGATATGTTTCCATCATCTCTTAGAACCACATAATCTATAGGAATCTCTATGGGAGCTCCTGATAAAAGAATCTTTTTTGCTCTAGGGACTAGAGATAGAAATCCTCTGCTCTCCAAGATCTTTATTACATGTTCACTAGTTTTTATGCCTTTGGCAACTTGAAAAAGTATTCCTACTAATCCTGTGGTTAATATTCTGTCAGCAACTCTTTTTTTAACAAGATTCTCGATCACTCTTAAAGTGTCAGGTATTTTAGCACCTCCTAACACAAAGATCTTTGGAGACTCAGCGCTACTCATGATCTTTGATAAAGCATTAAGCTCTCTATACATTATTGGTCCAGCAAAAGATTTTTTCACCGGAGGGAAACCTACTATGCTAGGCTGAGACCTATGTGCAGTGGCAAAGGCGTCATTAATATAATAATCTATCAGAGGAGAGATCCTTCTTACTAAAAATGATCTCGCGTGAACCTCTGGAGGAGCCTCTATAAGCTCTTCAGATAATAATCTCACATTATCTAATAAAATGATCTCTCCGCCACGAAGATCTTTAATTTCTTTTAATGCAGTAGGACCTATTACATCATCAACATATCTTATATCAAGACCTGTATATTTTCTGAGAAGCTCAGCATGTTGAGAAAGATCTATGAAATCTCTGTCTCCAGGCCTCCCCTGATGAGACATGAGGACTATCGCAAGATCTTTATTATAAAGCTCTAAAATGCTTTTAGAATGAATCTTTATTCTATAATCATCCAAAATTTTCCCAGTAGAAGGATCTATAGGAGAGTTAATGTCTATACGAATAAGAACTTTACTACCAGATATATCTTCATCGTAAACACTCTTGATCTTAAACATAGAGTCGCCCGACTAATATTTGTGTAAAAGTTAAAATATTTTTACTCATTAAAAGTTTTGAACTCTGGTGAGAAAGATCGTTTCGATACTTAAGATAATTTTCAGAAGTTTTTTATGGGGCCGCCGGGATTTGAACCCGGGACCACCAGCGATCTGGGATTGGGGATGCTCACCCCAGGCTGGCATCCTACCAAGCTAGACTACGGCCCCACCATCATGATTTTCATTATACTAAAATTAAAGCTTTGTAGAAGATATTATATTATTTATTTATATATCTCTTCTTCAACTTATGATGTTGAGGATGTGATGACCAGCTATATTTACGAGCCTTTTGAGTTTTTGAAAGAGAAGATTCTGAGAGAACTAAGCGTGTATAGCAATATTGATAGAGACAAGATCTATGTTGAGGATCCTTCCAAACCTGATTTTGGAGATCTAGCTATTAATCTTCATAGAACATCTAGATTATCAGGGTATGATGTTGATTCTCTCAACGAGATTTTTATAAAGAATCTCTCGAGAATCGTGTTTGTATCTGATTTTAAGAGAATAGGTGGATACATAGATCTTTGGTTTTCAAATAGTCATTTAGCATCTATACTATTCACTTCAGTTAGAGAGCTGGAGGGATCTTATGGTGTAGTTCCTGTTGATAAGCCTATGAGATATGTTGTTGAATATGTCTCTGCAAATCCTATACATCCTCTTCACATAGGATCTGGTAGAAACGCCGCTCTAGGGATCGTTATAAGCTCTATGCTTAAAATGACTGGTCATCATGTAGAGACACGTTTTTATATAAATGACATGGGTAGACAGATAGCAATTGCTGTTTTAGGCTTCAGATTGTTAGGCGAGCCTTCTCCTCCTCCAGGTGTTAAACCTGATGAATGGATAGGCTTTATATATGCCTCTACTCACACGATTATTGATATAAGAAGATTAAAAGAGGAGCTTGATAAAGCAAAGATTGATCCTACCAGATATAGAGAGATATTATCAGAGCTGGATGAGCTTGTTGCAGATGCTGCCAGATTAAGAGAGAAGTTTCCACAATATTTTGATCTTTTGATTGATAAATTGTCTGAAATATCTGATGTAGAGGCTGAGATATCAAGACTTTCACAGGCATATGAGAGAAAGACTGATCCTGATGTTGTCAGAAGTTTCAGAAGACTTGTCGATTTATGTCTCCAAGGATTTAGAGAAACTCTTGATCGTTTGGGAGCTCGTTTTGATAGATGGGATTATGAGAGCGATATTGCATGGAGCGGTCTTGTCGATGAGATCATTGAGCTTGCCAGAAGATCCTCTTATTATGGCACTCATAAAAATGCTCCCGCAATAATATTCAAAGATCTTCAGAAGAATCCTGAGATCAGAGAGAGACTTAGACTTCCAAAAAGTCTTGAGATCCCTCCACTGATTATTATGAGAAGTGATGAGACAACATTATATGCTTTAAGAGATGTGGCCTATTCAATATATAAATTCAGAGATTCAAAAGCTGACTATGTGATAAATATTATTGCTGCTGAACAGACTCTTCCACAGGCACAGATCAGACTTGCATTATATTCTCTAGGATTTGTCAGAGAGGCTGAGAGACTTATACATTATAGTTATGAGATGGTTCTTCTACCAGGCTATAAGATGAGTGGTAGAAGAGGAAGATTCATATCACTAGATCAGGTCTTAAACGAGGCTGTCTCTAGAGCTAGAGAGATTTTGAAAGAGAGAGGAAGCAGATCTTCTGAAGATGTTGCTGAGAAAATAGGTGTCGCAGCAGTAATATTCTCATTGGCAAGCATATCACCATCTAAACAACTTGTCTTCAGACTGGAGGATGCTCTTGATTTTGAGAAAAACTCAGCTCCTTATCTATTATACTCCAGAGCGAGAGCACATAGTATTCTTGAGAAGATTAGTGAAGAGCCTGCTCTAGAAGAGATCGATTATGAGAACGGCATGAAAGATCCTTTGAGAAGACAGTTAGTTATTGAGATGGCCAAGACCCCATCGATATTCAGAAAAGCAGTTGAGGAGCTCTCTCCAGAGACACTTGCTTCACAATTACTTAAAATAGCAGATCTGTTTAACACATGGTATCAGAAAGATCCTGTGATACATGAGAAAGATCCTGGGCTGAGAAACTTTAAGATATACATGGTCAAAACAGTTCATCAGATACTTACAAACGGATTAAAAATGATGGGCATACAGCCTCTAGACAAGATATAGACCTTGATCTTAATCTTTTACAAAAATTTTTGTCAGAAGCTGAAAAACCTCATGAACATTATGAGAATTTGAGAAGGAGACAGCCTATTAGTAAAAAAGTGCCGTGAACTCCTCCAGTTTCTCTGTCACAGGATTTACACGTAATTGCATTGCCTCGAGAGTAACGACGCCGATTATTACTCTATCAATTTTGTTGCTGATTAAGACAGGCGTTATCCTTCGCTTACTCCCGATCTCGATCAATGCATGTGATAACTCGAGCTCTTCAAAACCACTGGCAGTAACAACTTTAACTTTTTCACCAACTCTTTTCAAGCCTAACCTGTTCGCCAAGTCTTCAGGAATGATCGTTAGAATCGCGCCAGCATCCACAAGAGCTTTTGTACGCATAATTTTTCCACCTTCTAAATCGCCAACACCAACCTCAACCTCTACATGACCCATAACAATCTCAACATATATAAATGATAACAATCTAATTAATAAGACCTCTACGCAAGTGATCACACATGGTAGATCTAGAAGTTTCAGAAGAGATGCAATTTATGTAGTGTCTAATCATTAGTGCGGGGGGTGGGATTTGAACCCACGCAGGCCTACGCCATCGGGTCCTCAGCCCGACCCCTTTGACCTGGCTCGGGCACCCCCGCTCCATTAAAAATGTTTGTTTAAAGCTTAAAGCTTTTAACACTATATTTTTCATAGATGATGAGTGTAGCCTGCTAAGATGAATGGTGATTTATCTCGATCCCTCTGATTAATATGTGGTTAGAAAATCAGATTTATATTAATAAAAACAATGTTTGATTCAGCTATTTAATTATTTCTCTGAGTGTCTTGGACAGTCTTGTCCATAGTAGTATTAGACATACTCCCATGGCTGATCCAGCTGTTATGTCTCCTATGAATCCTCGCACTTCAGGATGAGGAGGAGGTCAGTAGTTTTATAACATTAAGAAAAATAATTGCAAGTATTTATACTCATGCTTTTTCATCTCATGTTTTAAGGATCATTAAAATATCATATTGCTATAGAAAAATAAAATAAAAGATCTATAGTTTGTATAAATGGAAACGCTAGATCTCTACCTCGATCCATCCTCCTTCTATTCTAACATTAAACGTCTTCAAACCGCCTTTCTCCTTAGGGAAGTTAGGTGCCACGCTAGGAGTCTCGATCATAGAGCCGGTCTCAAGATCATAGACGGCATTGTGACAAGGACATTTTACGATCTTTTTATTGAAATCTACTTGGCCTAGGATACATCTTGCGTGAGTACATACGGCATCTAATCCATAGATTTTATCGCCAACTTTTGTTATCAGAATAATCTTATCATCAATTTTCACAGAAAGAGGATTATTGTTTTCAAGAGCTCTTGCTGATAAGATCCTTCTCCAAGGCATATGCTCACCTGGTTAGATTAGATAGTAATTTTAAAAATAACATAATCATCTATCTTTTTTCTCTTAAAAACTTGTGGAAATGAGAGTGGTTTTATTTTTAAACTCTATATGATACTATTGCTGAGGCATACATATGGGCTGTATAGATGTAGGATCTGAGGTTCCTGATTTTGAGCTTAAAGATCAGAATGGGAATCTGGTTAAGTTATCAAGTCTGAGAGGAAAAATTGTTGTGTTATACTTCTATCCGAAAGCTATGACAAGAGGATGCACGATAGAGGCCGTGGGCTTCAGAGATTTCTATAATGAGATAGCCTCATTAAATGCTGTGGTCGTGGGAGTCTCAAAAGATGATGTTGCTGATCTTAAGAAATTCTCAGAGAAGTATAGTCTCCCATTTATTCTGCTCTCAGATCTTGAGAGTAAACTTATAGACGCATTCTGCGTCAGAGGGTTTGCGGGCAGAGCAAGAAGAGTCACTTTCATAATAGATGAAAAAGGTGTTGTCATAAAAAAGTGGGATAAGGTTGATCCTTCTAAACATGCGAAAGAAGTTGTCGAGTTCTTAAGATCTATTAAAAGATCATGATTGATATTTCTGACAGATATCTTCACAACAGATCTTTATTTTAAATGATTTAATCATTATATGAACAGTTCTATAGATGAGCCCTTTAAAACCTTTACAGGGAAGTATCTCTGAACATGCTCTGGGAGGAGGATCTGTAAAGAGGTTCTCTCCTTTTTAAAGAATCCTTTTAAAATCTCTTTTAAAATCGACAGTATCATAGATCTTCCTCCATACATAACACATTCATCAGGTTTGATCAGCCATGGCACCGATGTGTATATGCTGAAGTCTATCAAATCTCTTATTTTTTCTGTGTCCACAGAGTACATTCCTAACACAGCTATTCTACCTCTACTAAGTCTCCACACGATCTTGGCATATCTATAACATAATGTACAATAGTTATCATATAACAATAGAGGACTTTTGAGTTTTTTCACAAATCTTATTACATCAGGATCATTTATAATAATATCTGACAATACTATCCTACCTAAAAACAGATGTTCAGTATGATTATAAATATTACCTCATGATTCTTATGGATAACGATCTGTTTATTAAGACATATATTAGGCTCTTTGTGACAAATATTAAGATGTCTATCATGAGCTATACTACAAAATCTTCTGAAGTCTTTCTATCTACCGGAACCAGATTTCCGAGAAGAATTATATGGGCCATGGGTCTGATAAAATATGCGGCTGCGAAGGCAAACACAGTTTTAGGACTTCTAGATCCGAAGATCGGGAGTGTCATAATGAAGGTTTCTGAAGAGCTTATGAGAGGAGACTTTGATCATATG
>Ga0081534_100323_pt1 | contig 16053 bp, 19 predicted proteins | sample MonGeyMetagenome_FD_71019 | JGI IMG/M metagenome (GOLD analysis project Ga0081534, IMG submission 71019) | Hypoxic/sulfidic aquatic microbial communities from Monarch Geyser, Yellowstone National Park, USA - MG (SPAdes) v1 (version 2) | ecosystem: Environmental > Aquatic > Thermal springs > Hot...
GGATTTATCCTAGGTAACCCATCACCCCTAAGAATCCTCCTAATCAAGGCCTCTTGGGCTGGCCTTTGCTTTGTTGGGTCTATGCCGAGGCGCCAGTAGAAGTTCCTGTAAAGCCTAATTAACCCATCAACCCTCAGCGACTCCAGGCTCATTGTGTTCTTCACCTCTGAAACCACATCGTTAATTATCTTGTCCAATTCAGGTGCATTAACCCTATTATTAATGCCTGTAACCACGCCAACACCCAGCGCTACATCCAGGTCGCTGAGGGAGTTGTGTATGAATATGCGCATACACTAATACTACCTCACATTGCTTTAAAGGTTTCCCTCACCTGAAGGTTGTGGGATTGAGCTAATCACGTTTAGTATTGATAATACGGCCACTATAGCCTCCTCAGTCCTCACGGTTACGAGCCCTTGGTTAGGTATAAAGTTTACGAACAGTGAACGTCTAAGCACGTCACCAAGCCCCTCACTTTTAAGTATCTCATCCACGCCCATGCGTGGTGAACCGAACACAACAGTGATATCCCCACTCTTATTAATTAAGCCCCTTAACTCATTCATAACGCTGATTATGCTTTTACCCTCCTTACCCGTGAGTATTAGGTTACCCATCCCCACCAATTCACCCAGCTTCACAATACTAACCGTGTAGCCCGTGTATACGTTGGCATTTTTAACCACGTGCCCCCTGTAGAACTTACCATCAATCACCGAGTCTATTGAAACAGCAACCAGCGACTTAATGGGGTAGGGCTTAGGAACCTTGACGTACATCTCATCACCAATCTTGACAACGGAGTAATACCCATCCCACCTAATCACTAACCCAACCCTAACTTCGTGAACCTTTACATCACCCCTCCTATGCCCAAAGACAGGTAGGTTCAGCGGTTGAAGTAAGCCGGCTAACCTTAAGTCAGGGTCAAGGCCGAATAGGTCCTTCCTTAGGTATGGTGGAGTCACCAGGTATTCGAGGTTCTTCTTTATGAATAAGGCCCTCCTAGGCTCCTCACTACCCTTAAACGTATAGATATACACATTCTTAACCCTGAAAATGGCCGCCGCCCTACCTATGTAACCTATCTTCCTAACAGCCTCCTCCTCCGTGGTGGCCTCCTCAGTTACGTTGTACGGAATAGCAATGTTAATACCCATTTAAGTGATTAACCATCTTGACCGATTTATAAGCGTACCTAAATTATCATTAGTGGCGGCCCTAAAGTAGCCATAGCCTCAATTGCGCTCTAAGTGTCTAAGATACGGCTGCGCTTTAAAAGACATGAATTTAAACACTAACCTTCTTAATAATACTGCAATGTTTATACTTAACGCATTAAGTTGGAGTGAAGCGGATTGAAGGTTTAAATTCTTAGTCAACACTGGGTTAACCCATGGACTTTGAGGCGTTTAGGGCTGAGGTTAAGAGGATTATGGACAGTAGCAAGATCATAGAGTCGAGGGGTGAGTTAATGCTCTACTCCTACGACGCCTCACCAGCTGAACCAGCCATACCCAGGATGGTTATTCAACCTGAAACCACCAATGAGGTTTCCGAGGTCATTAAACTTGCGAATAAGTACCTAATCCCCATAGTACCCAGTAGCGGCAGAACTAGCCTTCACGGTGGGCCAATACCCTACAACGGCGCAGTTGTACTGGATTTAATGAGGATGAATAAGATTCTTGAGGTTAACCTTGAGGATAGCTACGTCCACGTGGAGGTTGGTGTCAGGCTAGACGAGTTAAACGCTGAGTTAGCCAGATACGGCTACTTCTTCCCACCTGACCCAGCCAGCAGTGCAGCAGCCACTGTGGGTGGTTCATTAGCCAATGGGGCAGGTGGCATGAGGGGTGCCAAGTACGGTACCGTTAAGGACTGGGTCCTTGGGGCTGAGGTGGTTTTACCAACAGGTGAACCAGTCTTCATGGGGTGCAGGACCCTGAAGTGTAGGGCAGGTTACGACCTACTCAGCCTAGTAATAGGGAGTGAGGGGACTCTTGGCGTAATAACCAATGCGTACCTTAAAATATGGCCCCTACCTGAGGCTATTGTTAGGCTCAGGGCCTACTTCAGGGATGTTGTGGATGCAGCCAGGGCAGTCGGCATGGTTAAGGCTAAGGGCTTTAGGCCCCTCATAGTTGAATTCCTGGATAGGGGCACCATGGAGGCTGTGTCAGGCTATGTGAAGGAATTCACATACCCAAGGGACTCGGAAGCCATGCTGATAATTGACTTAGACGGGCCCCCTGAGGCCATGAAAAGGTACATAGACTCCATGGTTAACATACTCAAGGGGGCTGGGGGCTATGGGATTGAGTGGACAAGCGACAAAGATGAGATGGATAGGATATACATGGCCAGGAGGGCCGCCTACCCAGCCCTCCTGAGGCTATTCAGTGGGATGAGGGTGATGCCGGAGGACATATCCGTACCACCATCAAGGTTGCCTGAGGCGGTTAAGGGGATAGGTAGCATAGCCAGTAAGTACGGTTTAAAGATAGTCACCTGGGGGCATGTTGGTGACGGTAACCTACACCCAAACATAATTTACAACCCAAACGACCAATCATCAGTGTCTAGGCTATACTCAGTGAGCAGGGAATTGGGGCTAATGGCAATTAACCTAGGTGGGACGGTGAGCAGTGAACACGGTATAGGGGTGTTGAAGAAGGACCTACTTACCAGTGAACTGGAGGTTAAGGGTATAGCTCAGTTAAGGCTGATGAAGGCCATTAAGAGAGTCTTCGACCCCAATAACATACTTAACCCAGGTAAGGTGATTGATATTGATTAATGACCAGGTTAAGCTTCTAGTCGAGAAGTACTCATTGGCCAGGTGCGCCAGGTGCAACTTCTGCGAGTCGGTATGCCCCACTTACGCAGCCACTAGGCGTAGGGTTCATGGACCTAGGGGGAGAATATGGTTGATAATTTACCTATCCCAAGGCATTGACGTGAATAGTGACGAATACGATGGATTATTATCATGCCTAAACTGCAGGGCATGCAACCAAGTCTGCCCAGCCGGCATTGAGATAGCCGAGGCTATACACGATGCAAAGGTCCTGTTAATTAGAAGCGCTTTAAAATAGCCTTAATGTAAACTAGTAAGATCAGGCTTACGATATTAAGAGATTTAAGATACATGTGAAAACTTCCCGCTGTATGATCGAGTTAAAAATACCAATACCACATGAATGGGTGGTGTTGGGCGCCATAGGGCTCCTTGTGGAAATGGCCATAGGCTTCACCATAGAGATAAGTAGAGGCGTTCTCTCATTATCAAGCCTAGGCGTATATACGCCGATGAAAGGGCCAACACGCAATTGGAGTGGTGCAGGCGCCTTCGTGGCTGCCCTAGTGGCCGCATTCCTATACCCATTTTACGGTGCACCAATGACCTCATGCCATACCCAGTCATCATACTTAAGTAAGCCGAAAACTAAGGCGCTGGCTCATGCACTCGTCTGGTGGGGGTTCGTGTTAGCCGCAGTATCCACTACACTCGGCTTCATTTACGATAAATGGATTGACGGAACAACCTTCATACCAGGCGGTAAACTCGGCCCAATGGGGCCCTACGCTGTTATTGTGACTGGTGCGGTGGGTGGATTATTGATTATAATAGGCTTTGTACTAATGATGATTACCAGGTGGCAGGGTACTAGGCCTATTGGTGAACAGGCGCTAACAGACCTCTTCCTGTGGCTAGTGTTCTTCACGGCGCTGAGTGGCTTCGGTGTAATGGGTGTTGAACTTACGATGCTAACTAATGAACTAGCCTTAGAGTTAGCATTCGGGATTCACATAACTATTGTAACGATGCTATTCGCCACAATGCCCTGGACTAAGTTTGGCCATGCGATATATATGTATGTCTGGCAACTCTATGACAGGTATAGGACCTGGAGTGGCGTGGAGCCCAGGCTCCTAGGCCCATGGAGCGGTGACTTAGCTGAGAAGGCGCTGCACTCCCACCACCCAGCCCATAAGCCCAAGGTGACCGGCTAATGCCATCGTACGTGATACCAGCCAGGTGTACTGGGTGCGGTGACTGTGTCAACATATGCCCAAGCCACATAATGCAGTTCACCAAGACAGGGGTCTTTGGTAGGAAGGCCGTTAATATTGAGCCTGAGTCCTGTTGGGAATGCTACAACTGCGTTAAGCACTGCCCACAGGGGGCTGTTCAGATTAGGGGTTACGCCGATTTCACACCATTGGGTGGTGCTGTTGAGGTTTATAGGGATGAAAAGACCAACAGGGTCTATTGGACAATTAGGTACAGGAACGGTACCGTTAAGCACTTCGTATTCCCCATAAGGACTACACCGTGGGGCTCAATAAAGCCACCGCAGGAAACCCCGGAGCCGCCAAAAGAGATGCTGAGGACGCCTTACCTATCCTTTGAGCATGAGATGCTTGGCGGCAACAAGCTGGGTGTTGAGCTTCCAAGAATCAAGGTTCCTGAAGCGGTGAAGGTTGAGGTGAGGGGGTGAGAATATGGTAAAGACTAGGGTTAGGTACGTGGACTCGGACATACTGATAATCGGTGGGGGGATGGCTGGAACCGGCGCCGCCTGGGAGGCTAGGTACTGGTGCAGGAATTGCAGGATAATATTAGCCGAGAAGGCTAACATAAACAGGAGTGGCGCTGTTGCAATGGGCCTATCAGCCATAAACACCTACATGGGCCTTAAGTGCAGGGAAAACACGGTTGAGGATTACGTAAAATACGTGAGGGGTGATTTAATGGGTATTGTTAGGGAGGACTTGGTTTACGATTATGCCAGGCACGTTGACTCAACAGTTCACCTATTTGATGAATGGGGGTTACCCATATGGCCTGATCCAAAGACTGGGTGCTACGTGAGGGAGGGCAAGTGGCAAATCATGATTCATGGGGAGTCCTACAAGGCTATAGTGGCTGAGGCCGCTAGGAAGGCCATTGGAGATGAGAACATACTCAACAGGGTCATGGTAACCCACATATTGAAAAGCCCAACCAACCCAAATAGGGTTGTCGGCGCCTTAGGGTTTAATGTTAATGATGGAACAATCTACGTCTTTAGGGCTAAGGCAGTGATAATGGCCGCTGGCGGTGGTTCGCAGATATATAGGCCCAGGTCCCAGGGTGAGGGGTTGGGTAGGAGCTGGTATCCACCGTGGTCATCAGCGTCATCATACGGTATGATGATTGAGGTAGGAGCAGTCATGACTATGATGGAGGCTAGGTTCGTCGTGCCTAGGTTTAAGGATGGATATGGGCCAGTTGGGGCATATCAATTACTGCTGAAGACGAGAATAAGCAATGTTAACGGCCAGGACTTCTGGAAGCCGCACCTTGATGAGATAAGGAAGCTTTACAGTGGTAAGGGTAGGTACGTCGACCTACCGATAACACCAACAAACCTGAGGGTCTATGCCCAACGCCTCGAGTGGATGGCGGGCAGGGGCCCAAGCCTAATGAGGACTGATGAAACCGTTAAGAAGGGTACTGAGAGTGAGGCAATAGCATTTGAGGACTTCCTAGACATGACGATTAGCCAAGTTGTTATATGGGCTGGGCAGAACCATGAACCATCAGAGAGGCCATACGAAGTCATAACCACCGAGCCGTATGTCATGGGTTCACACGCAACAGAGTGCGGTGCCTGGGCCAGTGGACCTGAGGACTTATCACCAAAGAAGATAGATGGCCTACCCGATGATAGAGGGTTCCAGTACTACTGGGGTTACAATAGGATGACGACTCTGGATGGCTTATTCTGCGCCGGCGACGCCTGTGGTGCTAATCCGCATAAATTCAGTAGTGGTTCATTCACAGAGGGTAGGTTAGCCGCTAAGGCTGCTGTACTCTACCTAATGGACCACAGTGACGAGAGGGTTGAGGTTGATAGGCAGCAGGTTGATTCATTAGTGGCTAAGTTAATTGAGCCACTGGAGCGTTGGGAGAAGGGTAGGAACAGTGTTGTTACTGGCCCAAGCCGTATGCACCCCATTGACCCAGGTAAAATGTATTGGAAACAGGGTTTGTTCAGGCTCCAGAAGATCATGGATGAGTACGCCGGCGGCTGGTCAACAATGTACATCACCAATGAGTGGATGCTTAATAGGGCCCTTGAGCTAATTCAATTCCTGAAGGAGGACTTCATAAAGTACGCCGCAGCCCAAGATTGGCACGAATTGATGAGGACTTGGGAGCTATGGCATAGGATACTGACCGCGGAGGCTGTGGTTAGGCACATGCAGTTTAGGAAGGAAACGAGGTGGCCTGGCTACTACGTTAGGGCTGACTACCCTGCACTGGACGACGACAATTGGCACGTCTTCGTCAACTCCAGGTATGATGCCGAAACTGGGAGGTGGGAGCTATGGAAGGTTCCCGTTATCCACATTATAGAGTTCCCATGAGGTGGTGCGCATGAGCCTGAAGATACAGACCCCACCCCCACATGGAGGCAAACTCGTTGACTTAGTCATCAGGGACACCGATAAGGCCGTGAGCATGGCTGCTGGAGCCGTGGAGTTTGATATAAGGCCAACCAGAAGTATTATCGATGGCAGCCCCATTAGGAATGTCTACAGGGAGGTGATGTCAATAGCCTACGGCTTCTTCAGCCCACTTGAGGGATTCATGACCAGGAATGAGGTTGAGAGCGTCCTTAAGGAGAGGAGGCTACTCAGCGGCTGGTTATTCCCATTCCCAATAATATTCGACATAACTGAGGATGAGTTAAGGAAGCTCAACGTTAAGGAGGGTGATAGGCTACTGCTTAGGCTTAAGGGGCAGCCCTTCGCAATACTCGACATTGAGGAAGTGTGGAGGTTTAACCCTAAGGATATTGCGGATAGGACCTTTGGCACACCTGAGAGGAATCCCGAGGTTGTTAGGAGGAGGTTTGATGAGAAGCATCCAGGCTGGTTAATATACAGGAGTATGGGTGGGGTTGCACTGGCTGGTAAGGTCCACGTAATAAATGAACCCATATTTAAGGATCCATACAACAGGTTCTGGTACCCACCAGCCAAGTCCCGTGAGGAGATCCAGAGGAGGGGTTGGAGGACGGTTATAGCGCACCAAACGAGGAACGTCCCTCATACAGGTCATGAACACCTAATGAAGAACGCCGCCTTCATGGGTGACATTGAGCCGTGCCACGGCATACTGGTCAATGCCATAATTGGCGCCAAGAGACTTGGTGACTTCGTTGATGAGGCTATATTAGAGGGGCATGAGGCCATTAGCAAGTACGGCTACATAAGCCCCAGGAGGCATATAGTCACCATGACACTGTGGGACATGAGGTATGGTAACCCACTTGAGTCACTCCTACACGGCATAATTAGGCAGAATATGGGCTGCACCCACCACATGTTCGGTAGGGATCATGCAGCCGTTGGCGATTACTACGACCCATACTCAACACAGATACTCTGGGAGAGGGGTATACCAAGCTTTGGATTGACGGCTCCACCCTACGACCTTGATAAGGGCCTTAAGATAAGGCCCGTTAACATCAAGGAGTTTTGGTACTGCCCCAAGTGCGGGGAGATAGCCTACAGTGATACCTGTGGCCACGCTGATGTGGCGCAGAGGTTTAGTGGAAGCTTCATCAGGGGCCTTATTGCTGAGGGCATTGAGCCACCGCCCATAATATTCAGGCCTGAGGTTTACAGGGTTATTGTTAAGTGGTGGCGTGTGTATAACTATCCCTTCGTGAACAGGAGGTACCTTGAGTTAAAGGAAAGGGAGCTTGAGGTTGATTTGAAGCCAATGGAGGTGAGCAGTAGGAGGTGACCTACATGCCCTATAAGATAGCTGTAATCCTAGATAAGTCAAGGATTGAGAGAATCAGGGGAACCCCAGTGGAGAAGGAGGTTAAGGACCTATATGGAGGCTACTTGAAGGTTATTGAGCTAACTGTACCTGACGAGATAGCTCAAAGGATTCTTAAGGAGTTCCCAAGGGCTAGGATAGACGCCAGGGGTTTCATCGAGGAGACACCTGTAGCCTTTAAGAGGGAACTATTTGAAGTTATTGTAAAGTTGAAGAGTACTGGGCCTGAGGTTTTCGATGAATTACTTAAGCCTGATAGACTCGGTAAAATCAAGGAGGCTGCGGCGAAGGAGGATGAGTATCTACCACCACCCAATGTGGCCTACTGCGGCTGACTAGCCCAAAAATGCGTCAATTTATCCCACCTGCGGCATAAGCTAGTGAAGCCACTATTCATCCTACAACTGGGTAATACATGAAGTAGGTTGCATGAACCATAATGCACAAAAACACCTCGGTAAAATGGCGCTGACCCATAGGTGAGGCCACTATTCATAGGTAGGTTTCAACCAGTTCACCTGGGACATCTAAGCGCAATGGAGTGGATAATTAGGCAGGGTAATGTGGATAGGTTAATAGTGGGTATAGGTTCCTCAAACCAATCATTCACCTTCAGGAACCCGTTCACGGCAGGTGAGAGGATTGAGATGATAACCGAGGTCCTTGAGGACATGGGCATTAAGTTTAGTGTATGTACAATACCTGATACAGGTGGGTTGGCGTCAATATGGTTCTCCTACGTTAGGAACTACTGCCCAAGCTTCGACCTAATTTACAGTAATGATGAGTTCACTAGGCTTGCGCTCTCCTACTGGAAAATACCGGTGTTCAACACACCACTGTTTAATAAGGATAGGTTAAGTGGATCCAACATAAGGATGCTCATGGCCCTGGGCAAGGATGAATGGGTAACACTAGTACCTGAACCGGTTAGGGACTTCATTAACCGCGTAAACGGCGTTGAGAGGGTTAGGAAGCTGGCGATTATTGAGGGTGTTCTAAGGGGTAATCCCTAACCGTGATTAAGGGTATGGGTTAAAAGACCCAGTGAACACTTAATTGCTAATGCTTGATCACCTACTCAACCCTACGGTTAAGGATGCGGCACAGTTCATAAGTAGGTATAAGTCAAGCAGGGTTATTGTAATCTATGGGCAGGTTGAGGCAACCTACAGTGGTAGGGCTGCCGCCCAATTAAGGCTAATGCCCAGGTTGATAATAACTAAGCCCGATGGGGTGCTCATGGTTCATGAGGGTTATAGGGAGAAGCCGATCATATGGAATCCACCTGGCTCGCAACTCTTCGTATCGGTTGACAGTGACGTGCTCGTCTTAAGGAGCATTAGGTATAATCCACGGGAGTACGTGACCATACGCATCCCCAAGGTTTACATGGTCTCCTCCATGGAGATTGGCATAACCGATGACTTTAAGGTCATTGGAACGGAGAAGGATGTGGTTGACGCTATAATGGCTAACCCCAGCCTCGTGGAAGATGGCTTCAGGGTGTTGAGCAAGGAGTACGAGACCATGGTTGGCAGCATAGACATACTGGGTGAGGATAAGTTAGGTAACCTGGTTGTGGTTGAGGTTAAGAGGGGTGAGGCATCTCCCGAAGCCGTTCACCAACTTAAGAGGTACGTAGAGTACATTAAGGGTAAGAACCCTGGAAGGGGTGTAAGGGGTATCTTAGTGGCCGCCGGCATCTCCACGTCAGCCTACAGGTACCTTAAGGATTATGGACTCGAGTTCAGGAGGTACACCCACGCCAACATAACCAACTACACCTAAACCCACTGAAGTAGCATAGGGAATGCTTAATTAGTGACGGGGGGTTAAGGCATGCGTGGCGCAGGTAAGTAAACCCATAGCCCTGGGTAACCTGCCCAGGTCCGTGCTTGGTGAAGGACCCATTTGGCTACCTGAATCAAATACGCTCTACTGGGTTGACATTTTAGGTGATAGGGTTCACTCATACAGGCTTACCAACGGCCACGTGGGGACTATTAACATTGGCCCATATCCAAGCTGCGTAATGCCGAATGAGGATGGTAACCTCGTGGTTACCGTTAAGGATAAGGTGCTCCTCATTAACCCGCACAATGGATCCACGCTGAGGGTGCTTGCCACGGTTAATGAACCACCCAGCAATAGGTTTAATGACTGCAAGTGCGATCCTGAGGGTAAGCTAGTTGCCGGGACTATGGACATGAATGAGATGAATCCCACCGGCTCAGTCTACGTAATAGACCCCAGCTTTGGCTTGAAGAGAATAATGGAATCGGTGATTATTTCAAACGGTATTGCGTGGTCCCTGGATGGTTCATTGATGTATTATATAGATAGCCCAACCAGGAGGGTTACGGTGCTTAGGTATAATCGGAGGGAGGGCGTTGTGGAGGGTGCCATCAGGCATATTGACCTATCCAGTTACCCAGGCGTGCCTGATGGTATGACGATTGACTCCGATGGTTACCTGTGGATTGCCCTATACGGTGGTGGTAGAGTTCTTAGGGTTAACCCTGTCAACGGCGAGGTCGCTGGGCAGGTTGAGGTTCCGGCTCAATACACTACGTCATGCACCTTCGGGGGTAGTTCATTAACCACGTTATTCATAACCACGGCCATGGATAGGAGTAGGCAAACCACTGGGCCAGATGGGTACGTGTTCAGTGTTGAGACTGACGTTAGAGGTACCGTAGTTAATAGGTGCAGGTTCTAAACGGCCGTTATTGAACTCCCCTTGAAAACCCTCACCTTAACGATGATGTTGTAGCCGCAGTAGGGGCACCTTATAGTGCCGGTTGACCTACCTAAGATCTCAAGTTCACTTTTACCGAAGGTTCTACCGCAACTTAGGCACATGTATATCTTCCTCTCCTCCAACCCACCCTCCTCAGCCTCCCCCACCTCCTGTCCCTCAGCACCCGCTGTGTTGCCTAATTCCTCACTCATGCGGAAACCTAACCAACCCTGTTTAAAATACATTTCCTCTGAAACCCATTGAAGGAATCTAAGACTCAGTATAAGCCATAATGGGGGTTTAATGGTATCGTCATCAGCTTTTATTCTATACGATACATTCTTATATTACATTAAACGTATCATTAATAATGATGTATAAGCCTTACTCAGAGGACCTAAGCTGTGATGAGGTTAGGAGGATTGAGTTACTTGGTGAAAGCGCCATACACGCCTACAGGAGGGTTATTTCAATATTCAAGTCTGGTAAACCTGGCCTCTACATGCTTATGGGTGATTACGGATCAGGGAAAACCCTAATTGTGAGGAAGGCCAGTGCTGGATTAAGTAGCGGTAGAGTGGTCATTAGGTCGCTTAGGCACGTTAACGGCGATGTTGACCTATCCTGCTCCAGCGGCAGGGTGGTCATGGGGTACGTCATAGATAACTTCGAGATGTTCTTCCAGAGACCTGAGGTATATGCAGGTTTAATCAGGGATTACATATCAATATCCCTCTACTACCCAGTCCTATTAGTCATCAGCCTCCCCCTAGCCATCAGCAACATTAATGGGTACGGTGACATCGTGAACGCCGTGGGTAACATACCAGAGGCCAATAAGATTAAGATTAACCTAAGCCCCGAGGAGACCAAAGCAATACTCAGCAGGATAGGGGTTAAGATTAGTGGGATGACCGATAACCACATCATAAAGACACCTGGATTAGGGATTAGGGCCTTAACATCAAGAAGCAAGAGAGGGGATGACTCAGTGGATATAATAATCGTGTAGCGTAGAATAATAATTAATAACCCTAAAGGTAAATAGGGAATATTAATGCTGCAACACCTGGCAAAGGAGCAGGTACTATCAATAGTGGACTATGAGGAATTAATTAACTCAGTGGGCAAAGCCCTAATTAAGCTACATGAAGGTGGTGGCATTGCACTCCCCAGGTTCAGCACCAGTATTAAGGGTAATTGGTGGGGTTTAATGATGGGTTACGTTGAGGGGATGGGGGTTGGCGTCAAGGTGGTTAACCTATACCCGGGTAATGCCGCTAAGGGGCTTGAGACTATACATGGACTAGTAATCCTGTTTAACGGCGATGATGGCTCACCATTGGTAACGATTGATGGTGGATCATTAACTGGATTACGGACAGCGGCTGCATCAGCCTTAAGCGTTAAGGTTACTAATGCCTCAACCAAGGTGCTAGGCTTCATTGGGGCTGGGGAGCAGGCGAGGTACCATGCGCTAGTGTTCTCACGGGTGTTTAAGGTGGAGGAGGCTTACGTTGTCAGTAGGGGTGAAAGGAGGCTTAGCGAGTTCCTAAACTACCTGAGGGGGCTTGGGATTAATGGCCATAGGGCCAGTGGTGTTGGTGAGATTATTGAGCACTGCGGGACCATAATCATAGCCACAACGTCAACAACCCCAGTCCTCAACGTGAGGCCAAGGCCTGGGGAACACGTAATATCTGTTGGCGCGCCGAAGCCTGTCGTTGAAATTGATAGGGGTGTGCTTGAGGGTGCGGATTGCATAATAGCTGATAATAGGGAGGCGGTGCTTAATGAGGCGGGTGAAGACCTATCGAACCTAAGGTTAATAGACCTATCAGAGGCCCTTGCCGGCGAGGTTAGGTGCACCGTGGGTAATGGCTACACTATATACAAGTCGGTGGGCTTCCCAATACTTGACGTGGCCGCCGCCCACCACATATACACAAGGTACATCAGTGGTGTAGGCAGGTAATTTAACATGGCTGGGTTTAATATTGGCCTGCTCATACATTGTAGCGCACGTAAACGCATTAGGCCAGTTAATCCACCAGGCTTCGACCTTGACAACGAAGATTACTACACCTTAACCCTACCAACATTACCGGCATTCATGATGTATACTGGGCTTGAATTCGTTAAGACAATTCAACACCTGGGGCTTAAACCCAAGTCAGTATTCATATTATCAGCCAGGTATGGCCTAATACGCAGTGATCAACCGATACTACCCTATGAAGCCAAGATAACCGTCAAGAACTACACCACCGTTGTTGATGGCTGGGTCAAGAGCAGGAGGGGTAATGGGGGCCTTAACTCATTCGTAAACTCAAGGTTCGACCTACTCATTGTCAGGTTATCTAGACCATATATGATGGCTTTCAGCTATTTAACGCGTAAGCTGGGAATTAACCCATGCATAGGTAGCTCGATAAACGTTTACTCACCCATAATGGGGCCATTCGAGAACTGCGGAAACGTAACATTGATTAGGGTTAGGGGGCAGGGTGACTACGTCAGGAGGATTATGGAACTACCAGCTTCATGAAGACCCCGGTTCACCAATAGTTAAAGTACCCTACCCTCTTAAGGTTGGTTTAATACACCTGTCGCATGCTGATGCAGGACTGAGCAGCAACCTCACCATAAAAAGTGAGGATGTTGGCCTAACCACCGCCTATGGGTGGTAGGAGAACCACTTCATCACCATCACTCAAGACAGTGTCAAGGCCCTTAACGTAGTCCAGGGATTTACCATTAATCAAAATGTTATAGCCTTCCCTTAACCCACTATCATCGTTAAGCAGTGTCTTAGATATGTTTGGGTTAACCCTCTCATCGATAATCTTAAGCAATTCCCTTACCGTTGTTCCATCAGGTACCTCAATCTCCATCCTAAGCGTCTTAGCCATCTCATAGAATATTGCAAGGAACTTGACCGTAACCTTCATACATTAAGTCACCATCAAGGGTCTAATAAACCTTTTCCTGTAGTGTAAAGAGGCAGGACCACTATACTTAGGTTGTTCAATAGGGCTAATGCATCTAATGTAATGGTTAAAAACGCTGATGCACGCCCTAAGACGTGGATCTGGTTAAACCTGATTATGCCGGGGGAAGTATACTTAATCTATCAGTCTCAATAGGTAATTTCCTAGGTGTTAAAAGCCAATACGCAGGGTTAAGGGGTGATCTTGATAGGATTCAGGGTAGGAGAATCCTACTGATGCTAATTGATGGCTTAGGTTACGTTCACCTCAAGCAGTACTGTGGTGAATGTGAGGAGGCTAAGTGGCTTGGGGAAGTTCACGAATTAACCACAGTCTTCCCATCAGTTACTTCAACGGTATTAACGACACTATCCATGGGTGTACCGCCTGGTGTCCATGGCGTGCTCGGTACGGTCATGTACGTTAAGGAGGCTGGGGGCCTAGTCAACACGTTAACGATGGGGCCTATGCCGGAGGGTAAGAGGAATGGGTTAAAGGATGCGGGATATGATCTAAGGGTTATATTCTACGGTGGCTCAACGATCTTTGAGGAGGCTAAGGCAAACGGTTACCAGTCAGTGGTCATACTACCAAAGGGCTTAAGCGGTGGGCTGTCAGACCTGATATACAGAGGTACTGAGATCAAGGAGTACATCAGCATCTACGACGCCTTAGTGCTGGCTTTAAGGGCCATCGAAGGTAATTCACTGGTTTACGTCTACATACCGCTCCTGGACTCCATTCAACATGAGTATGGGCCAAGCTCCATGGAGTATAAGGTGGCGTTAATTGAACTACTTAACTCATTGGGTAGGTTAATTAGGCACCTACCTCAATCAACAACCGTAGTGGTGACCGCCGACCATGGGCAGGTCCAGGTAATGCAGGGGGATGTGGTCAACTTAAGGATAATGACTAGGCTCATGGATTCACTATCCATAGCCCCTTACGGTGAACCCAGGGCCCTTCAGCTAAAGCTAAGTGACAAGTCTCTTGAGAATGAGGTTAAGGAGACTTTGTCAGCAATAGGCAAGCCACTACTCATATACAATGCGGGTGAGGTTAATGAACTACTGGGTGGTGTTACAGGCAACACTGCATCAAGGATGGGTGATGTATGGGTTATACCAATGGACTCAACGGTGTTGATCTACCTCTATAAGCTTAATGATGACAAGGTGATGAAGTTCAGAGGTCATCATGCCGGCCTATTAGCTGAGGAAATGAAGATCCCATTATCAATAATAAACCTATAGATATCAGGAAGTGAGGCAAAGATGGCCTCCTCATTGCCCTGTTGAGTTGGTTTTCGTTGTGGGGTTTTAGTTGTTGCTCTTTAGGGTTGTTGGTAGGGGTGGAGTATTGGCTCACCGGCTCATCTAAGTAAAGTAAACCGTAAACCCCAGGCACCGGAAAAGCTAGGCAAAGGGGATTAAAGATGGCAGAAACAAAACATTAACCAATAAACCAAAACCCCAAACCAACCAAGAAACAACACCACAAGCAACACTTATCGTTCACTTTGTTACTGTTGCTGCCCAGCTTGGGTTTCCTGGGCCTGAGACTGTTGAGACTGCCACTGCTCCACTATGTCGTAGCCGTATATTGCCTTAAACATCTCCCTGCCTAGATTAGTCATTCTTAACGGTGTCCATGGCGGATCGAAGACTACATCTATGTCTATATCTGATGCTTCAGGTAAAGCGGCCTGCAGAGCCTCACCAACCCTGTAGCCTAAGTCCTGTGAGAGTGGGCAGCCCACGGCCGTTAGGGTCATTTTAACCTTAAGCTTATTATCCTCAAGCCTAATATCATATATTAAGCCTAGGTCATACACGTTAATCGGTATTTCAGGGTCATAAACATCCCTAAGCGCCTCAACCACTCTCTTAACCTTATCCGGTGGTAGATTGGTTGTGAAGTTAACCTCCTCATTAACCTCATTACTACTCATGACACTCACCTACCAACTACCATCAGTGTCACGTGTTTAAAAACCTTTCACACTTACACTTAGTAATAACATTAACCATTTAGCATCCTCCCTTAACCCTAAGCACCTGGATTTAAATGCTAAATCATGAACATTAATGCCTAGCCTAAAAACGAAATCACGCCAAGTAAACCCCTAATTCCACAGGGTATAAAGAAGTAACAACTATCTGCATGCATTATTGGGTAAACCCGAGTTCAATGGGTTTAAAAAGCGTCTTCACAATGGATGTCTAATCATTGCTTCAAGTCAAAGATGAGAAAATTCATGAGTTTAGGCATCAATTTTTTGACTCACCAGGCTTTATAATTTAATGCGAAATGTGAGTTTCCATATGTCGATTGGCAAATACGATGTTTACCCACCGACAGATGCATCATTTGAGGATCCACCAAGGATGGACAAGTACGATGTCATTGTAATTGGTGGTGGGGGTGGGGGTTATCACGGCGCCTTTGAGTTAAGTAAAGGTAACTAC
>Ga0081534_100324_pt1 | contig 15961 bp, 22 predicted proteins | sample MonGeyMetagenome_FD_71019 | JGI IMG/M metagenome (GOLD analysis project Ga0081534, IMG submission 71019) | Hypoxic/sulfidic aquatic microbial communities from Monarch Geyser, Yellowstone National Park, USA - MG (SPAdes) v1 (version 2) | ecosystem: Environmental > Aquatic > Thermal springs > Hot...
CGCCGCCGAGGTCGATAGGGGCAGGGGCGGCAAGACCCTCCTGAGGATCAAGATAACCGCCGAGGTGGACGGCGTGAGGCGCGAGTACGCGATAACCTTCGGCAGATACGGGAGGAAGAACGCGGCCGTGGGCTACGCCACGGCCAAGGCCGACGCCCCCGGCGGCAAGGAGGCCGACGCCGAGAGGCTGGCGGCCCTCATAAAGGCCCTCACGGGCAGGGAGCCGAGGGCGTACCGCAAGAGGAGCGGCGAGATAGTGGTCGAGTGCTACGAGGGGCACCTTGAGGGCCTCGCCCGCTACGCGGAGCTGGCCGAGGCCATCGCGAGGTGGCTGGAGGAGTGACGCCCCCTCCCTTACAGGAATATGTCTCGGGAAATCTAACAGGCAAGTCCTTGCCTGTGAAGGATCCCAAAAGAAATCCCTGTCGGCGCGGCCTAAGGCCGCCGAGTGGGCTCCCGCCGAACGTCCCCGGGCCGCCTGACGGATCGACATGCGGCGGTTCGCCAAACGGTTCATGGAGATCAACTGCATAAGGCGGAGCCCGAGAGGCCTCGTCGCCGCCGATCTAGTCGTCCCGGTGGGCGGCGTCGAGGTGAAATACGGCATCTATCTGCAGAAGGACATCACGCTTAAATTCGCCTCGACGGATCGGGGCCGCGCCGAGCTGGCGGCCAACTTCCTCAAACTGATGAACGTGGACGCCGAAGTGAAGAGGATGGGCGGCAGGGACGTATGGTACGTACTGGCCACCACCGACAGGATCGCGGCCGGCCGCAGAGAGCTCAGGGACGCCGTCGCCGAAATCGTCAGGGCGGCCCTCGCGAGGGGCTGGGTGAACAAGGAGACGGCCGACCGCTGGCTGAGGAAGCTGGAGAGGGGGCGCGCGTTGAAGGAGGGTTGGCCCAAGTACGGCCTGGGGCTGGCCAGGGGCGCGCTTGAGGTCAGGTACCAAACCACCAACGCCAGCAACGTGGAGCGCGAAGTCGAACGGCTTAGGGCCATGGGCCTCACGGAGGGCAAACACTTCTCGGCCAAGACGCCGGAGGGAGGCCGCGAGGGCTACGTCTCGATCCTCAGGGAGGGCTTGGCGTACGCCGCCCGGCTTTCAGTCCACGGCGAGGGCGAGCGGCGGAGACTGGCGGCCGAGTTCATCAACTACATACTCCAGAGGGCGAGGGAGGAGGGCGAGGAGGTATACAGAAAGGCCCTTGCGGCGGTGAGGAGAGGAGGGCGGTAGGCTCCCTAGAAACACTCCCCTTTTTCCTCTCCTCATTCCCCCGGGGGCAACCCCGCGGAGGCTGGCCCCCCCCCCGCGGCCCGACGGCGCCGGGGATCCGCGGAGCGGACTCAGCCCCCGGGAGGAGGCCCCCCTCTCCGCGGAGGCGGCCCAACTCCCTCATTTTCCCTCCTCCTTTCAGGGGGTATTCATGAAAAGCCCGACAGGGGGCTAGCCCCCTGTCAAACCTTTCTCGTGCACTCCCTGTAGGCGTCGAGGAACCCGCCGAGGGGCGGGCGAGGCGGCTCGGCGGCATGCGCAGATGCTCCCCGCGGCCGACGCCGCGAAGGGGCCGGCCCGGACTGCGTTCAGCCCGAAACCCACCAAGCCGCGGCCGGCGTTGTGACGCGTAGGACGGCGGAGGAGGAAGAAAAAGAGGGGGTTATCAGCTCGGGAAACCGCCTTTGAGCCCAGTATATGGGCACCTCATCTCTATGGGCCTCGAAGCCGCATTTGCATTTGACGCGCCTATTCGGCAACTCCTCCATCTTTGCGTTACAGCGGGGACAAATCGTCGAATACAGCCTCTCCTCGCGGTACGGCACGCCGTACCATTCCGCAAGGCCTTGAAGCCTCCTCCTTATACGGCCGAAGTTTAGAAAGACTTTCTTCTCGGAGGCGTAGCCGCCCTCTTTCAGTTCCCTTATCGAGTCGTCGTCCGGCACATCGACGACAATCGCCGCCTTTCGTTTCCTCGCCATCCATATCAACTCTTTCACTGCCTCGTCCTCCCACGTCCGCAAGAGCCGCCAGATGCGGCTCTTCACGGCCATGGCCTCGTCGCACCTCTCGTCCTTCTCGGCGCATAGCCTATCGAGCCTCGCCGCGACTTTTTGCAGATGCAGAATCTTGGAGATGTCGGGCCTCGAGACGTCTTTCTTCAATATCCTTCCTCCCTCTACCACGGCCCATGATATGCCGTGGTGGAGCGCGTTGAAATCAATTACCAAAAGCCTCTCTAGCTTAATCGGCGCGGCCTCGCGCTTGAACACAAGGGCTACGTACAACCTCACTGCATGGTTTCTCCTGCTCCTCCCGACCCAGACGGCGGCGAGCGCCAGCTTGCCGCCCTCCCTCGTCCTCGCCAACATCCACTCAATGGCCTTATCGCTGAGCGGAAGCGTGACCGTGTTACCGTTATTCCACTTCCTAATTCTCACCTCCCTCCTCGGGAGGTCTGCAAGGACGCCTCTGCTCACATCTCTTTCGTTGTTCAACCGTAGCTGGGCATCGAAGATCAGCGGGGGCTTCGCGCCCCTCACCTCTGTGCCGTTTTTCTTAATTTCCCGAAGCCAGTCCAACGATTTGGCGCCGTGGATGAACCTCTCGGCGAAATATTTCAGCGGATTGCGTTCCGGCAGGGGCAGAGAGCCCCCGCTTTTGGCCCATTCCGCCGCCCACCGGCGGAACTCCTCCTGCACCCAGAGGAGCACCGGGATCTTGCCGGCCTCCTGCGGGAGCCGCAATAGGTCGTACTTCAACACCAACGTTCTGTAGGTCTTTCCCATGTTCTACCCCCCAACCTCCCTTATGTTGAACTGAAAGCCTTCGCGGATCGGTTCAAAATGTGAAGAGGACGCCGAAAAATTGGCATTTTGAATCGGCCGATCGGACATTTGGAATCGGTGCGCCGAGGGAGGGGGCAGCGGCAAAGGCAAGTGGAACCGATGCGCCGATCCCTCTATAACGGCGCAACGGATCATCTTGCAAGAGGACGCAATTTATTGCCACGGAGTCGAGTCCCCACGGGCCCGAGGGGCAGGCCCGGATCGGCCGTCCGCTATACGGGCCGGGGCCGGAGAGCCCCGCCCAAACGCTTGCGCGCATAGAAGAGGAGGGGACGCGCTCCCTTCGCCGGCCGGCGCCCCGCCTCCGCGACATATGAGCGGAGGCCGAGAGCCCCCCTCGTCCGGCCGGAGTTGAAAGGGGGCATTCATGGCTTTTTGCCTTTCTTCTCCCTAAGCCACTCCAGCTTCCCGAGGCCGGGTCCGCGCATGGTCATGGTGATTCGTACAGCAAGGTCGAGGCCCTCCCTCTGAGCGACGTAGGACACGCCGGTGATGCGCGCCCTCACCACGTCGCCCACTCCGACCTTCCTCTTGCTCCTCTCGCCTATAAAGCTCTTGGTGCTCGCGTCGAACAGGATGTTGGGCTCGTCCATGAGGTGGATCCTGTTTATGAAGCCGAGGACGGGGCCTATGCGCACCATGACCCCCACCTCGCGGGCGGACTCCACAACGCCGTGGACTATCTCCCCGTCGAGCGGGACGTAGGTCAACAGGTCGAACACGGCCCTGTGGTACGTGGCGCCGTCGCCGAAGAGTATGACGCCCTCCCTCGCCACCTTGGCGCCCAGCACGGCCACGACGAAGCCGAGATCTCTGAAGGACTTCCCCTCGTACCTGGCCCTCAGCTGGGCCAGGGCGACGTCCTCAAGCGGCTTGCCGAACTCCGAAGGGTTGATCCTGACGTAGTCCTCGGCCTCGATTAGACGGAAAGGCATGGGGCTATCCTATCCCCTCTTTTTAAGCACAACGCCTCAAAGCGCCACCAACTCCCCGTCGTGGAATAGGGCCACCGCGAGCCCCCTCCTCCTCGCCTCCCCCACAACCTCGGCGTCGCCCGACAGCACCACGCCGCCGATGCGCTCCGCCGCCTCCACCACGGACCTGTCCGCAGGACCCGCCGCGTCGACGACGAAGGGGGCAAGCATCCGCGCCATCTTGACGGCCACCCTCGCCTTCCGGCTTCTACGGGCCAGCGTCTGCAGCTCCTCCAGCACCGCGTAGGTGGTGAAGACGGCGTGTTCGGCCAGCGCGGCCGGGTCCACCCTCCGCTCCACCAGATATATGAGCGAAGAGGTGTCCACGACGAGCCTCAAAGCCCCACCACCGATATGCCCAGCTTCTCCGCCGCCCTTCTGAACGCATCCGACCTGGCGGCCATGATCAGCTGGAGGCCCTTCTCCCTCGCCAGGTCCAGATACGTCGCCAGGAGCCCCTCAGCGTAGCTGTCAGGCACGGCGAGATCCACGTCGTCGATGGCCACCACGCTCCCTCCGTTGGAGAGTATGAGCTGCGTCAAGACGGGCAGAACGGCCTTGGTGAAATTGCCGACGTTATACGCGTTGGTCCACGCGCCGCCGGCCTTGACGTACATGGCTATCCTCCCCGTGGACACCAGCCCCACCCTTACGTCGTCTATCCCGGCGGCCTTCAGGAGGCCGTAGAGGTGGTCCCTAAGCGGCTCGAACTGCGGTTGCGACAAGATCCGCGAGATCTGGTGGGCGGTGTACTGCCCCTCGGGCCCTACGCTCGTCGCCGGCAGAAGATCCACATGGGTCTCGTAGGTGTACTTCCACGCCGCCAGCCTCCTGCCGCTTATGAAGTAGTAGGCGTCCTTCAGCCCCACCCTCAGGTCGAGCAGGATCCTCTCAGCCCTCCTGAAGACCTCGTCGTCGACCTGGCCGCAGGGTATCAGGACGTCCTCGTTCAAGACCGCGTAGGGCGCGGCGCAGAGCTCCGCGTCCAGGCCCTCGGGGTACACCACCCTGCCCCTCTGGCCGCTCTTCGCCACGCGCAGAAGCTGCTGGAAGTTCTCGTAGACGGCCTGCTCGACGTATCCGCCCTTGGTGGCGTAGGAGTAGCTGTAGCCGTATAGGCCGCCCTCGAGGGCCCAGTGGGCCTCTATGGTGAACGGCGTCGACGTGTCGCCGCCTCTATGCACGTCCTCGGCCTCATGGATTATCAGCAGAGGCCCTTCGAGCAGGATCCACTGCTCGCCTCTGCTCTGCATCAGCATGGAGAGCGCCTCGAGGAGGGAGGTCTTACCAGAGTTCGGCGGGCCGAAGAGAAGGACGTGGCCCTCTAGATCCACGCAGCGGTCCAACGCCCTGAAGTTACGGGCGCAGAGCCGCCTCAGCTCCATAGCCTCGCAAGCTCGTCCCTATACCTCCTCAGCATGCCGAACTCCGAAGGGTTGATCCTGACGTAGTCCTCGGCCTCGATTAGACGGAAAGGCATGGGGCTATCCTAGCCAGTCCTTTTAAGCGTAGCTCTAGAGAGGAGGCTCACCGGCCAGTCTCCTCCAGCCACCTCGCTACGGCGTCCGCGAGCTCGGCGTAGTGCATGAAGCCCTCCAGGCGTCTCTCGTAGCATTCCAATAATATCTTGCCGTTCTTCATGCGGCGCACCCTAGGTCTCTTTCCGGTCAGGGCCTCCACCAGCGCCGAGAGTCTCTCGGCGTCGGCCTCCCCGCCGCCGGGGGCGTCCGCTCCGGCGTAGGCGTAGCCCACGGCCGCGTTGTCGGATCCGCGCCTGCCGAAGGTAATCATGTAGTCGCTCCCTATGCCGTCAACCTAGGCGGTTATCTTAATCCTCAGGAGGGTCTTGCCGAATCCTAGCCTTACATCTCTCCACCAACTCATCATGTCGTCCCTGAGCCGCAATATACTTATGTGATCAATGACTTTTACGGAACTAAAGAACAAATACTCAGGAATTAGAGATATTTAACTGTGAGAAGTTAAAAGTGTGAAACCTATGCTTAACTACGCCTCCTTTTGGCTATTCTCGTCTTCTCTGCGTGTCACTTATAATCCTTAGTGCTTATGGTTATTCCTGCTTAGGTGTGGGTTTCACGATTGATGATGCTTTGTTTATGTTAGAATTTGTTTGTTACCTTGGTTACTTTTAGCCTTGCCCTTCTTGGTATGTTTATCGACGTGTTCACTACTTCGAATGTATACTTGTGGTGTTTGCCGCATTTCCTTAGGCAGTCTCCGTAGACACCCACACTCCTCCTAACCTTATACTCCTCATCCTGGTTTTCAACCGACTTAGCCTCAATTAGGTGAATGTCGCTTATTCTTCCACCATCAACCTTAACCACCAGGAAGTCAACTAGCCTCTGAATATTCACACTACCATTAATGCAGGCCTGAATACAAAGCAGCTCATGAACCAGGTCAATGAAGTCTGATGCCTCAACCCTAACAATGTTAGCGTGCTTAATCATGGAAACTGCATGATACCTGTGGGGGATGCATGTCATTGCGTCGGAGTTAAAGAGACAATTCACGTAATCAGTGTCCACGGAACCTCCACGCTCAAGATCTTGCCTAAGCTTCGCCTCAATCAATGGACAACTGCTAATTACATCCCAGGTACTACCCAGCCTTAAGTTAAATACTAGGCTTGGGAGCTCAATGGAGGAGTGGAGGTAGCCTGGTTCGTAAGAAGTCTCATCAAGCTTAACCTGTTCAATATCAACACCCTCCGGTAGTAGGATGCCTGTTTTATCGAACAGCTTCAATCTAAACCTCTCACAAGTAGCCCTCCTAGTACTTTCATCTAACGGTAACATGAACTTAAACATGGCGTCACAGGGATTTAGGAAGGAAGGTTCATACCTAATCACAATATCACCACTAAATCGACTGAGTATGTATTGCCTAACGAAGAGTTCACTAAGGCAGGCCTTAAGATTATTCACAACACCATAGTAGGCATCATCACTTAACTCCATATCAACAAAGCCATTAAAAACATCCACACTAGACTAGCAAATAACAAATTTAAAACATTAGTGTAACGATGAGGTTTAGCCGATGCTGCTTATATTATGAACCTAAAGTTCGCTCTACCTTAATCAGAGTACAATGCTTAAAATTATCTTAATATTAATGTATCTATGGTTATGAAAGTGTAGTAAATCTTCAATACATTTAGAGTCATCGTAAGCCTTGAACAGGAGTCAACAACACTGTAGGAATTGAATGATAAGCCCAATTAAGCCCAGGCAGGTAAGCCACGCAATATACACTCCGCGGTCCTAATTACCCCCAATCCCACTACCTCAAGCAATCATGCCCATAGCATGTGAATCAACTGACATACATGCCTAATTATACACTCAACCGCAACACACGCCACACATGAGGTGTGGGAATTGAATGATAATTAGCACTCACTCCAGTGGGCTCCAAGGCGGCTATGAAGCCGACCACCGTCAAGGGGCCTGCCCGCTCAAGCCGCCTGGCGACCATAGCCTCGCAAGCTCGTCCCTATACCTCCTCAGCATCTCGTCCAGCTCCTCTTGAGGCGTGTCGGGAGCTATCTCCCTGCACCTAGGTATTATGTGTATGTGGAGGTGGGACTCCACGCCGGCGCCGGCCGCCCTGCCCACGTTTATGCCCACCAAGACGTCTCCACACCCGGCGGCCGCCACCACGGCGTTTTTCACGAGGAAGGCCTCTCTCAGCAAGCCGGCGAGCTCCTCGTCGTCCAGCTCCTCCAGATCGCCCACGTGCCTATAGGGAGCCACCATCACGTGGCCCCACATGTAGGGATACTTGTTCAAGAGGCCTATCGAGTACCTGCCTCTGAAGAACACCAAGTTGTCTCTGTCCGCCTCCGGCCTCCCTATATATTCGCAGAAGAAGCACCCCCTCCTGCTCTCCCCTGACACGATGTATCTATACCTCCACGGCGTCAAGACCACGCGAAACGCTCCCACCTGCCGCTCTACCCAACGCCTTTATAGGTTTTTCGAGGCGCCGCCCCCTAGGCCCTCCGGCCAGCCCGCGGACCGGGGGATGCGCGGATGGGCGCCCCGCGGCCGGCTCAGCTCTGCTCGACGCGTCTGGCCTTGACCAGTATGAATCTATCGGACACTATGTCGTATATTATCGAGAAGTCGCCCGACAGCATCTGCGCCAGCTCTACCTTCTCGCCGAAATCGAGGGAAATGCCGTATTGCCTCAACACCTCGTCTAGATCCGCCGAGCCCTCGGCCTTGAGGGAAATGAGCTTCGCCAATGCCCTCAGGTCCATCGTAGGTTTCGTCCCGCCGCATATTTTTAGGCAACGATCACGGATTTAAGGGGAAGCGGACTATTCCGCGTGCTCACGCTCCAGACGCCTGCAGTGGTGGCCATAGGCCGTAGGGCCGGGAGGCTCGCGGCTTACGACGTGGAGGGCGGTAAGTTCTACGACCTCCCCGTGGATCTGGAGGGCGTGGAGGTGGCCGAGCTCGGGCTGGACGGCGCCAACATCAGGTCTCACATAGTCATAGCCTCCTACGCCACGTCGTTGATAAAGGCCATAGCGGTCGACGGCGACGCCGAGGTGCTGGACGTCGGAGGGCTCAGGAAGATGCGGAGGGGGCCTGTCGCGATACAAGCCGTGAAGGGGCGAGAGCTGGGCAGGTGGGACGACGTGTGGAACAGGTTGATCCTCATAGGGGGGCAGGCAGGCATGCTGGCGGTGGGGGCCTCCAGAGCCGGCTCCCTCCTCCACCTGAATACGGCGCGGACGGACGCCCGCCACGTCAAGGCCTTGACGGACTCCCTGGAGTCCTTGAGGGCATTCGGCGAAGTCTCGGCGGCTTGTTCCTGCAGGCTGGGTCTACTTCCCGTGGAGCTACTGGCTAGGCGCGGCACCGAATATATATTGGTCAAGGTCTATATGAACGTCCAAAACAGGAGGAGCAACACGGCTGTGGTGATCAGAGGGTCCGGCGGCAATGTACACAAGAGGTTCATAGGTCCCCTGGAAAATCTCAATCTTTTTATCCAAGAGGCGTATAGGGCCTGATGGAGCGGGTTATCGTACTGGCGGGCGGCTTCGCCACCAGGCTGAGGCCTCTCAGCTACACAAGGCCCAAGCCCCTCTTCCCCGTGTTGGACAAGCCGATCATAGACTGGATTGTGGAGGGCGTGAGGGGCATAGCCCCCGTGGTCGTGTCAGCCCGTTATCTTTCCCACATGATCCGCGACTACGTCTCGAGGAGGTGGAGCGACGCGGCCGCCGTGATCGAGGAGAATAGGCCGCTGGGCGATGGAGGCGCCGTGGCGTACATAGCGGATATGCTCAGCCTAGACGGCCCTGTGCTGGTGGTCAACGGCGATGTGTTCACCGACATCGACTACTCCGCCGTCATAAAGGCCCATGAAAAACACGGCGGCGTGGCCACGATAGCCTTCGTCGAGGTGCCGCCCGAAAACGTGAGCAAATACGGCATAGCGATAGTGGACGACTCCATGAGGCTGAGGGGCTTCGTGGAGAAGCCGAAGGAGCCGCCGGGAGGCAGCCGGCTCGCCAACGCGGGCGTCTACGTGTTTGAGGCCGAGGCCCTCAAGGCGATCCCGAGGAGGAGAGGCGAAGTCAAAATAGCCAAGGACCTCATACCGGCCCTCCTGGAGAAACAAGATATATACGTCTATATACATAGAGGCATCTGGCACGACATAGGGACCCCCGCCGACTATCTTAAGGCCAACTTCGCCGCCCTCGACAAGTGGGGAGGCGCTGCAGAGAGGGCCGGGGCCGAGATCACGCCGCCCGTCTATATAGCTGAGGGCGTGGAGATAGGCGAGGGGGCCTCCATAGGCCCCTACGTGGTGTTGGGCTCAGGCGCCAGGGTGGGGAAGTACTCCAGGGTGAGGAACAGCGTGTTGATGAGGGGCGTGGCGGTGGAGCCGGGCTCCCATATATCGGGTAGCATAATAGGCGAGGAGAGCTACATAGGGAGGTGGGTCCGCGTGGTCGACGCCGTGATCGCCGACGGCGTCTACGTCAGAGATGAGGTGTCCGTGGGGAGGAACTCGTCGGTGGGCCCCAACAGAGAGGTCGTGGAGGACGTGCCTGAAGGCGCCACTCTGCCCTAGTCCTACCGATCACTGCCTCCATACCCACTGTCACCGAACCGGCTGACAATGCCCATATGGGAGGAGGAAAGGGGAATGGGTTAGGCGGCGAGCATGGCGGCGGCCGCGATGTGGAGGAGGTAGGGCGCGGGCCCGACGGCGTAGTTGCATGAAGGCGAGGCAGGCGTGCTGCCCAAGGGACTGCTGGTATCGCGAAGGCCAGGGAGTACATGCAGGTTCTGCGAGGCGCGGCCGCGAGGAAGGAGAGGCAGGGCGCTTCAGGCTCCGCCGGGGTAAGGGCGGCCCTTTCCCTCCCCGTTTTTCCTCCGGCCGTGGGCCCTCGGCGCGGAGGGGCGTTGAGCGCGGCCTATTCTAAACTTTTCTGTAAAGTCTATACTGCGCCTTAACCGAAGGCGCCGCTACGCCCTTCAGCGCTTTTAACCGCATTCATCCCTCCTCCAGCCTGGCCTCATCACTGCCCTTTCTGACTTTATTTAAAATAACGCGTAGCGCATTCTCCACGTCGGTCTTCGCGCGTATCCTCTTCCTGAAGGCGTCGCCGGCATCTGCGGCGATGCGGGGGCCCTCTATGTATATCCTCGCGGTGGAGGTGGGCGATATGTAGGGCCTGAACACCAGACGCCTCTCCTCTACCTGCAGCGGGCCTGTGTAGGAGTAATACCGGGACTTCGTCGCCTTGGCTATCAGCGACATGAGCCTCGCCAGGATTCTGCCCGCCCTTGCGACGTCCTCGTCGTCTATCCTCTCCTCGCGTCCCCTGCTGACCACGGCGGAATAGACGCTCTTGGTCTCTCTGTGGTACTGCATCAAGAACGCGGCCTCGTCGCCTATCAGGGAGATGGACACGACGTAGGGGCTCACCACCACTGAGAGCAGAGGCTCCCTAGAGCCTCTCGAGCGGGTCGACGCCATTAGGGCATCTGTACTGCATCTTCCTGGCGCAGACGTCGCAGAAGAGATGGCCGGTCTTCTTGCAGAGATATCTATCCTCGTATAGGTAGAGCCTCCTGCCGCACCTGCTGCATCGGCCCATCATCAAGGTCTTTATGGGGTAGACCACGAGAATCGCCCGTTGGCGATCCTATTTAAAATTTTGGCTACGTCCTCCTGCCGACAAGCCTCAAGACGACCCTCCCCCCGTCCTTGACGAGCTTGGCCCTCTCCGTGGCCAGGAGATAGGCGAGCGCCCTGTTGGGGTCGGCGCCGGCCTCCCTACACCGCTCCATGAACGAGGAGATGTCCTCGCCGTCTTTCAGCTCCACTTCGGCTATTGCCGGCGAATCGAGCCTCAGGACGCCCCTGACCAGCATATCCAGCTCTTCATGCACGTCGGCCAGCTTCCCGAGCACCTCAACCACGGCGCCCAGCTCCTTCATGAGCCTCGCCACGGCCTCGCTCAGCTCCTCGTCGCCGTAGCGCTGCGCCGCTCTGTCCAGATCCCTCAGGGCTCTGGCGAGGTCCCTCACCAAGTCCATATCCTCAGCACCCTATCCAACGTATTAGGGTGTGTCTTAACTAAGAACCTCAGGCGCGAATAGGCCGGGTATAATACCTCCTCCACGACCTCGTTCCACCCGATCTTCAGCAGGCCTGTGGCCAGATGTCTAGACCCGGCGTATCTGTCCGCCTCGTATTCATAGAGGCGCAGCAACGCCGTGTAGAGCAGAGATGCGCCCACCAGATGTATCCCTATTAAATAAAGAGATATATTAGTATATATATAATTAATTAAATATGATCTTAGAATAAATTCGCTTATTAAAAATATAAGTATTTTATACATATGGTGGAGCTTAATATGGCCCTCCTCGTGCCTCAAGGCGGCCTCTATCTCCTCGGGCTTCAACCTCGCCAGGAGGCCTGTGGTGGCTAGGATCAAGCTGCCGAAGGGCGTCTCGAAGGATATGGCGTTGGCCGAGCGGTCCTTAACCACGCACAAGCCTCTGGCCTTGAAGTGATAGGCCTCGTAGTCCCCAAGGACGGCGGGGTTCTCTAGAATCTGCTTTTTGTTCCTCTTGAGAAATTCTATATCTTTGTATTTTGTTTTTATAATTGTTATATAGTCTATTTTAATACATTTATTTTTTAGATACAAAAATAAAATAATATAGCTTGCGATGATGGCGGAGATCCCCATCGCCAGCTGCAGAGGTAGGTGGTGTAGCAGTAGGGCCGGCGGTACTGAGATGATGAATGGAAGGAATAGAAATATGGAGCTCATCTTAATCTCGGGCGGCTCTACCAGCCTGCCGGATCTCCAGGCCCCGATGATGGCGACGTTGTGTCTATCGTCTCTGACGAGCTCCCGCAGATATAGGAGATACGCCGCGCGCGCCTTCAAGCTGCGGAGTCTGGGCCTATCCACGTCTATGGGCTCGCCGTCGGCCAATATGACGCCGTCCCTCACCTCCAGCCTCGAGCCCAAGCCCAGCTTTCTCCACTGGTCGCTCAAGTCGATATACACGAAGAGGGGCGAAAACCGTAATATATTGGCGGCGATTACTGTAGTTTTTCCGACTCCAGGATCTCCAGGATCTTATCCGTCTCGTACCTCTCCAGGAGATCCCAGAGCTTGCCCGTTCGATAGAGCCCGTAGACTTTGCCCCGCGCGCTGCGTTTAATCACCGCGATGTATCCGCGATGTACCAGCTCGTCTAGAAAGCCCCTTATCATGACGGTCTTGGCCCGTATGTCCTTCCGGCTGTATATACTTAAGTCCTGGGCTATCTTAGATGGCCTAAATGTTATAAGATTACCCTTTGCATTTTTCGTTTGATCCTGCAAAAACTGTATGGTGATCCTTTTTATCACATAGGAATCGAGCTTATCGGAATATCTGTAAATTGTACGAAAGCCTTCCATATATCATCAGAATTCACCTCTTATTTATGCATTTCTTTTCTATTTAAATACTTTAATTTTTCTATAAATATTATTTTCTCTCTTATTTCATAGACGGTCCTTTCTATGTATGACAATTTATAATTTAGATAATTAAAATAAATTTCGCAGGGTTCTAGCTCTTTGACGTCGACGCCTAACGCCCTCAACGCGGCGGCGACCCTTTTTATCATTTCCTCATCTTTTCCCATATTAAATAAATTTATAAATTTTAATTATTTTATCATTTATTATAATCGACGAATTATTTATATTAAATCTATATGAAATATGTGGTTTAACAAGCACGATGTTAGTATGAGCCAGTATGTCTTCAGGAGGTATCACGTTGGTCACCATCACTACCCTTATGCCGTATTTCGCCATTTCGGTGATTATATGCCTTATTATATTTAGGCCAATTATATTTTGGGCCTCATCGATAATTAATAGTAATTTTATATCTTTTGTTATTGGCTTATTTCTAAATTTATTATATATAAATGTTAAAATTAATGATATTATTAATATTTTTTCTTCTACTAATGATAATTCGGATAGGTCAATAATTAAATTTCTATTATATTTAATAATGAACTCAAGAGGAATTTTGCCTTTATCCATGGCATCTAGTATATATTCTAGCCTCCGCAGTATCGCTGCCTTCATCTCGGTTTCGCTCTTCGTGGTCGTCAGGTATGAGTCGATCGCCTCCAGCAGATCCCTCGGCCTCTCTATCTTTTGGTCCTTTATAGATCTATATAGAAAATAAATTGATGGCTCATTTAGATTCAACGAAATACCTATTAATTCTGCAAGAATTTTTTTATTTAAACTTGATATATTTAGTTTCAGCCTCGATGCCCGTATCTTGGGACCTATGCCGTACTCGCCGTTCCAGTCGATGACGAGCGTCTTTCTGCCGCTACGTCTGGCGATCTTCCGCGCGAGGGTCGTCTTGCCGGATCGGGTAGGCCCTATTATGGTCACATGTTTGTCCAGAGGCAGATAGACGGCGCCGGTGGAGCCTATGCCTATAAACACCTCGCCACTCCTCCAGAGATACGTAGCAAGGGCCAGCGACAGTAGGGCTACCAGCGCGGCGTCGATCATGAGCCCGGCGCATCTCTTAATACCGCCGAGTTGGCGAACCACCTCGGCATGGCCCACCGATACCTCCAGAACCTGTCGTCGATAGCCGCCACGTACTTCTCCCGCCTCTCCAGGTCCCTCATGACTCTGCCCATCGCCTGCACCGAATTGCTGACGGCCGAGAAGAGCAACACGTGTTTAAAGCCGGAGAAACCCAACCCGTCGATGATCCGCATCTTGGCCTTCAGCCAGCCGTCCTTCACGTTAGGTATGGGGAACCCGACGAGGATGGCGGCGTCCGCATCTACGTTCACGCCCTCCGCAAGAGGGCTGCCGAAATACGTCATGACCACGTGGGGGACGTCTCCCAGCGGCCTATCCGATACGGGATACTCTTTAAAATTATCTATATAGTACTCATATATTTCTTTATTTGGGACGAACATCAATATTTTATGATAATTATTAAAAATATTTTTTAATATTCTTTTAATTAATAATATGGTTGATTTATTCATTCTATTTATATATCTTATCTTTATTGGATATATATCTATTATTAAATTATCGAAAAATACATTATCATAATTTATATATTTTAATTTAAGAAATTTAATAAATATATCGGAAAAAGGGCTGGTTATCGACGCGCTCGCCAATATCGCGTTTCTCCCCCTCAGCAGTTCCCCCACTATCGGCAACAAGACGCAACGACGGGCGCCGAGATCGCACATCTTGTCGGAAGGGGGATCCCTCTCGACGGCTAGGTCGTGGAGCAGAAGGTTGTGGGCCTCGTCGATTATCACCAGATCGCTTTCCCTCAGCAGGTCGACGATGGACGAGAGGTATTCCTGGCTTTCGAGGTAGGATATGGGCAAAACTGCGATTCTGCTCTGGCGTCCCACCGCCTGTAGATACTCATACGGGCAAACCCCGGCATCATATATATCGTCTATTTTGAGAAATCTTTTATTTATATATCTATATTTAGCTTTACATATTCCCCTTTCGCGGAGCGACAGGCAGTCGGCCGCCGTCCTTGCGCCGAACTTGCAGAGGGCAGATCTCCCGAACATGAGGGCGGCGCCTCCGCCGTAGGCCGCCGTATATGAGTAAATCTGCCACGCCTCTAGGTGCGACCTGACGAAGAAGAGGGCCCTCCCGCCCGACTCGACGGCTATCCTGGCGAGCCTCCTGCTCTTCCCGAAGCCAGGCGGAGCTTGGAGCAATATCCCCACGTAGGGCAGGCAGTTTTAGAACACCTACGACCTCTCTATCTCCGCGAGCAAGCGCCTAATGGTCTCGCCGAGCTTGCTCTCGGAAATCTCCTCCAGATCGAGGCAGTTGCGGAGAATCCCGGCGAACAGCGCCCTTGCGACCTCCCTATCCCTCTCCCTCAGGACTCTATATTTATCCATGAGGTCGCCCGTCAGAACCTGCTCCACCTTGCCGGGATCCTCGGAGATCACGTGCTCCAGATCTCTAAGCTCGTCGACCACGTCGTCAAGCAGGTTGACGAACTCAGCAGGTTTGTTCGATATATCTATATTGACGTACGCCCTATTTATGCAGTATCTGACGAACCGGTACCGCAGCGCCTTGAGGGGGTCCATTATCGCTTGAGCTTCACCACGACGACGCCGTCCTCCCTCTTCTCCACCACCACGTCTATATAGCGAGGCGGCGCCTCTCTGCCTCTGGACCAAACCGCGGCGTTGACGGCGGGATCTATCCTCACCTTGCCCGGCTCCGCCTTCATGTGCCTCGCGGCGAACTCCCTGATTATGCCGATGGCCCTCTTGGCCCTCCGGGTGCGGGCCGCCCAGTAGGATCTGCGGAGACTGATCCTATACTCCCTCGACGCCACGACCTTGGCCTCCTCAGACATGGCCCACCGCAAGAACCACCTTTTTAAGCCTTGAGCTTAGCCCGCCTCCAGTACCGCCTGGCGGGGGACCTGGTCACCCTGTTCTTGGTCTTAATTCTGACCCAGGCTGGGGGATCTCTGTTGGAGCTCAAGGCGGCCGCGAGCCTGAGCTTCCTC
>Ga0081534_100325_pt1 | contig 15951 bp, 15 predicted proteins | sample MonGeyMetagenome_FD_71019 | JGI IMG/M metagenome (GOLD analysis project Ga0081534, IMG submission 71019) | Hypoxic/sulfidic aquatic microbial communities from Monarch Geyser, Yellowstone National Park, USA - MG (SPAdes) v1 (version 2) | ecosystem: Environmental > Aquatic > Thermal springs > Hot...
CCAATATATTATAAAAAGAGGGGATTAACGGAGGACGGAAGGATTAAAGAATTAGACGTATAATCTAATACCTAGTAGCACTTTTACGCACAACATTTGGTGGATCATTTACATGCCTCCAGAGGCCCCTACTGAAACTTATGACTTGAATGCCCAATTCGTCAATTGTGATGTCAGTCATTAGAGGCTCCGTTAAATTTTCATCAACAGTTAGTACACCCGCGCCTGAGAGAGTACCCTGCATCATCCAGTAACTGCGCCAGCACGGTATTCCTCGATATATAATTATGGGTAACCCCCGATGCTAGTTCAACCTCTATTAGATCCATATCGTCTATATTAAGCCCAATGTCCCTGGCTATGCTCGGTGTCACGGCGATTACAGGAACCTCACTCTCGGCACCGCCATTAACAAGCACGATTATCTCGGAACTGCGCCCCGTGCTCTCATTGACCAATCTTACCCTTACCCTCACCACCTTCGACACCCACCCTAACGTACCTCCTAACCACCCTATACTTGCCATATTTCAACTTAACATCCTTACGTAACTTAACCCTACCATCGAGTAATGCTTTAAGCACCTCCTTATCAATCACGATCCTCTTAACCACATATTTTTTAATAGTTAGGGCTTCTAAAGCCTTGCTTTAAAGCGTGCTTATCCCGTATAGTCTTTGGTATGGTATTGGTATGGCCTTCTGGTCTATATGGACATCCACAACGCAGGCCTTATCTGTATTCAATGCCTCCTCCAATGCGTTCATCAACTCACTCCTATCGTGAACTACAACACCCTTAGCACCAAGGGATTCAGCTAGCATTGCAAAGTTTACCTGTGGTAACCTCACCAATTCATCAGTAACCCCTCCAAACCTAACCTTCTCGTAAACCCCAAGGACCCTATAGGCTGAGTCGTTAAAAACCACGATCTTAGGCTTAGCCCCATATTGAACTGCCGTGGACACCTCAAGACCCGTCATTAGGAATCCACCATCACCAACAAGACCAACAACATCCCTATCAGGATACATAATAGATGAGACAACAGCACCTGGTACGGCAAGCCCCATTGAGACATAGCTTGTTGTTGTTATGTACCTTTCACCCTCATAAATGGGCATTAGGAAACTTTCAATTCTATGCGCACCAACATCACCAATAAATACCGTATTCTTCCTCACGAATACACTCCTAATAGCCTTAATGACCTCCCAAGGCTTTATACCTCCTGATAAGCCAGTGTAATATTTATCGAGATCCTCATTTTCCAGGGACCATAATCTCCTTAACTCACCAGGTATACCCTCCCTACGCCTAATATTCCTCTTACGTAATTCCTGCAATAATTTCTCGAGGAAGTAATGGGCATCAGATAGTATGGAAATGTGGGGCTTGTATGCCCTACCCAGATCATATGGGTCAACATTTACATGAATAAGTTTACCTCTTATATCGAGACTATACCTACCAGTACCTATTTCACTGAACCTATTACCTACGGCCAAAACAACATCCGCCTTACTGAGTACCTCATGTGCTACCATGTTACCAGCCTTACCAACAGCAACACCCGCATAGAGTCTATGGCTACTTGGGATTACGTCTTTAGCCATCACGGTAGTCACAATTGGCGAATTAAGCAACTCAGCTAGCCTAATCACCAATTTTTCGGCATTGGCAATACGAACCCCTCTACCAACAAGGATAACTGGATACTCAGCCTCAGTCAATAAGTCAGCAACCTCAGCAACCTCCTCATCAGAAGCCAGAGGCCTCTCAATATTATATTGCTGTTTAGCCGCATGTTCAACATCGCTGTTGACGATGTCCAAGGGAATTTCGACATATACAGGACCTGGTTTTCCACTTAAGGCGATACTAAAGGCCTTCATTAATACGTCGCCCACCTCCTCAGGGTTGTTGATTCTAAAGGTAGCCTTAGTGATAGGCTTAAAGGCCATTAATTGTGCATCATCACTTGGTAATTGATGCATCTGGGTACCTCTGCCATCCCTAACAACCGTTGCTATAATTACCATTGGATCACCCTCAATAAACGCTTGAGCTGTGGGGGAAATGGCACCAAATACCCCAGGCCCTGCTGTGGCTATGATAACACCAGGTCTTGAAGACAACCTTGAGTACACAAGACCCATAAAACCCATGGATGGCTCAAACTTAGCATTGATTACATGAATTCCGTGAAATGCTAATGCCCTTAATAGAGGCATTATGTTTTCCGCAGCTACTGTAAACACATAATCCACACCACCGCTAAGCAGTGAATCAATAAATACATCGGGAAAGAGCATAGTTATTACCTCAATCTTTCCCTAACATTCCTCATACTCACACCCCTAGTCTCCGGTCCTAAAAAGGCTCCAATACCGTAGAGCACAGCCGCTAGTATTGTAAAGAAAGATGCCGTAAACCAGATATTCCCATCCTCAATTGGATAAAATAATGCATATAATGGTATTGCATATAAGGGTATCCAAGCCCCAATGAACAAGCCTGAGCTATAACCAAAACCAACACCACTCGCCCTCCTCTGTGTGGCAAAGCGCTCAGATAGGTATGCGGGTACCATACCGTCTCTCCGGAGATGGCGGTTGACCCGCCGTCTCCTTCTCGACGGTCTCCCCAGGCCCCCTCACCGCAGCAGCTCCCGCCCTGTCGCCAGGGGTTCCTCGCCCTGCGGGTCTTGGAAACCCAGGGTAACTGGCAAAGGTGTTGGGGTTGGGCTTTAAAACCCATCGCTTCACCACCAATGGTAATAGGCGTCACGAATAATCATGAAAACCGAAACAGCCCAGACCCACTGTGTTATCCAACCAACGACCACAGTCCCGATTATAAGTAATAAGTAATTCCTAAATGTAGCACCAAGGTACCATGAATACCAGGCTGGTATAGCTACGATAGCCGATGTTAAGGCTCCAATGATGAATGCCCTCCTTCTTCCAATAATATCTGATACTCTACCCCACGCAGTATCGGCAACTATAGCCATGTACCTAGCTATCCCATAATAAAATGCGGCTTGGCCTAATGGTAAACCTGCCCTTGTAAGAACACCAACAGCAAAGTCAAATAATGACCATGAACTAAAGAAGAGACCCGTCATTAATAGCATTACCTGTAGGAAAACCCACAGTACAGGAGACTTAAATAAACTGAAGAAGGGCACCCTCTCCAACTGCCCCTTTTCTTTAACTTCACGAAAGACAGGTGTGTCTGGTAGTAAATACCTAAGGGCAAAGGCCACTACTGCTGGTAGAAGACCCGTGAGGAAAACGTATCTCCACCCATAGGCATACATGGCTTCCTCTCCTAATATACCTGTGAATAAAGCCACAACCGTACCTCCTAAACCAACGCCAACACCAAATGCGCCCTGTAAGAGGCCACCAACAAAACCACGCCATCCAGAGGGACTGTATTCAATAGCGTAGGCATGACCAGCCGCGTACTCTCCCCCTATGAATATTCCCTCTATAAACCTCATGATTGAGAATATTATGTAAGCTAAGATACCGACCTGCGCATATGTTGGTATTGCCGCTGTTAATGCGCTCATGCCGGAGAAGCCAAGTATTGTAATCATTAAGGTATCTCTCCTACCTAGTCTATCACCAAGATTACCAAAGAGGGCACTACCTACGGGTCTAGCTATTAATGTGAATGCGTAGCCAAATAATGTTATGTAATAAGCCAACCAGGCAGGTAATTTTGACGGCAAGAGAACCTTAGCTAAAATGGGGGTTAATGACGTGACGAACATGAGGTCGTAGGCATCGAGCATAAAACCCAGTGACTGGGCTGTGACGGCACCCACACCCTCCCTAGTTCACCTCTCCTCATGAACATAACCCATACGTTAAGGTGATAATCGAGGAAGTATTTAAGGAAAAATCTAAACTGTATTAATTTCATTTTACATTGTATATTTACTAAGAATAAATTATTTCTTGCAGAGTTCTTTTAGTAGTTTTCTTAGGGCTATTCCGTCCTCATTACCGTAACCCTTACTGCTTGCCATTATGTATAGTTGGACTGCTAGGCTTGTCATTGGTAACGGGCAGGTCACATCCTTAGCCGACTCCAGTGTGTACATTAGGTCCTTGATTATGAAGTCTATGGGGAAGTATGCCGAGTAATCCTCCTTCATAAGCTTATCACGCCTAGCCTCAAACCAATAATTATAAGCCGCAGTCTCCCTAGCCGCACTGAGGAACTTCTCAAGGTCAACACCAAACTTCGAAATGAACTCAATACCCTCGAGTAAAGCAACCAATTGCGCAAAGCCTATTGAGTTCGTTATTAACTTGAAGGCCACAGCAGCCTCTATGGAGCCCATGTAGAATATCTTACCTGACGACAAGTCCATGAACAACCTCTGAACATTTGGATCCCTAAAAACATCCTCAGGACCACCAACAAACAACGGAGTCTCACCCCTCTCAGCCTGTGGAACGGTTAAACCAAGCATTGCAACGATGAATTTAATACCCCGACTCGATAATTCACCAGCAACCCTTAACTTACTCGAAATGTCGGTGGTACTGGTTTCAACGGCTATTAAACCGGGTTTTGCCCCATGAATAATCCCATTAGCCCCTAGGTAAACATCAAGCACATCCTCAGCCTTAGGCACATTCGTAAGTACAATATCAACCTTAGAAGCAAGATCAGCTGGTGAGGATGCGCCTTTAGCACCTAGCTTCTCAAAATTCTCAACCTTAGACCTAACAATATCATAAACGTATAAATCATAACCCCTCCTGAGAAGATTCCTAGTAAAGGCACCACCCATCCTACCCAAACCAACAATACCAACCCTCATCAAAATGAGACTAGAGTCCTTAATATTTAAGTACTAATTACTACAGGTAAAAATATTAAAATTATTCATACGATGCATTATTTACATAAGCGTTGATTATTTTTCTCAGGGCGTTCCTTAGGTGTATATTAATCGTAGCCTTACTCAATCTAAACTCTCTAGATAAATCATCAAGCTTTGCATTCCTTGGGTAATTAAAGAAACCCTTATTGTACGCCTCAAGCAATACCTTCCTCTCTATATCCGTCAATTCATAGATTGGCGAAGTAAATATTGCATGTTTAGATAACCTACTCACCTTAAACGTTATTACCCTACCATAAATACTTAATTCATTATATAAATCATTAAACCTCAAATCAACATCATTACCCTTAGTAATGAAGTATGCCGTGAAATCCTTAACACCATTACCAACATGTGAGCTTACAACTATGCCGCCATAATTAAGGATTATGTACTTCAGCATACCCCTAATATCACCTAAAAATATAACCTCATACTGCCTATTGCTTAGCTTATTTACTGAAACTACATCAATGATATTTCCCAGATACCTAAACCTTCTAATGAAAGATTTGAGGGTATCTTTTTCCTTACCATTAACAGTAATAACTTCAAAGCTATACCCCCGCTCCTTATACGGATAATAATACCGCATTATGGTCATCACACCATCAAAATCCCTGGTATAATAACTCCAATCATTGAAGTGCTCCATCTGAACATAAAGCTTTATTAACTTCATAAGTATAAATATTTTTGTTAAGGATATTTTTATCTTTTCTCCCTTAATTTGAGTAATTGTTTCATTTTCTTATTTTTATTTATATTTAGTAAATATACTTATTCGGATTCATAATGTCGTTCGGATCAAATAACCTTTTTATATTTTTCATGACCTCCAGCGTCTTTATGTTATTCCTTACGAGGTATTGCTCATAAAGTAACTCCCTCTTCTGAAGCCCAATACCATGCTCACCACTTATTGTACCCCCTAACTCAATCGCTATGTGGGCAACCTCATAATACATCCTTTGGGCAAGCTCCTCCTCTCCAGGTTTGTAGAGTATATGTGGGTGCATATTACCATCACCAATATGCGCCAGAATCGGCATTGGCTTTCTATACTTATCACCAATTTGCTTGAGCCTAATTATTGCCTCTGTGAGTCGTGATATCGGTACTGTTATATCCTCTGAGTAAAAACTTCCATATACAGCCTTTATAGCCTCGCCAGCCCTTGACCTAAGTTCGTAAATCCTACGTGCCTCCTCCTCATTAATAGTAATGATATTTAGGCCATTAATACGTATATTAAGTAACTCGTCCATTAAATCCTCCTCAATCATTATAATAACTAGACCACCATCTGCAACTTTTAAACCAGCATTGAATGCCTGGTTTACCGCATTAATTGCGTATGGATCCATATACTCCATTAATTCCGGCATTATACCCCGCCTCCTCACCTCATAAACGAATTTAGCCAGGGTCTCCATATCATCTAAATACACAATCAGTGTTTGTACCTTTCTTTTAGGCAACGGTATTATCCTAAGCCAAGCCTCGGTTATAATTCCTAGTGTACCCTCACTACCAACGAATAGGTGAACCAAGTCATAACCAGCCCTGTTTTTCTTAAGGGGCTCACCAACCTTAATGACTTCGCCGGTTGGTAAAACAACCCTTAATGCCAGGACCCAATCTCTAACTGTTCCGTATTTTAAGGCCCTCATACCACCAGCGTCTGTGGCTATTATACCACCTACTGTGCACATATAATGACTGGCTGGGTCTGGTGGGAAGAAGAAGCCGTATTTAGAGAGCTCCTTGTTGAGATCATCTAATACTACGCCAGGTTGAACCCTCACATACCAATCGACCGTGTTGATCTCGAGTATCTTATTCATCCTTCTCATATCAAGTAGTATACAACCATCACAGGAAACAGCTCCTGTCAGGCTCGTACCAGCACCCCACGGAACTATCGATATACGGAACTCCCTAGCTAACCTTACAATATTAATGACATCATCCTCACCCTGCGGATAAGCAATAACTAGGGGCTTGACTTTAAAACCAATGAAATCTGTACGCTCTTCAAAACTAATTTCTAGCCCTAAATCTTTCAATTTATTAATAATTAAGTAATTATTATCTCTCACGATATTACATAATTAAGTCAATAGACTATATTTTAGAACTCTAACGGGTAAGAATTAGAGCTCTAATACTCTTAATACAGTAAAGTTTTGATGAGTGGTGGGCAGTACTCAAGGGAGGAGATAGAACGTGGTATCGCCAAGTTATATCAGGTGGTTCTCTCGACGAAGAACATAACTGCGCGTTACATAGTAATTCTTGCTTTAGCGTCTCTATGGGTGGATGCTTATGATTTCGCAGCCTTCACATTCGCAACCGCAGCATTTAAAGCAACATTTCCCTGGATGTCAACATACCTATTCGGTTTAGCCGCTGCAGCGGTTCAGATTGGTGCTACCATTGGTGCTGTTGTTGGTGGTTGGTTGACTGATAGGATTGGTAGGAGGAACATGTTCATACTCAACATGATACTCTTTACACTGATGGCGATCGGCGCTGGTCTAGCCCCCGATCCATATACATTTACGGTATTTAGAATATTACTAGGATTTGCATTAGGAGCTGATACAGCTACGGGCTTCACCTACATCTTCGAATATCTCGAAAGGCAACAAAGGCTATTTTGGTCAAACCTATGGCAACTTCAGTGGTATCTTATGTACCTAGTGACGATAGCGCTCGTTGTAGTGCCCTTCTACTTTATAACGCATACACTACTTTCTCACTGGCTCTGGAGGATAATAATGTTTCTTGGTGGTATCTTTGCCTTCATAATATTAATGCTTCGAGCAAGAATACCCGAGTCTATCCTATGGCTTGCATACCAGGGCAAACTCGCCACAGCCAAACAAATATTAAAGCGGACCTACGGTATTGACCTACCAGACGTCCCAGACGTAGATATGGAGCTCAGGAAAGTTGCTAGGTCGTGGAAGAGCGCATTTAGTATATTCAGGAGGAGTAAGTGGAAGGAGCTTGTTTACTGTTTCAATGGTAATTACGAGCAATCCTTTGAGTTTTACTCGTGGGGCTTCTACCTGCCATACATATTGTTAACATTTAAATTAGCTGGTCCATTAGCCACGATAGAGGCTTCCGCAATATTCTATGGTGCTGGCGTCGTGGCTGGTGTATTAACTGCACTACTAACACCTAGGATAGGTACTAAGAGCCAGTATGTAATGGGCGCTTTTATGACTGGTGCTTCGATGGCTTTACTAGGTATTACATTAATTTATCACTGGCCTCTATGGCTTATTGTGCTATGGGCTTCAGTATTCTTCTTCTTCCATGTTATTGGCCCCGCTAGTCAGGGCATGACCTCGATAAATGCTGCATTTGGTGCACGTGAGAGGGGGACAGCAGCAGGTTGGGGCTACTTCTGGGTTAAGCTGGCTGCTGTAGTTGGTACGTTCTGGGCCCCGACCTGGTTTAAGATGATTGGTGTTTCCGGTACATTATTTGCGTTGTCTATATACGCGATAGCAACGGCTATATTAGGCTTGATTATAGGGTTTGATGCGCGTACATACCACCCGCCAGAGTTAGTAGAGGAGGCTAAGGTAGGCTGATGCGTAATGATAGGTTTAATTTAATTTTAAAATATTGATTGTTTTTATGATTTTAATTTTATTACTGGTGTTCTTTGTGTTCCTAGTTTTGTTATTGTTATTTCCACAACGTCCCCATGCCTCAACCCCTTATCCCTACCTGGCACTATTGCTGTTCCTGTTGATAGTAGGGTTCCATCTGGAACATCGTTGTTCCTAATTAGGTATTTTATTTGTTCCTCAATCCTCCTCCTCATTTTTGATGTGTTTGTTGTTCCCTCGAATATTACCTCATTACCCCTAATTATCCTCATTGTTATGTCTAGGTTGTATGGATTACCAACCTCATCAGGTGTGACTAGGAATGGTCCTATTGCGCATGAGCCATTGTATATCTTGGATTGAGGCAGGTAGAGCGGGTTTTGTGCCTCCAAATCCCTCGCCGATACATCGTCGGATATTGTGTAGGCGAGTATGTGACCCTCGGAGTCAATAACAACACCAAGCTCGGGCTCCGGCAACGTCCACTCGGAATCACTTCTAATGGCTATTGGCTCCCCATGACCAACGCACCTATTGGTCGTCCCCTTAAAGAATATCTCCGGCCTCTCGGCATCATAGACTAGTTCGTAGATTGACTTACCCTTTATCATCGCCACATCCTCCTCGGTATACCTAGCCCTTGCAACCTCATAAACAATACCACTACCCCAAACCTCAGGTGGGTCGTAGGGCTTGGTAAACCTCAAGCCATTATACGTATAATCCCTACCCAACAACTCATCAAGATCAACATTAACACTAGGACCCAACGGCACCTGCCTACCCTCATAGTGCAGCTTCAAAGCCGTAATAGGGTCGACCATCAAAACAAAAACCCTACCATCCAAAACCACAAAACTCGCCACAGCCCCTCCATTTATTAGTCTGAATATGCGCATCAATTTTTACTTAACTTGGACTGAATATTAATGTCGCTTCTAACAAGTTTAATTCTAGTCTATGTAATGTATTTCCTTAGTTTTTCCTCGTCTATCTCTACTCCTAGGCCGGGTTTATCTGGTATTGTTACGTAATCGCCCCTGAAGTTTTCCACTGGTTCCTTGGTTATTTCGTATGCTAATGGATTTTTCTCGACATAGTAGTACTCATAGGCTGGTGTGAAGAGTGTGTTTGTTGGTGTTGCCGCTATGAATTGAAGAGTTGCTGCTCTACATCCTGCGCCAGATAATCCAACGTGGAATGTCATAGGTATCCCAAAGGAGTCTGCCAATGCCCTTATCCTCAGTAACTCTGTTATTCCGCCCACCCTCGCTATGTCTGGCATTGCTATGTCTATGGCTTCCCTGCTCATGAATTCGAGCCATTGGTACTTCGTGAATAAGGTCTCGGCTCCCGCTATGGGTATGTCCAGGGCCTTAGCAACCCTGGTGTAGCCTTCCAGGTTGTCTGGTGGTACTGGTTCCTCGAACCATACCACATCGTACTTCTCAAGCATTCTGCCGACCTTTATTGCGGTGGCGACATTGTATGCCGTATTGGCATCAACCATTATCTCAACCTCATTCCCAAGCGAATCCCTTATTGCCTTTATCACGGACTTATCAATATCGTAACCCCTACCAATCTTCACCTTAATGTACCTAAACCCCTGCTCCAATAATTTCTCGATTTCCTTAACAGTGTCCTCAGGGCTCATGAAGACCACAGAGGATGCGTATGCCCTAACCTCACTCCTAAATGCACCACCGAGCAGCCTATGTACTGGTTTGCCCAGTATCTTACCCTTGAGATCCCAAAGGGCCAGGTCAACACCTGATAATGCCTCTACGTAGTAGCCAGCGTGGTGTCCCCTGATCCTCATTGCCGTAAACAACTCCTCCCAAAGGACTTCAGTATCCAGTGGATCCTTACCAATGAGCATCGGCTTAAATAATTCATTAATTATCGAGGCAGTCGCTGACGGCGCCTCCCTCGCTATCGCCTCACCCCAACCAGTAAGTCCATCGTCAGTAATAATCTTAACATAAACAGCCGTAAATCCCTGGCTAATCCTTGACGCAATCTCCTCATAAGGACCCCTAAAGCCAGTCACGGGTTTACCAACGAATGCCCTCCCAACATAGGTAACCACATCCTTGATCTGCATGGTGGCACTTAGCAATGGCATGCCTATAAATGTTATAACTAACATATTATGATCGCTGATTATCAATACTCCATCTCTTATCCAGGACAATGCGGGTAATCCTTAGGTTGTGTTAGATATGGTTAAGAAGCCGTTTCTCTCCTTTCCATCCTACCAAGCTCATCCTTAAAACACCACACGCCCTCAAATGGGTCAAGTATTACAATGCGTAATTTACTGAGTAGGGCATCGTTTAGTAATATAAACCTGCCCCTAGTTATGTAGGCGTACGCCTTCACAGGTCCCTCAACCCTATCTTCAGTTATTACGTATATATCAAGGGGACCCGTTAGCCTCGGTAGGAAGACCCTACTACCATCAGCTAGCACCCTCTCGATCAAGACCACGTTAGGCCTCTCCCCTAGTAACTCTCTCACAAGCTCCTGAGGAAGCACAACCTCCGGCTCTCTCCCTGCAAAACCACTATTGGCTATTCCAAGGCCTTCCATGCACTTATCGCCATAACACACCCTAATCCTTAGTCTCAGAACCACTACCCAACACCTCCTCCGGTAATAAGATGGTTGGTATAAGTTCTTCCACATCCTCAACAAGCTCCGGCGGTAGAATAGTCAATATTACCTCATTACCCATGCCCTACCAAGCATGTAGTGGCCACTACGGTTTAATAAACCTTGCCCAAAACCTTTTCATTATTAACGCAATGCGGTGTCCTCCGCGATAATGCTTATTTAAGTACTACCTGTACAACTATGCGTAAATGATAATACCTAGTGAGTGGGTTGAGAAGGCGGATGCGTTTTTCATGGATGCCGAGAGGCACGTAAATGATGGATTATACTGGTTATCATGCTTCGAATCGTAACAAGCCGCCGAGTTATACCTTAAGGGCCTAATTGTCGCTAAGGCGGGAACACACCCGTTTACTCACGACCTGGCTGAACTACTCAGGGTCATTAAGTCCCTTGGATTTGATTTCCCCATTGAGTTATACGTCTATGCCGACGCATTGAGTGGTGAGTATACACTATCTAGATATCCAGGTAGGAAGCCTAGGGTTTATAATGATGAGACTGCTAGGAGGTGTGTTGAGTATGCAAAGAGAATCATCGAGTGGGTTAGATCAGTTGTTAAAAATCCTTAGTGAGAGCATTGGTAAAGGCGATGAGCTGCTACGTGGGTTCGTGTCCAGGGTGTCCAGTGAGTATCCAGGTAGTACTATTGTGCTCTTCGGCTCCCGGGCTCGTGGCGATTACATGCCTTACAGTGATTATGATGTTGCTGTGGTGTTTAGGAAGGTTCCTGATGAGAGAGAGTTAATGCTTAGGATTAGGGGTTTAAAGTCTGGTGGTCTATCCCTAGATCTCTTAGTACTTAGCGTTGATGATTTGAGCGACCCAGTAATTAGGGAGATGCTTAAGGGCTGCGTTATTTTGTATGATGGTTTAGACCTTAGGGATTCATTGCTTGGGCTTGGTTGTAGGCTTATGCAGGGTTGATTTCAAGCACCGTCTTTATGTCGTCGTGCGTCCAGGTGTACGCCTCTTGGTAATTTTCGAGGGTTGCCCTCTTTGTTATTAACTTAAGCGGCCAATTGTTGAACTCCTCCTTAGCCCTCCTCAGGTGCTCAAGGGCCATCTCGAAGTGCTTAATTCCTGCATTGACAGAGCCAACAATGACTTTATTGTTGAGCACCATGCTCGTCATCAAACCACCAACCTCACTCATCGAGCCACCACTGGGGTAAACACCAAGCAGTACGTAGACACCGTTGGGTGCTAGGTGGTTTAAGCCCTCAATAGCGACCTGGGGCGATCCTGTGGCCTCAACGACTATGTCAAACTCCCCAGTTACTCGCTCTACCGCGGAGTCCACGTACTTACCGCCCAACTCAAGGACTAACTTCGCCTTTAGGCTTTCGGGTGGTCTTGTGGCTGTGGTTACTGTGGATATGCCCATGAGCCTGAGCACCATCGTTGCCAGTAAGCCCACGGGGCCGGCTCCAAGCACCAGGGCTGTCCTTGGTTTCCAGTCAAACCTTGCCTGCCCAATCCTGAGCCCCATGTCTATGCCCTTCTCAACCACGGAGAGTGGTTCGGTGAGTACGGCTACGTCTAGTAAATCCTTAGGAACCTTAACTAGGTACCTCGCATCTGTCACGGAGTACTCGGCGGCATGTCCATGGAGACCCCAGATACCATGCTCAAGATAGTGGCCCACCGGGCAGAAGTCCACGGGTAGGTCGCAATTAAATGGCCTCCTCACCGTGGGTACTACGATGTCGCCCACCGATACGTTGCCAACACCATCCCCGAGCTCAGCCACCGACGCCACAGCCTCATGACCAAGGATCAGGTATTCGCTACCTTCAGGTGCCTTACCGTACTTTCCTTCGATGATTTCCTTATCAGTACCGCAAATACCAACCCTAATGGGCTTAAGGAGCGCCTGGCCTTTACCGGGGCTTGGTTTTGGTACGTCCCTTAGTCTCAGGGATTCAGGTACTCCAGGTATTACTGTGACTGCCCTCATAAAAATGAATTATTTTAGGGTATATTTAAGTATAGGGTTGATTTTATGGTCCCTTCATTAGGACTATTTCCCCATCGCCATCCTTCAATATCTTCTTCACTGCCTCGTAGACTTCATCGACGAATATCGGCCTACCGGTCACCTTAACCACCCTGTGCTTTATTTCAATCCCAGTCCTCTCCCTAATTACACTGGCTGCCTGTGATTCATAGTTCGACTCAACATCAATTATTAACTGACCCCTACCTAGGACCCTCCTCACGAACTCTGTTGGGAATGGTATAAACATCCTTAACTGTAGGAAGTTGACTTTGTAGCCCTCGTTGTTTAGTACGTTCATGGCATCAATTATTGCACCCTTTGTTGATCCCCAACCAACTATTGTTACATCCGCATCCTCTGGACCATAGAGTCTAGCCTTGTCCTCCAGCGGTATCTCCTTATCCGCAAGCTCCAGCTTCTTCATCCTCTTCTCATACATCTCTGTCCTGGTTACTGGGTCCTCCGTTATGTGGCCGTACTCATCGTGCTCATCCCCTGTCAACCAGAATATTGGGCCGAGCCCTGGTATTGACCTTGGTGACACACCGTCCTTCGTAATCCTAAACCTTCTGTAATTATTTTCGTCCTTTGTAACAATCAATCCCCTATCAATCTTTAATGATTTCTTATCCAAGTCCCATATAACTGTTGAGTAGGAGTTTGCCAAAGCCTTATCGACCAGGTGAAAGACCGGCATTTGATACCTCTCAGCCCAGTTGAGCGCCTTGAATGCATCCTCAATAGCCTCCCTGTGGTCACCGGATGATATCACTATCCTTGGGAATTCGCCATGTCCCATGTGCATCACGAACCTTAGATCGGATTGGCTATTCCTGGTCGCCATCCCAGTACTAGGTCCAGACCTCTGGTAGTGCGTTATTACCACGGGCACCTCATTCATCCCAGCAAAACCGACACCCTCGACCATGAGGCTTAAGCCCGGCCCCGATGTTGCAGTTGCAGACCTAGCACCAGCTATACCCGCACCTATCGCCATGTTTATTGCCGATATCTCATCCTCAGTCTGCACAACCACAATGCCAGCCTTCTCAAGGGCCTTGGCTTCCTCAGTGACTGGGTCTAGGTCTACCGTGTCGTGCGCCTCTATGAAGAAGGACTCATCGGCAGCTGGCGTTATTGGGTAGTACGTCTGGAATCTTAGCCCACCGAGTATTTTGCCCATGGCCACTGCCTCATTACCGTTAACTATGATAGCCCTAACACCCCTCTTAATTGGTGATAGTGTTATGTTGGTTTTCATGGGTTTCGCGTATTCGTAAACCACCTCAACAATCGCCTTATTATACTCAAGTAACTTACCCCTCCTACCAGTGAACACATCCTCAAGCCCTTTAAACACGTACTCCATTGGTAATCCCATGGCTGCCGTTGAATACGCAGTCATAACAACGTTGGAGTACCTACCGATTAGTGATGGTAAATCAACATCATGAAGCTTCTTCTTAACCTCCTGGAGTAGGTCTGCGTAGTGCATTATCATGACGTTAACACCATTACTCCTCAGATAATCCACGATGCCCTTTACCGTTGGCTCAACACCAGCCCTGCTAAACCACTCCCTAAGCCTATCCTTCAATTCATCCTCCATGTATTGTAGCTGATCAAGCCTTGTGTTGAAGGTTGATGTATCAACAACAATGTAACCACCACGCTTAACGTCCTGGAAGTGGGTGAACACGGTCTCTGCGTCCAGGGCGACCAAAACATCAATGGGGCTCAATAGTCCTCCTCTAGGTTCATCACTAACCCTAACCATGAAGTAGCTATGCCTACCCTTAATGTTTGAGAAGTACTCCCTATCACCAATCACGTAATAACCAGCCCTCGCTACAGCCCTCATGAACACGTTGGCACCGGTATCAATACCACCACCCTGGGGTCCACCTATGACCCACATTAAGTCAACAGGCATTGCACCAAGTCTACCTAGACCTATTTATTAACTCTTCTCCCGTTGTAGAAGATAAAGATGTGCACCGTAGATAAGACAATGTAATTATTCAATATTAATCATTATAATTCAAAGCTAGACCTAACTAAGTTTTTATAAGCACCTTACCAATTCTGGAACTATTTCTCATAAACTCCAGTGCATCACTAAACCTATCCAATGGGTATGTGGCTGCAATAACGGGCTTAACTAAGCCGCTACCCAATAGCCTAAGTGTCTCGGCTACATCGGATCTATTTGAACGTACATTACCAATAATTGATACATCCTTCATTATTATATAACCAAGCCTAAGTGCGTATGTTTCGTCTGGATTAACATTACCAATAATTATTGCCCTACCACCCATACGAAGGCTTCTCAATGACTCATCAAGCGTTGGCGTACCGACAGCCTCAATAACCACATCAGCACCGACCCCATCCGTTAGGGACTTAACGGCATTGCTGAATTTCGATGCCACGACAACATCATCAGCAAACCGCCTAATGAAGCTCGCCTTATCCTCAGATCTCGTAACCGCGATTACCCGCGCACCCATTGCCTTGGCCAACTGCACGGCATGGATACCAACACCACCACTAGCTCCTGTAACAACAACCGTCTCACCTCTCATAAGCCCAGCCTTTTTTAATCCCTTATATATCATGGCCAGAACGCATGGTGTTAATACAGCCAATTCATCAGGTACGTTATTGGGGACCTTAACTATGGCATTAGCGGATACCCTGGCATACTCGGCAAAGAAAC
>Ga0081534_100326_pt1 | contig 15937 bp, 13 predicted proteins | sample MonGeyMetagenome_FD_71019 | JGI IMG/M metagenome (GOLD analysis project Ga0081534, IMG submission 71019) | Hypoxic/sulfidic aquatic microbial communities from Monarch Geyser, Yellowstone National Park, USA - MG (SPAdes) v1 (version 2) | ecosystem: Environmental > Aquatic > Thermal springs > Hot...
TGAAAAATATAAAGAAGATTATAAAGAATATTTATCAATGTTAAATATTTCTGATCTATTAGATAGAGAAGTTAATACATTATCTGGAGGAGAATTACAGACAGTATATACATTTGGTACATTGATAAAAGATGCAGATTTATATTTAATAGATGAACCATTTGCAGATTTGGATATAGAACAAAGATTATTATTATCAAAATTTATAAGAGATATAATAAAAATCAAGGGGAAAGCATGTTTGGTTGTAGATCATGATTTAATATTTTTGAACTGGATTTCTGATAGGATTTTAGTATTTACTGGGGAACCTGGTAAATATGGAAAAGCTTTGGGTATATATGAAAATAAAGAAGGATTAAATATATTTTTAAAACAATTAAATATAACAATGAGAACTGATGAAGAAACAAAAAGACCAAGAATTAATAAACAAAATAGTAGATTAGATCTTATACAAAAACAAAAAGGTATATATTTTGAATAACCTATTCAGACTTAACAAATACATATACTGTTCCTCCACAGTATGGACATGTTCCCTTTATTGCTGTCCTTCCATTCTTTAATGTAACCTTTTGTGGATTCTGTACTGGTACTTTTTTCTTACATCTGACGCAGTATGCCATATATTGTTCTGCCATTAATAATTCTTACTAAAAAAATTTATATATTTATTGGGTAAATATATAAATTTTAAAAAAGGAAATTTTATAAGAAATAAAAGAAAAAAGAATTTATTTATTCTCTAAATATTTATCATCTATATTAATAATTAAATATTTATTATCCTTTTTAATATCTATATTAATATTAATTTCTCTAAAATTTTTTATTATATTATTTACATCATAGTCTTTAAATATCCATGAATATATGTTTAAAAATTCACCAATTTTCTCTAATTTATCAATTTCTTTATTAATTTCCTCCAAATATCTCTTTTGTTCTTCAATTATTCTTTTTATCTTTTCTTTTTCTTCATTTAATTTCTTTATTCTTTTATTTTCTCTACTATTTAAATAAAGATTTATGAAATATTTATTTATATCTTCAATAATATTTCCATTTTCATCTATTATAATCTTTAAGTTTACTATTTCATTATAAATATTATATATTTTTTCTATTTCTTCTTTATTTAATTCTCTTGGATTTTTATTTTTATCAATATTTGCTTTTTTTACTATATATTCAGAATATTTCCCTCCTAAAGATAAGTCTATTGCCAAAAATCTTACAACATCTTTTTTATTTGTATTTTTTATTTTTTCGAATAATTCATCTATATTATTTATAATATTTACAGAACCTGGTGGCTTTACATATTTTTCATTTCTAAATATTTTTCTTACTCCAAAGTTTTTATATCGATTTGCATATAAAATTATATCATTATAATCTGTTACAATTAATAATCCATTTGGAAAAAGTTCTGCATATAATTTCTTTTCATTATTTTTTATTATAATAATTTTATCATTATTATCTATTTCAATATTAATTCTTGTTTCATTAAAATCTTTTCTTAATTTTAATGTAAAATTGTTTGTTTCTTCTCTTTCTTTAATATTATATAAAAAAATAATTTTTCCTGGAATTATATATAAAAATTTGTTTTCTAAACCTGGTTTATATAATTCAAAAACAACTCCATCTTCAATATTATATATATTTTTTACTATTGAATTATTTATTTTTTCAGCATTTTCATTATACCATTTCTTTAATTCAAAATAATTTATCATTATATTAAATTTTCTTACCTATTAATATATATTTAGTATATAATCTTTTGTTAGATTTTATCAATAATGTTTTTATATTATAGTATTCAAGTAATTCTCTTATTTTTTTAATTTCATCTTCTATATCCTTTCTTTCTAGAAAGCTTGCATAAGTTATTGATATTAAATATCCATTATTTTTCAATGTTCTATATATATTTTTTACAAATTTATTTTTATCTATAATGAATTTTAATGTTTCATATATAATTATTAAATCAATGTTATTATAAAATATTTTTGGAATTTCATCTTTTTTTGCAATATATACAAAAAAGTTATTCAGATTTTTTGTTTTTTTCTGTAATTTTCTTACAATTTTTTGTGATATATCTAGAGCATAAACTTTTACATTATATTTTTTTGCGATATATATAGATATATCACCAAGAAATGGGCCAAAATCTAATATTTTATATCCATCTTTTACATAATATTCAATTATCTTTATATCTTCTTTATATCTTATCTTTCTAATTAAATATGGAATGAAATATAATTTAGAAAAGTAGAACTTTATTAATTTTGTATTTTTCTTCCATGTTATATTTAATGTTAATATTAATATAATAATAGATATTGAAAAAGTTATTATAATTGAATATATATTACTTAGGAACACATATAATAATAAATAAGATAAAGCTGTCATTGAAAAAATAGCAAAAAATATTTTTATTAATCTCCATTTATGTAAATATTTTCCTTCTACTTTAATCTTTATGTAAGATATTATATATAGTATATATATAATAATTGTAAAAGATGAGAAAAAAGATAATAAATAATTAAAATTGTTCAAGAATAAGAATATTAAAATAATGAATGAAGATAGAAAAACATTAAAAATTGGAGAATCTCTATTATTTTTTATTCTGAAGAAATATGGTAGCAATTTATTTTCTGATATATTTTTCAATATTTTGTTTGCAGTATAAAACCATATATATGTTGAATATATACTAATTGGCAAAAATATTAAAAGAATTATACTATCAACATTTTCTATTTTAATATTTAATAGACTTATATATAATAATATAGAAATTATTGAAAGAAATATTGCTCCATAAAAAGTAGCATTTCCTGTTTTTCTATTATTTGAATAATTAGAATAATATGTAAATATATCTAGACCATCAAATATTGTTATATTATATGTTATTGTAAATAAAAAAGGATTTATGGAATTGTATTGAATATTTATATTTATTGGAAATATAAAAAATAAAATTAAAACAATTAATGATATAATAGAAATAAATGAAATAATTTCTTGTAATTTACTTTCAATATCTATATTAAGTAAATTGAATATTAGAAAAGAAAATATTATTATATATGATATTAAAAACAAAAAAGGATTTATATTTTTGAAATAATTATTTATCAATAACAATTCTGAAGAAATGAAAGAAATTATTGATAAATAATAAAAGAATCCAAAAGTTGGTAATAAATATTTTGAAAGTTTAGATATATAATGAAATATTCCCAGAGGATTTGGATCTCTTGTAATTGAATCTCTAAATAAATATGATAATAAAATAAATGCTATAATGATTGGAATTGAAGATATTAAAAAATATTGAATACTTATATATTGAGTATTCATTAATAATATAAGAAAAGGTATTTCAGGAACTATAACAGAGGATAAGAATAATATTATATAGTAAGAGAATCTTTTCATTTATATAATGAGGACATTGGTAAATATAGGAATAAAGAAGCTTAAAAATATAAAATTTATAACAACTATCTGGTATCCTATATAAGTGGTAAAAACAAAATATATCAATGACTATAGGTATATCATATAGTTTAGTTCAGGTTGCTAGAGAATCAAATCTGAAAAATGATTCAATTTATGAAAAATATAGATTTTTAGATAATAGGAAATTTAATATAGATTTGGATAATAAATCGGATTTAGATAAATTAATAGAACTTTCAACATTGAGATATAATGTAAAAAATGTTAGACTATCTTATTTACCATCATATGTGGAAAATTCAGATGGAAAAATAGATAAAAACAAATTAAGAAATATTTTATATTTATTAGAACGATATATAGATCAGGGGATTGATGTATCCTTGGTATTATTACATTTTACATATCCAAGAAATTGGGTAAGTATTTTTGATAAAGATTTTCCTAAGTATTTTATAAATCATATAGAAAATGTAAAAGAAATATTTAGCTATGTAAAACATATATGTCCTATGAATGAGCCAATAAATGAATACTGGATGAATGTTCAAATAAATTCTAAGGGATTTTTTTATCTAAATAGATTTTTAGAAAATGTAGAAGAAATACAAAAATATATTTATGATGAATTCAAAAGAGAGAAAATAATACATTTTAATGTTTACTCTATTTATTCAAAAAATATAGGAATAATACTTAATAATTTCCTAAAATCTTTTGAAGATCAAATTAAAAAATTGAGAAATTATTATAATGTATTAGACATAAATTATTATGGAACTTTTGGATTTAATTTGCATGGAAAGTATTATCTTGGAAGTAAATTACCAAGGATAATAAATTCATATAATCCAAAAGATATTCAGAATGTAATATTTCATTATAAAAAATTATCTGGAGTTAATTATATTTGGATAACAGAAACAGGTCTATATGCTAAAAATTATGAAGAAGAAAAAATTAGATATAAATATATTGAAGAGGTAATAAAATATATAAAAAAGATTTCTTCAGATATTCCAGTATTTATTTGGACATTTGGAGATATTGTAAATGAATGGAAAAAAAGACCTGGTGGAGGATTTGGTATTTGTTATGATGGAAATAATATTAAAAAGAAAATATGCGAAAATTATATAGAATTATTTAAGAAATATAATTAATGCTAATAATTGCAGAAAAACCATCTGTAGCTAGAAAAATTTCATCATTCTTATCAAATAATAAATATAGAAAAATAAGATTTTCAAGAAATATATATTATTATTATTTTAATCAGGAAGGAAAAAATATATATGTTGTTCCATCAATTGGTCATTTATTTACATTATCAGATTTAAATGAAAATTATGATTATCCTACATTTAATTATAGATGGGTTCCATCATATATTGAGGATGGAATTATTGCAAAAAAATATTATATTGAAATGTTCAGTAAATTTAGAAATGAAAATAATATAATAATTGCAACAGATTATGATATAGAAGGAGAATTAATAGGTTATAATATTTTAAGATATATATTAAATAAAGAAAATGCAAATAGAATGATATTTTCTGCAATAACATATAAAGATATTATAAGAGCATTTAATAATAAGAAAGAAAGTTTAAATTTTGGATATATATATGCTGGAGAGACAAGACATATAATTGATTGGTTATATGGTATAAATCTATCTAGAGCATTAACAAGATCATTATTTTATTATACTAGAAAATTTGTTTTAAGTATTGGAAGGGTTCAGGGCCCAACATTAATGTTAGTATTTAATAGAGAAAATGAAATTGAAAAATTTAAACCAGAAGAATATTATAAAGTTGAAGCTTTAGTAATAAAGGATGATAAAAGATTGAAATTTTCATATATAAAAGATAAAATAAAGGATAAGGATGAAGCAAATAGGATAAAAAATAATTTAGGGAAATATTTAATTGTTAGTAATGTAGAGAAAAAAGAAGAAAAAATAAACCCTCCATATCCATATAATTTAACAGATATACAGATGGATGCATATAAATATTATAAAATTAGTCCAAAAAGGACTTTAGATATTTTACAATCTTTATATGAAAAAGGTTATGTATCATATCCAAGAACATCTTCTCAAAAATTACCTGAAACAATTAATTTTAAAGAAATATTATCAAATTTATCCTCAATAAATATTTATAAGAAATATATAGTTCCTTTATTGGGAAAACAAATTTTAAAACCAAATAATGGACCTAAAGATGATGTTCATCCTGCAATACATCCTACTGGATATATTCCAGAATATTTGGATTATAAGGAAAAATTAATTTATGATTTGGTAGTTAGAAGATTTATTGCAACATTTTATGATCCTGCAATTATATATAAAATAAATGTTATTACAAAAGAAAATTTTGTTTACAATTATTATGATATAAAATATAAAGGATGGTTAGATGTTTATTGGGAAATATATAAAAGTAATTTTATTTCTTTAAAATTTAATATAGGAGAAAAAATGTTAATAGATAAAGTTAATATATTAAAAAGAAAAACAAAACCACCCGCAAGATATAATAAAGCATCTTTGGTTAAAAAAATGGAGGAATTGAATTTGGGAACAAAAAGTACTAGAGCAGATATTGTTGAAATATTATTTAAGAGAAAATATGTTGAAGGAAAATCTATAAAAATTACTGAATTAGGAAAAAAGATTATTGAAATATTCGAGAAATATTATCCAGATATTTTGGATATAAACTTTACAAGAAAAATGGAAAAAAATTTGGAAGAATTGGAAAATAAACCAGATATAAGTTTAAAAGAAAAAATAATTGAGGAAAATATTGAAATAATAAAAGATTTATCTAAAGTTATGAAAGAAAATGAGAAAAAAATTGGAGAAGAATTATATAATTTTATTAAGGATTATTTAAATAAAAGAAAAATAAAAAAGAATTAATAAAATATTTATAAATAATAAAGAAAATTAAAATTAAATGCCGCCAAAAGAGAGAAATATACTTCTTGTTTATATATTGGGTTTTTTAACGTTAGGAATATACTTCCTATATTGGATGTATAAGACAGAAAAGGAATTGAATGAATTGGGGGCAAGAATACCGTCATTTATACTATATTTTATACCAATAGTAAATATATATTGGTTATATAGATATACAAAAGGATGGGCTTATGTTACTAAGAAAAATGATGCAATAGTATACTTTATATTATTCCTATTCTTTGGTATAGTTATGCCATATTTAGTTCAAAAGAGTTTAAATCAAATAGCAAGAAATTATGCTAGACAACAGATGATGAGACAAGCAATGCCACCGCAGCAATATCCTATGTATCCAAATTATCAGGGTCAGGGAGGCCAATTTAGAATGTAGTTTTTATCAATTATTTATTCTTAATATTTAGAAATATAATTTGATATAATTCATGAGACAAAATCTATGATATTGTTTTATATATGTGACAAAATCTGAATATTTGGTATAGTAACTATACCATTTTTATAAAATTTTGGTATAATAATAATGATATGTATGATGAAAGTCTTATAATAGAATATTTTGAAAGAATAAGGGAAAGAAAAATAAATTATATTGAAAGGGAATTAAATATAAAAAATATAGAAAATAAAGCTATATCTATTGTTGGTCCTAGGAGATCTGGAAAAACATATTATTTATTAAATAAATATTTATCAAACAAGGATAATTCAATATATATTAATTTTGAGAGTATAGAATTTTCAAATATTAAGCCAGAAGAAATTTTAAATATAATATCTTTATATGAATCTAAATATAATGTAAAAATAAACACAATATTTTTAGATGAAATACAAAATTTAGAAAATTGGAATAGATTGGTAAGAACACTAATTGATAGAGGTTATAATATATATTTAACAGGTTCATCTTCAAAACTATTACCAAAAGAATTATTAACTGAGTTAAGGGGTAGAACAGTATATTATATCTTATTGCCGTTTTCTTTCAGGGAATTTTTAAAAACAGAGATAAAAGTTTCTAAAATATTAAGTATAAGTGAAATAGAAAAAATAAAAGAATATTTAAAAGAATATATAAACTTTGGAGGATATCCAGAAATAATTTTCATAGAAGATAAAGAAAGAATAATTAAAGAATATTATGAAACAATTTTTTATAAAGATTTTATAGAAAGAGGAAAAATTAAAAGCTTTAATGTTGCGAGAATTATTTTTGAATATTTAATGCAAAACTTTTCCAATGAAATAAGCATAAATAGAATAAAAAAATTTATAGAAAATCAATTTAATATAAATACAAAAAGGACAATATTTTCATATATAGATAAAATACAGGATACTATGTCAATATTCTTTTTAGAAAAATATTCTAATAAGTTTTTTGAGAGAAAAAGATGGCCAAGAAAAGTTTATTTATGTGATGTATCTTTTGCAAATTTATTTGGTAAATATGATATAGGAAAAAGAATGGAAAATATAGTTTATTTAGAGTTATTAAGATTAATTAATAATAATCCATTAATTGAAATATATTATTTTAAAGATTATCAGCAACACGAAGTAGATTTTCTAATAAAGGAAAATAATATAATAAAAGAATTAATTCAAGTTTCTTATATAAATAATATAGATGAAATAGATAGAAGAGAAATTAAATCTTTAATTAAAGCATCTAGTTTATTAAATAGCAATGATTTAAAAATTATTACATGGGATTTAGAAGATAAAATAATTAAAGATAATAAAGAAATAAAATTAATACCTTTATGGAAGTGGCTATTAAATAGGTAAAATTATCTATAACTTTTATATTTCATTTTAAGATAATTATAGTTTGCTTTTTTTAGAAGAACAGGAAACCTGGTATTTTTATTTAATCTTTCTAATCATTTATAATATTTTGGTATAATAATTATACCATTTTTATAAAATTTTGGTATAGCGAATATCTTAATTTTGAATATATAAAAAGTGTAATATAACCTCTAAATAGTTGTTCCTTTTCTGGAATTTATTTTTTCACTGGTAACTATTAATATAAATATTTCTCATTAATATAAGCAAATCTTTATAAATTAAAAATAAAAACTCTTATATATTTAACTCATTTAAAAATTTATAAATTTCAAAATAGTATATATAAGCTTTATTTTTCCAAAATTCAAATTTTGAGCTTTATTATACTACTTTGAAATTTATAAATTTTTAAATAATAAGATAAAGCTTATAAAGTTTTAGATATTTTTAAATATTCTCTGAAAAATAATTTGAATTATAAAAAATATGATTTACATAAAAATTTTATGAGAAAGAATTCATTATTCTTTAATAAAATGTTTATAATTGATTATAAAATATCAGAATTTTTTTATAAAAAATTAAAAGACAAATTAAATTTTGTTTATATAATTGATGCAATTTCATATTTAATAAATTTATCTTTCATTTTTTATATAATATTTTTCATTAATTTTAGTTATATTTTTCTTTTTGCTATATCTACAGCAATAACTTATTTGTTAAAATTAATAGTTAATAGAAAAAGGCCTTATTATTATTTTGATAAAAGATTTGCTATATTGGTTTATGAAAATCATTCTTTTCCAAGTGAACATACTATTATTTCAATATTATCTTTTATAATAACGAGAAATGTTTTAGTATTGATAACTCCAATATTAAGAATCATTACTTTAAAACATTGGTTATCAGATGCAATATTTTCTATAACTTTATCTATTGTTTTTTACATAGTTTTTGATTTTATCTTTAATTTTTCTGGGTTATTTAGTCAATTAATTAGATTTTTAATTTAAATATTTTTATTGATTATACAAAATAATAATTATGTAGTAAAGAATTATTATTATGATATGGTAGTTATCATAAACTTTATAAAATTTTCATATATAAAAGTAAAATGGTAGCGAAGGATATACAACAAAAATCTCAAGAAGAGTATAAAGATGGACTCGATGAAATATTAAAATTTGAAGGTATTTTAGCAGAAGCAAAGAGGGATTATCTTATGAAAATTGCAGAAATTTTACCACAGGCAGTGGCAAAGTATGTTTTCGATGGAACAATAGAAAGAGACTTTACAGTAGATAGAAAATCCGGAGAAATCGATATATATTTGGGAGGAAGTGCACGTTCGCAATCGCCAATATTTAGATCAAGAGGAGAAAAATTGTATATTGGAAAATATGTATATGATTTTGGGGGTGAAGTATCTATTAAAGATGATAAATTAAAATTAGAATTAGGTAGGGGGAGAGCCTTAAATGAAGAAATATATTATGATGGAGAAGAAGAAATGAACAAATATAGATATGAAAGACAAAAGAACGGCTTACGTTATTTAAGAAGATTATCAAAAATGGATGAAATGTTGCCTATTGCTATTCAGTATTTAGAAGAACAATTGCATGCAAAAAATATTGGTGAAAGAAAAAGAATAGATATGGAATATAATGTGTTAACTGGTGAACTTAGGATTAAAGTATGTGGAGATGATATTATGGAGAGTCCTGAAGATACATATAGAAATATGCTGCATGGGCTTATATATTATTCTCAATATCCAACAGAAAGAAAATGCATTGAATTGGAAGGAGAAAAGGGAACGGGTGGAATACTGTTGAATACAAAATATCTTATAGAATATGAACCATATTTCTTAAAAAAAGAACATATTCCTGCAAAGTTTGAGTATATATTAAGTGAAAAAACATTGAAGCAAAGATACGATTTAGAAGAGTATATGAAAAAAGAAATAAGTAAAATGTTTTCTGATAGAAATAAATAATAAAACTACTAAAATTTTTATTTTTCTATTATATTTAATATTTTTTCCAATATTTCTTCAGGTTTTTCTTCTCCATTAATATAAATTATATTATCTTCTGGAAATATTTCCTTTAATTTTAAGAAATTTTCTCTTACTTTTTTTAAAAATTCAATATTTTCATAACTTGTAATATTCTTACCCCTTGAACTTATTCTTTCTATTGCAACTTTTGGATCAATATCCAATATAAAAGTAATATCTGGTCTAATTATATATTTTGATATACATTTTAACCATTCAATGTCCATTCCTTCATATAAAATTTGATAAGAAAATGTAGAATAAATACTTCTATCAGAAATAATAATATAATTATTATTTAAATAATTCTTTAAATCAATATTTTTTATACTCCTATCTGCAGTAAATAATAATGCTAATAAATATCCATAATCTAGATTTTTTTCATGTTCTTTTGAAATAATTTCTTTTATTTTTTTAGATAAATCATTATCATATGGTTCTTTCATTAATATTACTTTATTATATCTTTTAGATAATTCATTATATAATAAATTTGCAATTGTTGTTTTCCCAGACCCATCAATTCCTTCAATTGCAATATATCTATATTTCTTAATCATTTATTTTTCTTTTAAAAAAATTTTATAATCTAATTATATCACCATTTTTTGGTGCATATGAATATATTCCAAATTTTCTATATATTTTCGATGCCAATTCATATGGTTTTGGTATTTCTCCATGTACTACAAAAACTTGTTTTGGTTTTGGTCTTAAATATTTAATAAATGATATTGATTCAAAATGATCTGCATGACCAGAAAAACCCTCATATTTATTTATCCTCATCTTTATATTTATTTTTCTATCATTTAATACAATTTCTCTTTGTCCATCCAATATTGCTCTACCTAAAGTACCCTGTGCCTGATATGAGACAAATGCTAGTAAATTTTTTTCATCTTCTGCAGCATAACTAAAATAATCTAATATGGGACCCCCTTGCATCATACCAGATGTTGCGATTATTATTGAAGGTTCATTAGATGTCATAATTTGTTCTCTTTCTTTTTTACTTGCTCTTATTACATTTTCTCTTTCAAAAGGATTTTTTCCAGATTCTATTTTTTCTCTAATTTCTTTACTTAAAAATTCAGGATATGCTGTATGAATCATTGATGTTTCCCAAACAATTCCCTCTAAATATATATTTACCTCTGGTAATAATTTATTTTCAATTGCATTTAATAATGTTAATAAAACATCCTGTCCCCTTCCTACTGCTAATACTGGTATTAATACTTTTCCCCCCTTTTCAATTGTTTCCTTTATATCATGAATAAATAATGCCTCTGTTTCTTCTCTCGATGGATGTTTGTCATTAAATCCGCCATATGTACTTTCAATTATTAATGTTTCCAATCTTTGATATGTTGTATTTGGTCTTTCTAATAATGGAATTTTATTAAATTTATAATCTCCAGTATATAATATATTATGTTTTCCTTCAATATTTATATGAACCATTGAAGATCCAATTATATGATTTGCATTGTGGAATGATATTTTTATATCACTAGTTATATCAGTTACTTCAGAATAATTTAATGTAATAGAATGTTTTAAAAATAATTTAATTTCTTTTGTTGTAAATATTGGATTTTTACTTTGTTTATTGCTTACTTTTAAATAATCTAATAAAACCAAAGCTGCAACATCTCTTGTTGGTTCTGTTAAATATACAGGTCCCCTCCATCCAATTCTAAATAAATATGGAACAAATCCAACATGATCTAAATGGGCATGTGAAATAATTACAGCATCTAGATTTTGTATATCAAATTCTGGGATATTTAATATTGGATATCTATCTTCTGAATAATTCCCTGCACCTAATCCACAATCTAATAAAATATTGCTTTCTTTTGTTTGTAATAAAAATGAAGATCTTCCAACTTCTCTTCCAGCACCTAGAAAAACAATTCTATAATGATCTAATCTTTGTGGTTTTCTTTCTAATATTTTTTCTCCAATTTTATTTAAAAATTCAGATTTATATAAAGAATTTTTATGCAAATATGCTCTAATAACATTTATTATTTTTGAAGATTTTAATGGAGCTCTTTGTATTATAATATTACATAAAGTTTCTTCTCTTAATTTATTAATTAAATTTAAATCAATTTTTTCTGGTTCATATGTTTCAATATATAATACAGATCTATGTTTTTCAAGATATATATCTTTTATTTTTATCCCATTTAATATTTCTCTTACTTTTTCCTTAATATATTCTTCCCCCTTTAATAATTTTGGATTTATCCTTATTTCAATCCTTTTCTTATATTTTTGTGCTAAATTCTTTCCTATTTCAATTCCTTTTATAAATAAATCTACATTATTTACATATATAACTATCTTTGGTCCTTCGAATATTATTTTATTTATATCCTTTGATTGGAATTCCTTTAATAATTCTTCCTTAATATTCATCATAAATGTATATAAATACCTTTATAATTAAGTATAAGATTTAAAAAATTATTTTTTCTGTAATTCTTCCTTTATTTCATAAAGTTCCTTTTTCAATCCTTCCTTTGTTAATGTCCAAATTTCAATACCATATCCAGATCCTAAATCCCTTTTTATAGCAGCCATTATTGCTCTCTTTGCTAATTCTTTTGCTTCTTCTTCACCCATATTTTCTTTATATTCTGTTTCTAATACACCTAAAGCAAATACCATTCCAGAACCTGTAGATGTAAAGTTATCGAATTTTTCCAATCCTCCAGCCTCATCTATTGAGTATATATTGTAATCATCATTGTCTTTTCCAACAATTATTACTTCTGAAAAGAATGGGAACCATTTATAATAATTCATTAATGTTGATAGAAAACTTGCAGCCTCTTCTGCAGTTGGTTCATTTTTTGATCTTAAATATTTTAATTTTAAATTTGCCTGTAATATTTTTACTAAAGCTTGAATATCACCAACTAAACCAGCAGCTCCCATTAATATATTATCAGTAATTTGATATAATTTTTGTGTTTTCTTATGATATACCATCATTCCTGCTGTTGTTTGTCTATCTGATGCAATTAATACTCCGTCCTTAAATTTTATTGCAACAATTGTTGTTCCAGATGATTCTGTCATAGTTTTATTATAATGAAATATATTTATAAGCTATTTTTTTACATATTTTTTTATTACTTTTTCCTGGAATGAATTCAATACATAATCTACATGTTTCTTAATTTCATCAAAATTATTAAATTCACCTTTTAATCCTGGGCATACAAATTTTCCATTTTTAAATACATTGAATTTTACTCTATAATTTTCTGATACCTCAAATGTAACAGTAACTGCTGGAAAAGCTTCCGGATTATATTGGGAATCTGGTATTTCATCTGCCAATCTTACTATATCTATATTATCATAATCAAATTTTCCGTTTACAACAATATTTTGTACCTTTATTTTATAATCTTTTGGTAATTCTATATCAATTTGTTTAAATAATTCTCTTAATTTTTCTGCTACATATTCTATATCTTCCAATCTTTTTATTCCTGATATATTTATTGTTCCGCTATTAAATACTAATGCTTTAACATTTTCTTCCTTATTTCCGCCTTCTTTTAATGGTATAATTAATCCAGGAAATGTTTCCGGATCATATTGAGCATAAGGAATTAAATTTGCAATTTTATCTAATGGTAACTTTACATTAAAATATATTGTAACAACCGCATTCGAAATCTCCCATGTAACCATTTTTAATAAATCTAATAAAAACTTATAAAATATTTAGCCTATAAAATATTCTCATTTCATATATTCTTTCTACATTGTTTAAACCGTCATTTGAGTCTTTTATTGTTATTGTAGTATCAGTATCTTTTTCTAAAACATCTTTATATTTCTTTATTATATTTAATAGCTTTTCATCAGCATATATTTCTATATTTGCCTTCTGTCCTTTTCTTAATTTGTTTTCCTTTCTTATATCTTGTAATCTTCTTCTTATTTCCCTATATAACCATTCTTCTTCCAATTCTGGATAATATTTTGTATCAAGTCCTATTTTTATAATTCCATAATCAGATTGTGCATTTACAAAATCCTTTTCTACATTATCAATCTTTATTTCTTTTACATTTAAATAATCTTTTAATAATTCTACAATATCTTTATTATTTAAAATTTCAAATAAAATGTTTCCATCCTCTTTATATAAATATAGTGTTTTTAATGGTCTTCTTATATTTATATTTACCATATTTCTTAATTTTAATGCATTTTCAACAATTATATTAAATAATTTATATTCTCTTTCTATTTTTTCATCTATATATTCTTCCTCAACTTTTGGTAGGTCTTCTAATATTATTGATTCTCCCTCTAATCCATATAAATTTCTTAATCTTTGATAAATATATTCAGAAATAAATGGAATTATAGTTGATCCAATATTTATTATATTGTATAAAGATTTATATATTACAAATAATACTTTATCAGGTTCTCTCTTTATTCTTTCTCTTGTTGCTTTTATATAAAATCTTGATAATTCTAATATCATATCTTGTAATATTCTTCCAGCTTTCCATATTAAATAATTATCTAATGCATTGTATATTTCTTTTTTGCTTTTTTCTATGAAATGTAACATATATCTATCTTCCCATCTTAAATTTTCTACATTTATTTTTGCTGGATTTATATTATAATATTTAGAATATTCTTCTAAATATGTTGAAATATTTAATAAGGTATTTATTACTTGATATTTAACTTTTATATCTTCCCATTTTAATTTTATATCTTCATATGCCTCTACAATTGATCCTAAATAAAGTCTCATAGTATCCGCTCCATATTTATTAATTATATCATATGGAGAAACAACATTTCCCAAAGATTTTGACATTTTTCTTCCATATACATCTAAAACATATCCTCCAACATATACATTTTTGTATGGTATATCATTATAGTATAATTCTCCAATCATTGCTAAAGAGTAGAACCATCCCTTAATCTGATCATAATTTTCTGTTATAAAGTCTACAGGATATGTATCTGTTGCTACTGTTGCTGAACCAGAATCAACCCATACATCCAATATATCTTGAATCCTTTTCATTTCTTCTCCGCAAATTTCGCATTTAAATGTGAATTTATCTACATATGGTCTATGCAAATTGTAATTATATAAATATATTATTTCATAATCTCTTGATCCATATGTTCTTACATAATATAGATCATTTATTTGATTTAATATATCATATTTAAAATTATTTACAATTATTATAGATTTATCTTCATATTTATTAAATACATCATATAGTTTATTTAAATCATTTATTTCATCTTCATAATATATTTTATTTTCTTTAAAATATCTTGATAATAATTTTTCAGCATAATCTGTAAACTTTACTACTATTATTATTTCCTTAAATTTATATCCAGTTAATTTTTCCAATTCTTTAACATTTCTAACAAATTTTACATGTCCATTTTTATCAACCCACATTGGTATTGGAATTCCCCAATATCTTTGTCTAGATATTACCCAATCCGGTGCAGATTTTACA
>Ga0081534_100327_pt1 | contig 15913 bp, 17 predicted proteins | sample MonGeyMetagenome_FD_71019 | JGI IMG/M metagenome (GOLD analysis project Ga0081534, IMG submission 71019) | Hypoxic/sulfidic aquatic microbial communities from Monarch Geyser, Yellowstone National Park, USA - MG (SPAdes) v1 (version 2) | ecosystem: Environmental > Aquatic > Thermal springs > Hot...
CTGTAGCGCCTTGATACGGGTTCCGTAAGCCAAAGCCTGACCCACGTGGCTATTATTTCATCAATTCCCTTACGCCACCAGCTACCTCCGTAGTAAATAAAGTACCTGCGCTTGGTTAGCTCGTTTGGCTTGTACTCGTAAACGTCCTGGGGAAGCATGTGGTGCAGGTAACCGACAACGTTAGGCACGCCCGACTGCTTGAGCATCTCGTATGCGTACTTCGAAATCGCAACAACAGCGTTCGGCTTATTCACGCCTGAGTAGTCGTGGTTAAGCCTGCCCTCGGTTATGCCGTAGACTATTGTGAACACGCCCTGGTTGGCTATGGAGCCCGCCTCAGTAACAATCATTGGTCTCGGTATATCAACAACGATTACCAGGTCGTAATTACGCCACCAGTACTGCATGGAAAAGCCGTAGTTAAACGGTAGCTCCACATACGTGGCGTTCACATTATTAAGCTCCAGACCGTACACCACGGACTTAGCGACAACCTTGTAACTAATTGCTCCATATGTATTAACAACAACGGCAACGCGCACAATCCCCTCACTACATTTATGTTTTTAATATTTTAAAATGTATGTAACTGTGGTTTTACGGCAACTTGATAACTTGGTTTACCAGGGGGATTTCGGCGGTGCGCAGGGCGTTAGTGGTGATTCTTCGTTTGGTATTGTCAGTGTGGCGCAGGAGTGCTATGTGGGTAGGGATTTCCATGTGCCGTACCCAGACGGCACGTGGTTCAAGTTCTGGGACTTAGTGAGTGTGTATGCATACATAATGAACGAGGTAAAGAAGCCCAGGAAAGCTCTCATCCATTGTTGCGTTGGTGCGTCGCGCTCTGTCGTCGTCTCTGTGGGCTGGCTCTGTTTTAGGTACGGCTTGGACTTCAACACAGCGGTGCAAGAAGCGCAACGCAGGTTGGGTGTAGGTATACCCAGCGGTGCTCACCTGGACAGCGTCAGGTACATGTGCGATGTTTTCAACAGCCCAAGCGGTAGGTGGTACCTCCGCTGGTTGAAGGTACAGCTCGAAGCAGGCGATGCGGACCCAGCGCCTGGCTCTGACTTGGATTCGGCATTTGGATGGCGAGTTGATTTCCTTAGGCAATACGGGGTTAGGGATGTCTTGGTGCTCGGTGCGTCGTCTGCAGAGCTTGAGTACTTCAGCAGGTACTTCAACGCTGTTGGTGTAACGCTCGCCATACACTCGTACATCAGGGCTAGGAATAAGGGGCTCAAGATAGTCTTCGGTGATGTACTGGATGATAACGTGTGGACAAACCTCGCCCATCAGGGCGGGGTCACACCACTACGTGAGGTCTACGAAGATAGGTTTATAAAACCCAGCCCTACTAGGGCTTTAGTAGCCCCCACAAAGGGGGGTAACACCCAAGACCCCGGGGAAACCCGCCCTGGTGGGTGGGAAGGGGGGTCACAGCCAAACTCGTTTGATGCTGTTGTGGCTTTCGACGTGCTTGAGCACACGTACAACCCGTGGGCAGTTGTTGGTCAGGTCAGGCGCCTGCTTAGGGATGGCGGTATATTCTTCGTCTCAGTACCAACAGTGTATAATGCAGAAGCCACTGCCCCGTGGCACTTCGTCATGCCCGACAAGCTCGGGTGGGAACGAGTGCTTGCGTGGTGGGACTTCGAGAAGGAGAAGGACTTATCGCCACCGTTCACGATTGATTATAGGGACTACGGCATAGACATAAAAGCACCAGACAGGCTCACCGCAATATACAGAAAGAAACCGATAACAAAGCACCAATCATATCATGACTTAATGGGTATCTTTTAAGAGTTGTTTCAGTAAGAGGGCAAATGTCCAACGAGATGCCGTTAGAGATTGCGCAGTGGCTTGGGAAGCTTTAAGCCCCGTGGGCACTGAAGGTTGATGCCCCGAGGATGGGAGCAAAGTCCCGACAAGGGATGACCGGTGATTAGGGACGCCGACATGAGGGGAAACGGGGCGCCCGCACCCTACGTCCAAAATCCAGCCCTTTGCGAACACCTTGACCAAGTCTATTCGATTCATGGTTTGTCTCATTTTATGTTTTCATGTATGTTTCTTCAAGTGCCTTCAGTGCTTTGTAGAATTTCTCGGCGGTTACCCTGTCTACGCGTAGTTTTGAGTATGTTTTGTAGGACTTCTTTATTATCGTCGTCCCCGCGAACTTCAGTCCCCTCTCTATGTCTGGCGGTACTTCGAGGAGTACCCCGCCTATTATTCCCATTATTCTGCCCTTCATTAACTGCTTGACTGCTATATCCACCACCTTGTTTATAATCGCCTTCTGGGCGTAGATTTGGTCTGCGACAGCCTTGCAGTAGGTGCTCGGTGGGTTGTTCCTAATCTCCTTAATCAGGCTGAAGGAGCTGAAGCAGAGCAGTACGTCGCCACCCCCAGCGTATTGGTAGTAAATTGGGTTGCACAGCAGGTTGTCGTACTTGTTCTGGAGAATCATTTCTAGGAAGCACTTCATCACCTTGTACGCATAGACGAAAACCCTACCCCGACCCTGCTCTGGCACGTACATACTCCAGCTAAGCACTAAAATAAAGAACCTAAAAAGTATTTTTATTTAGAAACAACGAAGTGCGCCGTATGGGGAAAATACGGACAAAACTCATGTTGGACCTCCTCGTCAAGCTCGGCTACGTTAAGGCGTCTGGCGAGTACGAGTACGAACCAACACCAAAGTTGCTGTATCAGTTGGCGAGCACCGCGTTTAATTATACACTGATTACGAGGATAAACCTGGGCTTCCCAACGCCAAACATTAGGGATGTGGTCATGAACACACTCATGCTCGCCGCATACAATGACTTGGCAAACATGAAGGGTTCACAACCGAGCGAGAGCGAGCTCATACAGCTACAGAACGAGACGCAATCCCTACTGAACGGGATGACGAACCTAGAGCAACTCTTCGAAAAAGCGAGCGACCTAGTTGCAAACACAATAGACGAATTAATAAACCTCGTCAGCAACTGGGAGTTCACATAACTTTTTATTAACAATACCGCTAAGTCTCACCCTTCAAGGCAGATAGGAGATGACCCCCTCCCAGCCCGTTAAGGGCGGGGTTTCACTCTGGGGGTCTCGATTGTTACCTCCTCTACGGGTGTTACTGAATACCTTAGAAGCACTGAGTTTTATAAACCTATCTCCGTGGAACCCCACGCAGTGGGGCGACCCCGCCCCAAAGGGCGAGACTTGCCCTTGGGTCTGTCATATTAAAAATGAACGTAAGCCTTCACAGTTAAATGTAAGAGGGTTTCGTAATTAATAGCTTCAACGCAACCCTTTTATTTGCAAACATGGTTCAGGCAGTGGTGGTGTAGTCCATGCCATTAGCGCCAATTGCAATCTTAAGGGCTTTCAAGTACGCAATGTACTTTAATGGATCAAATGCTTATGCAGTGGTTCCCCTATCATCATCCTTGGAGGTGTCTAGCGTTACCCTTGAGGTGATGTTGTACAGGCTTGGGATTGTGAATAACAACAATACTATCCTCGGCATGGGAACAGCTGCAGGCGGCGGTCTACCAGGCGGTGCCTATGCCATATTCAATGGATATGGTGTAACACTTACTCAGTTCCAAGTCTATAATACGTCTAACCAGTATAAGGTAATTGGCTTCAATGCACCACTTAATACTTGGACCCACGGTGCATGCACATACGACAGCTCAACCGGCAATGCGTACTGCTACCAAAACGGTTCACTAAGCCAATCAGCAACTGGTTGGGCACCGCCGGAGTCATCATCGTACAAAAATATATACATCTCATATTACTTGCCCTTCATGATAGCATATGTTAGGGTCTACAACCGCGCCCTAAGCCAAAGCGAGATTCAGTGGAACTACAACAACCCAGACAGCCCGATTACGGACGGCTTGGTCCTTTGGCTAAAGGCAGACCCAGCGTACATCCAAGGAAACACCTGGCTTGACTTGAGCGGCAATGGCAACAACGCAACGCTGTACAACGCACAGCTAGTTCAATTAATTAATCCGCCAATTCAATTATTACCACCCATTGCAATTCTCCCACCCATTGCTTAGTACAACAAATAGCCAACGTTCAGGAGATATCCGATGAAGGCGTGGGCGCCCAGTGCCAGGTCACTGAACAGTGATGCCCCGAAGATAGGGACTACCCAACAGGAATGAGAGATGATTAGAGATGTAGATATGAGAGAAAACGGGGCATTTTCGGTTTTCATGATTATTCGTAATGCTTATTACCATTGGTGGTGAGGCGATGGGTTTATTAACCCATCCTCAACTTTCTTGTAGGGGATGAACCCGATGAGCTTGGCGAGGGGGACCTTAGAGGAGCCACCTTCGGCAAGGGGAGTGGGTGTGAACCCCTGGCGACAGGCGGGGACCCACTCCCGCAGCTGGGGGTGGCTCATGGAAAAGCCGTCGAGAAGGAGGCGGTGGTTTTCCACCGCCTCTGGAGAGACGGCGCAACCTTATTCATCGGCGCTGGTTCGGGTGGTTGGTGCGACTTCATATACCTAAACTGGGTGTCCGCGTTCGATTACCCGCCGAATGGTGTTATACCCGCTGTAACTACCGTAAGTGCGGGCACGCTTGGTTAAAACTCGCTCGATGCATCCACGACGAGGTTTTCTGCTTCGCGTAGTATTGCTTTGTATAGTTGTACTGGGTCGTTGTTGTTCAAGAGGGCTTTCGACTTGAGTAGTGTCACTGCGTACTCAAGTAGTGATGCTTCGTCTATGCCGAGCTCCTTTGCCAGTGACTCTATTGTTGTCTTCAGCGACCTCGGCACCTGCATGTTTGAGTACCTAGTGGTTATGTGCCTCAGTGGGTATAGGCTTACGAACAACCCTGCGTAGATGTACTTCGACGCCGACTCACTACTGGTCAGCCTCTTCTCGACAACCAGCTTCTCAGCCCTATGTATCCAGTACCAGTACGCATTAACTATCGAGTCCACGGTCTGCGGCGAAGCGGAGAGCAGGAGGAGTAGGAAGACTAGGGGGTGCATTGTGAAGACCACGTTGCCGTCCTTGTCGAGCTTCCTCGGTCTTGCCAACTGCCTCAGTTCATCCACCATCTCGCGCCACGTCTTGCCTGAGTACCTGGACTTGAGAGCCCTCTCTAACGCCTTGTCCGCAAACACGGACAGCCTAGCCCTGCACTCCTCATCCGTCTCGAACATGCCGACCAGGTAGTTCTCGCACACATCCTCAATGCTGCTGTTCAGGACGTCCTTAGCCTCGACAAGCCCCTCCAGGACGGACGCATCACCGCTCTTCAGCAGGTCCCTAACTACGTCGTTTATGTCCACGGGTTGTGACGGTGAAGGCTTGGCGCTCGGCATTGTGTAACCGTACTCCTCAGCAACCCGTTGCTCAAGCTCCTGTTGCTCCTTATCCACCTTCCTCCTCTCCCTCTTCGCCTGCTCCTTCGCCACCTCCTCAACCGCCTCCTGCACGTCCTTAGTAACGGCACCCTCAACACTGGGCTTCTGCTCTGCGGCGCCTTCCTCAGCCGTTGCCTTCACCTCAGCCAGCGCTTTCATGAACTCCTCAGCCAGGTTCGGATACTTGTCGCTGTAGGAGCTCATTACGGCGTTCGCGAAGAACGCAACGGCTGTGTTCCTAGCCGATGCGCGGAGGAATGCGTCATGCCAGTCCTTGCATGCCTGTATGTAGTACGCAACCTCTTCCTCCTTCGCGCCGATTGACATGACTAACCTCCTCACCTTCTCCTCGTTGTTCGAGATTAGGTAGTTCATTATTGCGGCGCACGACTCGCACCAGAAGTACTGCCTCAATTCGCTCGGTGTTAGAACCCTCTCCTGCAACACTCGCTCGGCTAGCAACGCCAAGTCCCTGCACTCCTTGGGCTGTCTCTCGTTCTTCCTAACCGTGTTCAGTATTAACGAGACCACCCTCGCGTCCTCAAGCGAGGATACGCACTTATTCACCATCACGGGCACCTTCATAGCCAGGACCTTCGGGTCCCTCGCCTTCCCCTTCTCTGAAAGCCTCAACAGCGCCAGGAACCTCCTCCACCCATCAATAACCACCATTGTACCGTTCAAGTCAGCAACCATAATCGGCTGTTGCAAGCCGGCGCTACCTATGCTCTTCACCAGCTTGTCATCAACGTCTGGCTCAACAACATGCAGGCTCACCAACTTCCTGTTTTCATACAAATCAAGCAGACTACGCAAAGTTACCTCATTCTGCTCAAGGCACTTTGAAGACATGCTGACAGAAACATGCAGTTAATAATTAATAAACTTTTCTTTGACGTACGCATCCTTAAAAGCTCATGACTCTTTACTTTAATAATTTGCTAATGAATGAACTGCCGTGGAGAGGTGCGGTTTTGTTTATTGGCGTGATGAAAGCGTTTATGATGAAGAGCTTGCAGAGGGCTTTGCAAGCAGGTTCGGTCGAACCATAGTCGATAGGTTCGATGGCGAACCATGCGGTTCAGTGTTTTACGTGGCTAGGAACGAATTCCCATCGCCAGAGCTCGCCTCAGACGCGCGAGAATTTAATGAGCGCGGTGAGTACTACGTTAGGCTTGTGGACGTGGTGCTCGACATTGACGAGAAAGCTGTGCGGAACTACGTAGAGCGCGGTTGTGCGTACAGCGCCGAGGTTCTGAGGGATATCTACAGCATTGTTACGACTGGCGTTAGGAGGAGTGTCGAGCTTGGCGTCCAAAACCTGAGCTACGTGATTGCTGACGAGATTAAAAAGTACAACGTGTACAGGCTCTCCGTACTGCACGAGTACAGGAAGGCTGTGGTAAATAGGGGAAGGGTCGGCGTTGAGTTCGTTGGGTTCCCGTACTACTATGTTCGGGTTAGGACTCTGCTCGACATTTATGAGTGGTCGTTCAAGCAATTGCTCGGTACGGAGGTTGGTCGTGAAATACTTAGGGCTTCCCCAGTCATTGCTAACTCGTGGAGGCAGTTGAAGGGGTACCTGCTCGACCTGGCTAGGGCTGGTAGGAAGCCTAGGTGGTTGTTTAGGGTGCTGAGGAAGTACTCGGGGCTCTGCGGTAGGTACGGCATATCTAAGTACGTACATGACGCGATTAGGTGGGTGAATGCAATATTTAGTGCAGACATACCGTTCTGTAGCGCTGGGGAGCTCTACGGCTTCCCCAGGCTCTTCATGCCAGACCTGTCCCTGAGCATGTGGGGGGTGCACTACGACGGGTGGTTCGACTTCAATGAGACGTGGAAGTACTACACGACCGAGGTCTACAGCCGAGACCCAAGCACCGTAATGGCTGTAATAGCTAGGATGTACGACGCAATACTGAGGAGACCGCCTGATACCGACGGCTTGCTGAACTACACGTACAGGGTCATAGAGGGCAAAATGAGCGTTAAGGACGTGGCTGACGCGCTAATGGACAGCGATGAGTACAGGCAGAGAATAGGTGCTCAGCCAATTATTGACAACACCCCATGCAACGCCAACGCACTGCCCCAGGAGGTGTTCAATATCGTGAAGAAGTACGGGAGTGAGAAGGTTAGACCGAACCTGTTGGTCATTGGTTGCCTGGACATGAGCCAGTTGGCTGAGTTGAGCGAGCTCTTCGACATAACCGTGCTGAGCTTCACAGACGGTGCATGTGGAGTAACTACAGATGCTTGGCTGAGCAACCTGCCCAACCAGCAGTACTCCGTGGCGGTTATAACGAAGTGCGCATGGGACAAACACCCATTCCCAAAGTACCTACTCACAACAGCCCACGCACTACTGACAAACTACGGACTACTGATATTACCGACAAACACGACAGTGGAGGGACTGAGATTAATGAAGAACAGCAAATACGCGGTATTTAAAAAAGCAATGATCCTTACATAAATTAGATTCATTATTTGTATTTGTTTTACTAATAAATTGTCAATACCCCTCCTACAGTCCCAAGTGTCCATAAAATAGACTCTTTCGGTGCATACTTACCTGCAACAACGGCTGTTGTTATGTTATATCCCTTCCCACTTGAGTCATACCAAATACCGGTACGTGGGTCGTAGTTGTTCGCAACATACTCGGCCATTAAACCTATGGTTACTCTGTTGCCCATATAAATAGATTGCACCGCGCTGGCTACCAATGTAGTATTGTACAAAGCAACATAAGCAATATTACCATTAAACCAAAACCATGTCTGTGTCGTGTTTGGCCAAGAACCCTTACTGTAGGCAGTACCAATATTATGATATGGGTATGGGCCACCACCACCAAACAGCTGAGGCAATGAAGTTGTAGAGCTTTGTCCAATAAGTACACCGTCCAAGTACAGAGCTAGGTAGTATGTGCCACCGCTGTACCATTCCTCAATAACGGCCATATGCCATCCTGGACTTATTGCGGAAGATGTTGAAACCTGCCATAACGATCCTGTCCAATCGCCAGCGTACAACACCAGGTTCGTGCCAATATAAAGCCAAGGGGTCCACCCACTGCTGGGCGAATTTGGGTATTGAACTGTCTGAAACCCGAGCAATACTCCTTGGCCAAGTGGTGGTTCGTAAAATAAAACAACTGCACTTATTGCACCATAGGTAATTGCGATACAACCAAGTAATCCATACGTTCCAGTAGCTCCACCGTACGGATTTGATGAAATGCTACACTGTGGTAATTGCCACGCATAAGGACCGCTAGTTAGGTTGTTACCAGTTAATAATACGGCTTGTGATACTCCCAATGATGTCCATGTATATGACAAAAACATGCCTAACTCCCTTAATATTAAAATAACATAAAAAATAAACAAAATATTATGTCTTAACCCCGCAGTATTTCGAGTACTTTGTCGTCGAGCCTGCGCTCCAGTATTGCGTTCACCAGCCTCACTATGTCGGTTGGGTCTATGCAGTATGTCCTTGCGTAGTTCGTTAAGTCCTCGACAGCCTTCAACGCATCCGCGAGGCTCCCCTTCAGTAACCAGTTCTCCATCTCCCCAATCATCCTGGCTTGGACGCGCTTGTCTGGGCACTCATCCATAATCAACGCCACAAGCTCCTTAACGAGCTCCTCAATAGGGATTGGGGTCGCCACATTAACGCTTTGGTTAAAGTTATTTAAATTAATTAAGTACGTGTTTATAATAGGTCACTATGGTCTACAAAACGCTTATAGGCGTTGATGCCGACCTCCTAGTACTTGGTTTGCTTAGTGTTGATGATTTGTATTCGTGGACTGATTTAGAATCCCTCGTTTTCGTCGTTGGCGATTATAACTTCGAACGAACATGCCAGGGCGATGTGGTTAAGTGCTTATACGCCGTATCTAGGGAGTTCAAGGTTCCTGGCGGTAAATTATTTCTAACTAATAAGCAACTACGCATGCCTGAGTGGAATATTGTTAATGTAAAACATGCATGTCTCAACCTAGGTAGCGGTTTCTCCCCATTCCGCGGTTGCGTAAATATTGATAAGAGACTAATCCCCACCGCAGACCTAATCATAGACCTTGAAGATGCGTACATACCATTTCCAGATAGGTTCTTTACCACCGCCTATATGATAGACGTTATTGAACACATAAGCTGGAGGAGAGTGCCGAAACTTGTGGCTGAAGTAAATAGGGTGCTGAAGTGCGGTGGGCGTTTCATTATTAGGACGCCCGACATTGGCTTAATAGCCAAAATGATACTTGACCTAAACGAATCAAAAATTGCCCTACGAGACCTTGGTGGATTTGTTAATAAGTTTTCGGCTATTTCGTACTTCCTATACGGCAACCAGGACTACCCAGAAGACACGCACAAGGCTGGGTTCACAATTGATGCGTTGCAGGAGCTATTGAACATGCATGGTTTTGAGGTGAGCATTATTAAGAACCCGCCGACCAAGCACCCAAACATCTTCGCAGTGGCTACGAAACCATGTTCTTAATTGCATTCAAAAAGTCCTCCCTACATTTACTAACGGGATAGCCCCACCACTCGTAACACAGCGAGTAGCCCACCTTCACTAGTTCGTTTCCGTCCTCCTTTACTGAGTCCCAGAGCTCCTCGATGTACTGCCTCAGTTTGAAGTAGTCTATGGCTTCCCTTACCAAGCCCCAGTCGGGCTTCTTGTGGTACATGTCTATAATGTCCCTAACGAGCCAGGGCGCCCTGAACCTGTCCGACTCAGGCGTGTCCTTCTGTAGCGTGTACGCCCAAAGCTTGAACGCCCAGTGCGCAATGAGTTGCTCAAGCGCCACCGCCCTGTACCCATTGACTAACCTCAGGAACCTCTTGTCGAACTTCAGATCCTTCTCATACACGTAGTTCATGCTGTACAGCCTAATGACCACGCCGTTGTTTAGGTAGCACTCCTTCATGCCTATCGCCCTCATCTCCTCATCCTCGTTCACATGACTACACACCTCACCCAGTATGTACTTCGCATCGTCCGAGTCATAGCTCTCTATCAACAGGTCTATATCGTGAACCCCAGCATCGACGCCGTACAGGAACCTGAGCGCGGCGCCGCCAGTAGCCCACGTGGTTGATGTGTTGGTCATTATTAAATCGAAGTAGTAACGCTTGAGGGACAGCGAGACGGGCGCGTCGAGCTGTATATTGAACTTTTCAAAACACGACATTGATTTCCTATCGGACTCCCAAGTAGTTGCGTATTTCGTAATTGTCATACAAAATAATTGCTAGGCGAATTAATTATTAATGCCTAGGCTGAACATAGTTTTACTACAGTTACACAATTCTTACTTTAATAGCAATAGGAATGCATACGGTCCCGCAACCGATGTGCCACCAATTGTGAAGTAGTGTATCCCCTTCTTATATGCTACCCACATCTCATATGAAACTGTAAATGGTGTAGTTCTGAAGAAGTATTTGCCGAGCAGTAAGTCTTCCGCCCTCTCTGCGAAGATTATTACTGCTTTTTTAGCCATATCTATTGCTTCCTCAACCTCGTTAAAACTTACTAATGAACCTCTGAGTAATACAACGTCTGGGTTTCCGTAGTCCTTCGTTATTGTTAGTCGCTTGCCGACGTAATTTGTTATTTCTGTTTTGTTTAATTCATCCATATATTGAGGAGGTATTGTAGGTACCCTTAGCGTGCCCTTAACCCTCATTAGATACAATGCCGTTGGTATTAACGCTTCCCAGAACCCGTTTACTAATATATCACTTGCATTTAATAATGTTAATAATGCAAATAGCGTGTTTTCTCCATACCTAACCCCCGTCTTCCTCCATGAGTACACCATCATTAAATCGTACAGCGATGCGACATGTGGGTAAATCGGTGATTCCCACATCTCCTTCTCCTTGTCCCACCAGTCCCACTTATCGTAGAAGTACAGCCCATCTGCAATCCTATAGAGCGCGTAGTCCAGCGCATACGACGACTTAATCACCGCAAGCACGGGCAACGGCTGGTTAAGTATTGAAACGATTTTATCATTATTGGCGTGTTTCAGTACTTGGAACACCAGGTCTATGTAGTACGTGGACACTTTATACTTGGTGTCTGGAACGACGTATTGCAGTAGCTCGTTCCTTATTGCAAACCCTGAAACAGACACCGCATTACCTGTGTACAGCTTGAGTGCACCGACTGATAGGTGCGGGAACGATACTATGTCGGCTTCGTTGTTGTTCAGTAACTTCTCCATTACCTCCACGTGGTTGTTAGTTATTTGAAACATTGAGTGGGTTATGAAGACGTGGCGCCCCTCCTCGTACGCCTCCTTAATCAGCTCCCAGAAGTGCCCGCTCCCTATCAGTACGTTGTCGGCTTTAACGCTTGGGTACCCCCAATCAACTAGGTAGTACACATCACCCTGCGGGAACTTCGAGTACTTCATCTCAAGCAATATTGGGTGAGTACCCTGCGGTTCCCCCTCAACCAAGGGATAAATCAGTCTTGGGTCCTCTGGCTCCGAGTGAAGCACTATTGTTGTGAACTTACTCACGTGAATTCATTATGCTATAAATAAAAGCTGAATAAGAGCTCTGAACTTTATTGCTCAGCATATTAATTGCCGTGCCGAGCATAACCGTGTTTGCAAACCTAAATAGCGAGTTAGGCTTCAACACTGTTGCATGGAATATAATCAAAGGGCTTAGGCAATACGGTTTTGAAGTTGAAGGGAAACCCGTCAATGGTGATATTAAACGTGAAAAAGGGCTTGTAATTGGAGATTTAGGTGCGTTAATAATGATGTCTGGTTCGGTGAATGAGCTGTATGGGTACATAGTTGTTGAAGGACCTGTTAATAGGCATATAGACCTTGTTGAGAAGGCAATGGAAAAGGCTGTAGCAATTGCGGTACCCAGTAAATTCGTTGCTTCAGAATTAATAAGGTTCAGGCGCGATATAGCGATTATATCCCATGGCATTGACCTAAAAAGATATGAATGTGACAATACCGAGAAGTGGTTTGATCTGGGCATTGTTGTGTCATACCCGCATTATGAAAGGGCAATAGCACTTAGAAAGGGAATTGATTATTATTTAGATGTACTTATAAACACGAATTATAGTGCAGTTGCGACATACGGCTTCATACACCTGCTTAAATATATCGCTGATGACGCCAAGATCCAGTTAGTAATAGATAGGTTGAATGCAATCCTTCCTCACACTTCAGATCCCAAGTTAATTTATTGCAAATCAAAGATCCTCCTTTGGCTTTCTCGTAGTGAGGGGTTTGGGTTGCCGCCGCTCGAAGCAATGGCAAGCGGCACACCCGTAGTATACACAGACGCACCAGCACACAACGAACACACATGCTGCTTCAGGATAAGGACAAGGCTTAATGGTACTATAGACTTACCCAGTGAAGGTATGTATAAATACGTCCCATACAGTTACTATAACTATGAAATCGTAAATTTCAACGAATTGATAGAAACAATTAATTACGCGATAGCGCACTACAACGAGTATGCAGATGAAGCAAGGCGCATTGCCCAGCAATACGATGTGCAACAGATGATCGATGGCATTGTAAGCCTTATTAAAAAATAATTTTGTTCCGTTTTTATTACACTATACATATACTATATCGTGGTTTCGATAGCGTTCTTTGAGGAAGTAATCGAACCACTTGGACCAGTTAGGATTGATTGTATACAAAAAATGAGACAAGCAAAGATAATTACAATAGTGCTTGTGAAGTCACACCAACCTGCCGAAGAATCCAAAAGAAGGTGGCTTGACAATGTTGATTTAGTCATTGAATATGGCACAAACAGTAAGCGATACGCACTGGCTGCATTACGTAGTTACTTGTACTATATGTATGATAGTGGCCCACTACAGATGGTGGTGAGTAATGACTGTGATGTAGAGTCAAATTACGGCTTTGTTTGCGTTGAAAGCAAGAACTTTACATGTTTTGGAGATTCAATTGAAATGCTGAGGTGAGCGGCATGTCTGTTAATTTTAAGTATATGGGTGCTGATATATTATACGTGTCTAAGCAATACGTGGAGGAAGAGCAAATATTTAAAACTAATAACTTAGCCACCCAGGTCTTACTTGTTTCAGAATATCCAGAGTGCGATATTGTTACTGAACTGTTTGATGTAACGTGTAAACACGCTGGTCTACACGGTGATACTAAACCAGATGCTTCTGAGTTCAGCGCAATAATATTTATACACCCATCTAGTGATCCGTCCCCCGGCTCCGTAATAGGCAAAGTAGTGAAGACCGCGAAAAAAGGCGCTAAGGTGATAGTTATAGATATCAGGGATGAGCACTGGGCGTACCAATTCGGTTCCACAGTTTTTCTTAGCGGTATATCCATGCATAGGTTAGCAAACGCGTTGAACATTGGCTCCTTAGCGCTCGATCCAATTCATGCATATTATATATACGTCGGTGAAGTGGAGGGCAAAAACCTGATTGAGCCAAGGCCCCTCACGCTAAATGACGTAGCAAATGTATATAGATTCCTCAGAAGCAAAGGCGTCTATGCACTACCTGTTGGTTCAGCTTTAATGAGAGGCTATGCAATATGGGATCTCGACTTCCAGGTATATGAAAGCAAGTACACGTGCTTCGACCTCGGTGATATGTTGAATAAAGAGTTCGGCTTCCCAATTGATTTGATATGCGGTGACGTCGTCGTGAGGACTAAGTGGGGCATTGGGTGGAGGAAAATATACTCAAGGTACACAATGCCTGGCGAGAAGGCTGTGTCAAAGGAGCAGTTGGAAGTTGAGAGGCAGTATGTAGAGAAACTCTTGGGTGTTTCGCAATGATCACCATAAAACTGCCCAACTGCCCGGACGAAGCCAACTGCAGGCTTGTTAGGATCGATGCTAGTCAGGAAAAGGCTGTGTGCGTTGGCATGCTGAAGAAACCGCATGGCGAGCATAAGTACTCCATGTGCATCTTCTACCAAGACTCGGTAACTAGATTACTACTTAAAGATAGCAATATCGATCTGTTCAAGGTCATGATTAATACATTAGATGAAGTGAGGAGGCGCAATGTTCGGTAGGCATAAACGTATTGCAGTTGCCATCGATACAAACACAGGAACTGGGTTATTTTCGCAGGGTATAAACACGGTTAGTGCTTTAAAACTTGCTGGATTTGACGTTAAAGTATTAAGTGTTTATGAACCAAGGAAGGTAGACAATGTCGTGGTTGTAAGTACAATACATTACGTATCGAACTGGGTTAGAAAGGCAAAACGGGTATTTGCGTATGTACCTATTGAGGGATTTATAAAAATAGATAAATCCAAGGAATATATAGACGCATTGCGTAGTGCCTACTCTGTAGCCACGGTTAGCAATTACTCGGCATCCATGCTTAAATACGTGCGTAGCGATGTTTATGTTGTCCCGCCAGGCATTGAATATAATTACTATGCGCAATGCTCTAACGCGAAGAGGGAATTTGATGTGGGTATTGTGCTGTCATCATCCCATATAGGCGATATGGAATTGACTATAAGAAAAGGTGCTGATTTATATGACTATGTCCTCCAGGCAAGCAGTTACTCGTTCATTGGTAATAAGTACTCAATGTATTACCTAAGGAACTGGGCTCGGTTTGCAATGTTGGTCGACAAGCCCAGCCTGGTCTACTGTAGCGCCCGCGTCTTGCTTTGGCTTTCTCGTAGTGAGGGGTTTGGGTTGCCACCACTCGAAGCAATGGCAAGCGGCACACCCGTAGTATACACAGACGCACCAGCACACAACGAACACACATGTTGCTTCAAGGTTCCTATTAAGTACACGTGGGTGTTTGACGAGCCAGACATGGCGTACACGTTCCTCATGCACGAGCCAGATGTAAAGGGTATATTCACCGCATTGGACGTTGCAGTGCAGGACTATAGGGACTATAGGGACTACGTGATGGACTTGGCAAAGCAGTACGACCTGAAGGAGTTCTCAAAATCACTTGCGGATTGGCTACTTAACGCACACCGCTAGTACAGGATTTCCACTGTTATGTAGATTACCGTTTCGGGCTGTACCCTAATCAGCGTTACGCCGAGCCTGCTCCCCCTCACTATCGCCTGCGTACCTTCTGGCTTTGTTGTTATTACAGTGTCGCCGATTCGCACCAACCCGCTACCGTAAGCTGTTATCCTCAGCTTGGCGCCGGGTGGGTGAACTATTGCCAGAACCGTGTAGTCGTTTATGTATGTAACAACAACCCTCTCTGTACCCCTCATTAATGGTGGTATAGGTGGTACAGGTGGTATCTTGTACTGTGATGCGTAAATCCTCGGTCTCGGGATTTTAATAATCCACTTCATTTAATTTCACGCTTTATTGTTTTGTTAATTCGCTGGTTAATTCCTTCGACAGCTCAACGAGCTTGTTTATTTTTTCCTTAAACTCGTTAATTGCCTCATTGAGTGGCTTCCTCTCTAGTTTGTCTGGTA
>Ga0081534_100330_pt1 | contig 15830 bp, 13 predicted proteins | sample MonGeyMetagenome_FD_71019 | JGI IMG/M metagenome (GOLD analysis project Ga0081534, IMG submission 71019) | Hypoxic/sulfidic aquatic microbial communities from Monarch Geyser, Yellowstone National Park, USA - MG (SPAdes) v1 (version 2) | ecosystem: Environmental > Aquatic > Thermal springs > Hot...
CATGTGGGCTTCATCAAGCACTATCAATGATGGCTTGCTTACGTTAGTAGGATTAACATTACTGATGTTCGCACCGCAGTTTAAGCATTTTATGCCCCTCCAATTGGGCGGATACGTAAAGCCACAGTGCGGACACCTCTTATAGGGGGAACCAAGTATGCTCCACTCGAACCAATAAGGCGGCCCACCCCCTATTCCTGAGAGTATTCTATTCATCATATCTTCATCAGTAACTAGAATATCAGGTGGCTCGCCGTATACGTCATCCCTCGTAATCCTCATGTACTTGCTTACAAAGCTCGCAAACGAGCAACTACTGCCGCCTTTATTACATATGACCACCCCTGAACCTACGTCGTACTCAACAGGTTCGCCATGTATTGGGCAGTGCATAGGGAGCAGTAGTTTTTGTTGCTGTGTTTGTTGAAGTTTCTGAAGCTCGGCCCTATGCTTTACGTTACCGTGGAGTACGCCGAACGTAAGTTCGATACCGGTGCTCCATTGACGCATCACGTAATCATGTAAGTAATAGAGCATGTGCGCTACCTCCTCCACCTGGTCGTTAGCGAGTGCCTTGGTTGGGTACATTAATATGGCCTTAACTCCTACGTCCTCGCCTCTGCATAACTTCCTATACGCTAAAACTATTATCGCGGGTATTAGGAAGGCGAACGTCTTACCGCCAGCCGTTCTAGCCGTAATGACTATCTTATCCTTAGCGCCCGGCTTATTGATAAGGCCTTGGCTAGCTAATACCTCCTCAATCGCCTGCTCCTGGTACTCATAGAGCTCATTAACCCCATAGTTACTACTTAATACGTTGGCTAGCGCATCGAACAATGGGCTTAACCTCCTTTTACAATCATCGTTAATGTTAAGTCTGCTCAATAAATACTCAAAGTAGTCCTTCACTTTACGGCTGCTTCGCTTTATTGGGGGTAGGACCTCCTCCTCGACGTGATAATCTATTAACTTGCCTCTGTTGCATGCAATATCTTCGCATATGAGCAATGCATTATATACGTACGCATTTAGTAGCCCGCCCTTTTCTGCATCCCACTGTACGTTTAGCCGCGCGCCATGTAATGTCTCTACGCGCCCCTCAACCTCAAGTAAATGCCCAAGGGCCCACCTGGTGTCCTCCTGGCCATTCCACGTGAATACCCAATACCGCCTGCAATAATCATTAACCGCCTCGCCCTTGTATGAGGGGGACTTAATTCTCAAAACGCCCCCTAGATTAACGAGGTACGACTTAACTACGTAATTATCGCCGGTCTTGCAAAGGCCTAGCACGATACCAAAAGCAGGGTAATAATAGCCGGCGAGGTTACCGCTCTTATCGTAAACCTCACTCACCAAGCTCATCCATGGATTACTATTTAATATGCCTATGGGGACTGCGGTTATATTGCTACCCAGGCTATATGCTCCCCCAGAGCCTACGTTGAGTATGAAGTGTCTCTCTGGATATTCGCGATATTCGCGCAGTAGATTTATTGATGCTACTTGCCTAAAAACGTAATTCACATATTTCCCTACGAACTGTTGGGATTCCTGCTGATTAAGGGGTAACAGTATAAGCGATGTAATGAGACAATCATTATTTATTGGGATTTCTAGCGGAATATTCAACATGCTTGACACCCACTTTGGTTTGCTGAGGTCGCCTGGCTCAACCTTAATGTTATATACAATTTTATTCACTCCCCTATCAACCATGCCGTCAATCGTAATCTTCGTATACGCATCCTCCCTCCACCTGCTTTTATCATCGTAGTCGTATGATGTCCTTACGTAGAAACTAAAGGTGAAGCTTACGCCCCCACTGCCTAAGTTAGCATTCAGTAAGTCCACGCCGAATATATGCCCTGGGTTCCGTGACGAATAGAATTCCTCAATAAACTCCTCTACATCTTCCTCCTCCCCCTCTTCGCCGCTAATGCTGGGCTGGCATTGCGGAATTATTCCTTGCCAGAGCATCATCGCTATAGGTATAGGCGGCGGCGATAAGACCGAGATGTGTGGCTTCTCTGGGTGATGCCTTAACCTTAAATAATCAACGGACTGCTCAATAATATTCCTCAAATTATAGCTACTCTGCTGAGCAGCTGCCATTTAATGTAATGACATAGTGATATTTAAAAACTTTTTCTTCCAGTTTTAGTTTTTCTTCTAGTTCTAGATTAAGGCCCTCAGTAGGGCTTCAGCGAGCTTCTGGCTGAACTTCGGCGGCACCGAGTCTGCGATTGCCCTATACATGTCGTCAATGGGAAGCGGCTTAAAGTTGAACCAGTCCGGGTAGGTGTATAGGCGGGCTAACTCCCTCACCGTTATCATCCTGTCGTGTATTGGGTGGAGCATCATGCTCCTCCTCGGATGTGGCACGACCTTCACTAAGCCGTCAATAGGCACCCTGTACAGCCAGTACCTATGCTTCTTCTTAATGTCCTTAACGTACTTTGAGGCATCTATAAGCCCAGCCTTATGCGCCGTAACGAGTGAATAGCCTGGCGGTATCCTAGGAACCAGTTCCTTAATCTTAGAATTAATGCTGTAATTTACGTGGTTATGCACGACCGAGCCATTAAGCATGCAGGGGTCTACAGTACACGGCTCTGGTGGTAAGCCGCTGAGCAGGTTGATCGGCCTCAGCGGTGGCTCTTTCACCTCCTCAAGTCTCATGAAGACATTATTAGCATCCCTGCCCCTTAATGCTACGACAATCCACCTCCTACGCATTGTAGGTATGCCATAGTCAGCGAAGGCCACGAGCTTATAAGCAACGCTATAGCCGAGATCCACTAACCCCTTAACCAACGCTTCAGGTCTCCAGTTAGGCACCTCCTCAACAATAACGGCACTGGGCTTAACCTGGCTAACAGCCCTAAGCACCTCAAGGTCAAGGCCATACTCAGGGTGGTTAACACCCCTCCTACTCCTGGGAGTGGCGATGGAGTAGGGCCTGCAGGGTGGGCCAGCAATAATTACATCAACACCCTTATACGCCGAGAAGTCAACCCTCCTTACATCGCCGCTAACCACCCTCCGCGGCCCTATATTCCTCTTATATGCCATAACCCTCCTTAAATCCACATCAACAGCCACCTCAATACTAAAGCCAGCTAACTTAAAGCCAAGGCCAAGGCCACCAACCCCTGAAAATAAATCTATAGCGTTGAGCACACTACCTAAACGTAAGGGGCGGATAAAGATGTAGCGTAAAAATTTTCCACACTATCTTGAAACTACTCATGGTGATTATATACCAAGAGATACTTAACTCTAATTCTGTCAATAATAAGTTATAATTATTAAAAGAATTTAATAATAAAGAACAGTAATAAAGATATAATGTAGTAAATGTTTAGGAGGATTGCTTTATAAGTATAAATTAAGGGCAGCGATATGTCATTTGGGCGGATGGTTGTGGAAAGTTGGGAATCCCAGTAACTTTCTTCTCGCAGTTCTTCCATACCTCACTAAGCTCACCAATAGTTAAGCTTGGGTTACTTCCTAAGTAGTCTATAGGTACATCACCTGATACATGTATATGTATATGGTCGGAATATGAACGTACTTCAATAATATAGTAAATATTTCCTTTGTAATAATCGAGACCAATATACCATGGTATGCTACATTTTGGCATTACAAGAGGTAATTTAAGTTTTTGCACATAATTCCAATAACCAGGCATGCGATAAGCCTGCCTAGCAATCTCATAAATGGTCAAGTAGCGGGTTAAGAACGTAATAATGAAAGTTTTATAATGATTCATACCATCTAATGATACTAAGATTAGGGGAAATTTACCAATACGAGATCTCTTTTTCATAATAAGATTTATAAATGTATGGTAAAGGGCATATGCAGTTGCTTCACCTTCATCATCTATGCCTGCACAATGTGCCCTCTCATGCATCATAAGGTATGAATATGCTATTAAAGAAACATTATATGTGATTAAATGCCTTAAAAAAGGACCTAAAGGACCTATAGGCCTAAATCCAGATGATTTAAGACAATTATTTACCATATACCCCGTCAATCTGCACACCATATCATGAATCCAATCCTCTATCCGATCAAAGTTATAACATATGATATTCTCTGCGCTAACTTTACTAGTCTCTGATGATTTTGATTTAATACACTGAGCTAGCCATTCAAAGCATCTAGGTTTGCTAGGGCACTCACCCCTACGAAATCTCAGATTTATCTCTTCTCCAATTACACCTTCAGCTACACCACAAAGTTCTTCTGCCTCTGAAAAATCTATTCCACTATCTGGTGGAACTTGAGGTGGATAGCCAGCTCCCTTACTCTGGCATTCAACTGTGCAACTATCCTCACATTTATTACTGCACCTCTCTTCCATAATATTATGCTTATTCATTGTCCTAAAGTATTCGTAGGGAAACCGTATACCCTGAGTATTCTGATCCTCGAGGTGCACAGTCAGCATATTAATTCCTTATATTAATTAACATCTTTTAAACTTTAACGATAGGTGATACTTTCTCATTCTCTTAATGATTAATAATATATCAAGCTTGAAGCAATCAATATACACTTCCTCTATTCTCTTTAATGTCTCTTTAATCTTCGCCTTAGCCTTCTCAAGCTCCCCATTGCTCATGCCTTTTGCTACTACTCCCCATGCGTAGATTAGCATGTTCATGGATAACCTAGTGAGTAATGCATCCCAGTGAATTGCGTCGAGTATTACTAGGTCGTCCTCCTCGCACTCAGCCGGCATTATGACTGTCCGCATTGGTGGGATGCCGATTTTTGAACGCATGTAATCAGCCACGGCAATTCCCAAGGCCCCAAGCACACCCCTTCCATTAATCATTGCCACGGCGTGGATGGGTTTTGATAGTGAATTGTAGGTTTCATATATGAAGTCCATTGGCTCAGTACTAGTACCGAGGATACTGCCTAACCAACCCCTCGACCAATCCAATGCCTCATTAACCTCATTACTCAAGTTCTCGTATTGGCTGCAGAGCGCATAATCCTCACCCCTACCCTCTCCACACCTCCTAAACCTACCCAACTCAAAGCCCCTAGCCAAACTCAACCTCTCCCCAAGCCAAGCATTGCCGAACCACCTATCGGCGTAGAGGCCGACCGCCAGGGACTCTATGATGAGCCTCATTGAGGATAGGGTGGAGTATGGTGCGCACTCAAGCACCGAGTGCAGTACGTAGTTGGCGAGTGGCTGTACTAGGTTCATCAGTGCGAACGTGAAGAGTGAGTTAGGGTTAGACCTAGCGGTGGCTGGCATTAAATCATAGGCATCACCAATTAAGTCACTAAGATCCTTGAGGAGGCCAGGCCTATTACCAGATATAAACCTCAGGTTTGACTCACAGAAGTCACACGCAGCCCTACACAGCAGCTTAAACTCACCAGCACCCATACAAACCCTTAAATAAACCCCCTTAAAACAATACCCCCAAGCAAAGTTACTTATGGCTCCTGTGCATTGTCTGTGGTGGTATTGCCCTTGCCGTTGTAGCATGTGTCTTGGGGTACTCCTTTAAACTAACCCTCTTGAGGGCATGTTCTTTTCCTATTCTTCGTTGCCTATGGGTGATTAACGTATTGTTGATGAACTATGGAGGCATTGGGTTATATGTAGAGTAGTGCAATGATGGCTTAGCGGTACTTAAATCTGCATAACACTTTTAATTATCCTTACACTTAAACTCCCCGTGAATCGCAGTGTTAATTTACCCAGTGAGGTCAGTATCATGCTTAGTAAGCTTAGTAAAGTATTGCGGGGGCTTGACTTAGTTGACTACGTTGTAATTACTGGTAGTGTTGCTAGGTGCCTGGCTGGTGAGGTTGATTGTAATTTAGTTGGTGACCTTGATGTACTGGTGACTGGTGAGGCTGTGGTGATGTTCTGGGATTTAATCAAGGGCTTGCTTAATGAGGGTTTTCAACCAGTCTACGACCTAATCAATAAGCCGCCGGTAATTGAGGAGTGGAGACCATGCCAAAGCCAGTACTACGCACACCCACTAGCATTAACAATAAACTGTGAGAGGCACCTAGAATGCTTAAGGCACCAATACGGCAAGTCCTGTAAGAGGGTTAACCTAGACATAATGGTTAAGTGCACTGAAGTCGATAATGTGCCTCACAGCGAGAGCTTCGTGAGGTTAATACCCAGGGATAAGTATGATTACGCACAGGATAAGCAAGCCCTCATGAAGGCTAGGCATGAGGAGTTTATGAAGTGCAACTGCGTAAGTGCAGTCTCCGGAGACATTAAGCAGTCAAGTGAATTAAGAATGAAATACCTAAAGGGAGAAGTAAAAATAATGTGCAGGGAAACGAAGGCGAGAACATGATAACGCTTATTATTAAGTATTCGCCGAATCTTTTAAATTATTTTTTAAATTTTTTAACGAAATGCATAGTTCTGTTACAGGTATTTACAGTTTTATTTCAGATATCTACCTTAGTATTGTTATTGATCTCATTACTCCTTACCTGTGCGGCAGCGCTTAGTCAAAAATTCAGGCATTGCCTATCATTACTCTCATTCATATTTTTAATGCTAGGACTCGCACTGATTCTAGCGGCTATCTTATTATTCATATTAATGCCGACTGCAAGTCTTGGTAGCAGTACTGTAACCTCCTACGGGTATTTTGGGGTGGTAACAGGTATCGTCGGTGCAGCAATCGCCTTAGTTAATGCATTAATAGTTAAGCCATACTTTAAAAAAGTTAGAATAATGGGTAATAATCTTGGTGTTGATATTAATGGGGGTACGGTCAAGAATAGCAGTGGGAAGGAGATAGATAAGATTCAATGTTTTTCCGGCTCGGTTATTCAGTGCTCCCTGAGACTTAGGTCTGAACACTTCGCTGTACCGATATATGCTAGGAATGCTATTGGTTGGGTTGCGTTAGTTAACAAGGCATACAACAATATTGAATTACACTCTGGTTACGCACCCTGGGCTTACTCACATCACTATATCCTAGACATCGTCGGCGAGGAATCATTAATCCTATTCCTCATACCATGCCCTTATAAACCATGCACTAATTATGTTGAGCAGTTAAAAAAGAATTTAAACAAGACAGGAAGTATCGATTTAACATCTCCAGTAAGGGTAATATTCCCAGTAAGGCCAGTAGACATACGCAGTAGTTGGGATAGGGGCTTAGCCACCGAAATTAGGATAAATACTACCGAGGAGTTAGGTAACTTGGTGCTTAGGGTTAGGGTTGGTGGTGAGAATACTATAATTTACGAGGATGAATACGAGTTGAGGAATGTGATTAATGAATGCCTAAGTAATTACAGAGAAGATGATTAAATGAACTACAGCAGGGTGAACTAAACTTAGGCTAAGCAATCTAAAGTGAGTCATAGTGAGGATTTTTAGCCATGGTGGTGGGCGTAGCTTAACCATTTAAGCAGCTCCCTAATGTCAGGGTCAATGCCTGTTATGTAAGTTATGCCCTAATCGCAAAATATTGTTTAATCATGGGTTTACCTCATAATCACGGTGATGAAAGACCCAGCATAATAAAGTCGATTAGGGAAACCGGCCGAATAGGGCTGGGGTTGTGGTTAAGGGGTTTGTTGGCTTATGGTTTTTGTTGCATTCGCAAAAATGATGTTAAGGTGTCTACGATTTCATTAAGCCTATCTTTAAATAGTGGTAATACGCATTGCCGTATTAATTCCTCAAGATACTTATCATACTCCTTCGGAATATTGTATGAGATGCCACTTGCCATGGCCTTTATAACCTTGAGTAATTGATCGAGTGCTTGTATGAGGAGTTCAGCGTTATTCATGAATTCCTCCAGGTACCTTGAAATCTCTGAGTACTTCCTCATACTCTCATCATCCACCGGTGGGCACTTGCTCTCATCCTCGGCTAGGCAGTACCTACTGGTTTGTTCGAAAAGCCCCATGCAGTTAACCAGCGGTAAGTCAATGATGATTGAGTATGCAAAAGCCATAACCAACCCACGTGTTAAACTAACCATTGCATTAAACATGTCCTTACAGTCAGGGTACTTTTGGGCATTAGGTGATTGCTGCACTATACTATTGACCTTATCCCTTAACTTATCGAACCCACTCGATAAGCCATCCATACCCCTAAACCTCTTGAGCACATCATCAACACACCCATAATCAGTCTCATTATAGCCGCTGAAAGGCTGTTTATTTTCCACACTTCTACTGAGGATGATGATTGAGAAGTCCTTAACCTTCGTGAAAAGGCCCTTGATCCTTTGGCTAAGCTCTTCACGCTCCTTCTCACCCAATTCACTCAACAGGCCTGCTACAGCCTTATCAGTCAATTGAGCCACCAATTGCTTAGCTGCACTTGGCCTCTTAAGAAGGTCGTAGAGCGCCCACTCAAGGTCCACGAGTGCCTTGGCATTATGGCCGTAATCCCTCTTTAGGAATTCAATTATTTTCTTCCTATCTCCATAAACAACCTCATTACATTTTTTCGCATGCCTCGTTACGATTCTTTCCATTTGAGTATCTAACTTAACCTTTCTAATGAACTCACATATAATGAGTATTACGTAATATACGTGGGTTTTCGCAAGCTTCTCCGATGCCTGTTGCAGGTGAAACAATGCCCTCCTCCTGACTCCCTCCTCGGAATTTACTGAAAGTAACCTGAAATGCATTAAGTCTGTACGGGCTTCCTCAAGATAACCCAACAAAACACTCCTCACATCATTCCCAGCAGACATTAAAGAACTGTGATTAGCAACTTTATACGCCTATACCCAACTCCTCACCAATCACCCTCCTTATCGCCTTAAACACCTCCCGCCCGAATTCGTCAGCGTGCTTCCTGGCTACTTCCTCGGCTTGATCTCTTTCCTTGCCTGGTTCATGCATGATTAGGTTCCTGGTCCTATTGACCCTCATGCCCTCGAACTCGCATGTTAGGCCGTAATCATTACAGAATTCCTCGGCCCATGAATCGCCGCTTTTCCCTTTATAACCCATTAACGAAGCGAGCATTTCGAAGGCTACAAAGAACTTCAGGAACTTGTCCACAGGGTCTGTGTCGAGATCTCCTAAAGCCCACCACCTAACAATTCTCAATAACTCTTCTGCTTTCTTATTGATGTTGGGGTTTCGTAGGGCATTTTTGAATTTATTCATTAGTTCCATGGCCCTTCTGATGAGCGTCTCATTGACGTATTCCGTTATGTCTAGTTGGTACTTGGTTCGTACCGTCATTTCCGCATGTACTGTGGCTTTACCATCACTCATGGGTTGCGGAGTCGTGGTGAAACTATTTATTTCGAGACCAACACCGCGAATCAAACTCATTGCATATGTGAGTAACTCAGCCTTCTCCTTAATTACCTCCTGACTCTCACCAACTGCCTCAAGTTCATATACGGCAGTGCCATCCTCGCATTTAACCCTAACCTTAACACCGCCGCTATCAACCTCAAACCCACTAGACCCAGGTGGGCAAACCAATAATGCGTGAGCTCCTTAAAGTGACTAGCAGTACCCCTATACATTAGAGAGCCTGCTCAATTATGCTACGCAGGTTTAAATACTTAAAATAAAATGCTAGGCGGAAACGCAGTAATGAGCCTGCAACATCTATCTAGCGCGCAGTAATGCTGTCATCGTAATAGCACTTGACAGTAACAGCATCAACAACCTACGGCCACAGAAAGTTAAGAAGCTCTTGAACTACGTCATGGGTAGGGATGGGGACTTACCTATAAGGTTCAACCTCGATAGTTCATTCCGATTAAGTATTGCCAATAACTTTGGCTATGTGGATATTTACTCCGGTGGACTATTAGCAGTATCAACGACATACGGCATATTTACGGTGGATGAGCTGGCTTACCTAAACAACAATAGTTTAGTGATAGAAACTCACGATAAGCAGAGAAACATTAAGCAATTTACGCAATTACTACCCAAGCTGGAATGCCTCGGCACAAACTACCGGGAGTTATGTGCGTTGATCCTAAATGGGCTATACTACGTAAGATGAGTAATTACGGAGTCGTGTAGCGCGCTTACTAGAATTAGCCATCTCAACTACCATGTTTCTCTACTGAGCGATGGCCTGTTTCTTCAGCCTTAACTTGTGGACACATGATGCGGTGGTGAATTATTGATAGTGTTGATACGTAGGGTATGGCGCCGAAGATCCCGGCAAGGAGTAGCGAGAATTTATATATGCCTAACACATCGTTAATACCCACGAAGCAGGTGCTCGGTAGGATGAAACCATTGATGTAAAATGCAACCACCGTGTAGATAAGCGAGGAGACAACACTAATGAGAAGGGCTACCCATAACCATTGCGAACCGTCTCTACTATCGTGTATCATGAGAGCCTCAACAATCAATACGAGGAATGTTGTAACAAGCATCGCATATGCGTAGGGGAACTCCGAAGAGCTGAGTATGGCCAGAGAGTAAATAATGATACTGAAGCCCATGAAATAGGTAATTAAAGTCATGGCCATGTACAAATAAAGCAACCGCCCATCACCATGACATAAAGCATTGTATACCCCCTCCCTACCCCCACTACTATACTTGAGGATACTCTTCAGCAGAGGAATAGTTAGTAGCCAAAGACCTACGACTATCACAAGGATGATTACTCCTAAAAATAATATAGCGAGGGATTGCGACAATGCCGACGATATCGATGCAGTTTCATTTAAGTTCCCTAAATTAGAGATGTTCATTCCGTGGCAATTAAGGAGTACATATTCCTCAAGGGTTACATTAACTATTAAGGGAACGGGGCTTTTTATTGAGGGAGGGAGAATGCCAACACCAACTAAGATATATTCGGAAAGCTCTACATTAACAAAATAAGTAGGCAATATTATAGATAAAAGCCCCATGAGAATTAGATCTATTAACAATACACGCTTTAGCGATAAAGGCGATATATACGATAGGTACCTCGTAATTACTATGAATAAAAAGAAAACAAAAGAAGCAAGAGGTATTGCATATATTGCAAGTATTATAGTAAACGGGATATATGCTCTATGAGCCATGAGCCACGTTATTAGCCATAATATTTCCTGTATTGTTGATATTAATAATATTACAGTTATTAATGCAGTAGCTACGCCTATAACTATGCCTTTAACTATTCTCCTCTGTTTTATCGCCACATTGTTTCTTTCCCCTTCTCCTTATTTTTATGGGTTTTGCTTAATTTATTCCTGGTCCTATTGGCTGTTGTGCTTTGTGTTTTCATAATCATTACTTACCTCGTCGTGTTTTGACCATTCTCCTTAGTCATTGGTTTCCTTGCTGTCCCAATTATTGGCCCACATTGGCTAGCACAACTCCATTCTCTGATGGAGAAGCATGCCTGCTTACTCTCATCTAATGGCATTACGGTTATGTTCGTGTACCTAACATCACTAGGTCTAATTAAAATATTCAATTCCCAGCCAGCCCACGTTGAAGTAATCAAACACGCGAATCGTGGTAACTAACTCCACAAGGAGTGGGCCAATAATTGCGTGGATTGCAAAGCGTACTGTCTTTGACCCTAGGTCAGGCTGCACGGCTAGGCTTCAGGCTTGAAGGGTTGAGGATGGGGTGAACTAGGATTAAGACTCCACAGATGTTCCTGAGGGGGTGGTATTCACAGTTAGGTTGCCTTTGAGTGTGGCTTAGTTGCGTGTTTATGGTATATTGCTAATAGGACTGCCGTGAATATTAGCCCGACTATGTGTGGTATTGATGGTTTGAATAGGAGCACTATGGCTAAGTAAATGGCATACAACGCTGGTATGGAGTTTGTAGCAATAGCCGTGGTAATGAGCATCCTAGTGAATGGGTTCTTCGAAGCCATTAACCGCTTGGGTAGGTCCCATGTGGATACCACTGCAACGTACACTGTCGCCGCCAGCATGTACTCCGTGTATATCGATGTACCAATGCTTGGCTTGCCCAACGTGAGCCAAATAATGAGTGACGTAATGTACGACGTGGCTAGGGCTAAGGCGAAGGAGTGGATCAAAAACAACCCACCCGCAGACTCACAGTCCACTATGCCTACCCAGCACCATATCAACACAAACACCAGGATTACTGCAAGGATTGCCGTCGGTAAGAAAACGCTGTATGCAAAGTATTGGAAAAGGTCCGCGTGTAGCATTAACGCCTCGTAGGCGTTGAATGGTGATGTCAGGTAGATAACCAGCATTGTCGAGTTAACGATGGGCCTAAATGCAGCAGTCGTCACATTCCCCCAATGTCCAATAATAGTCTTCAAGGTGACTAGCGAAGCCAAGTACAAGGCAAAGTAAGTAATCACTACGGCGAGTAGGGAGGCGACAATAACAATCAAATCATGCACCCAGTTCAATTGCCTGCCCCCATGCCCATAATACCGCTAATGAACCTTTAAATATAACGTTCATTTACCTTATCCTGTACTCGGCTTCATTAGTTACGTAGTAGGCTGGCTGAGCTCAGATTAACTAGCAATGTTAAACCAGCTCATTAAGGCACTACCCACCATGGGCTCACTAGGCACTAATGCAACAACAAAAATCGGCAATTGCCTAACTCCTCATGCTTAGGCAATCAATGCTTACTGACACTGCTTTAACAGCATTGAACAATCCTTCATTAGTTCCTTTAAATTAACCATGTAGGGGAAATTTATAAATTAGAGACGTGGCTAGTAATTTAATGCCAATTAAAGTTGAGGATGCCAAGAGATTTAGGGGATATGAGCAACTTGAGGTTATGATTATTAAATTCCTTGAGAGCCATAAGGACAATGCCTACACTGCCGAGGAGATAAGGGAGAACTTGGGCTTAAAGATCAAGCCTCCTAGTAATGAATTAACGTTGCAAAATATTGCATTAATAGCACTTGATGCCGCTTCAGCTGTTGCATTTGAATACTTCTTAAATAATATGGTTAGGGAGGGGAAGGTTAAGGTAAGCACGGTTGGGGGCATAAACTATTATTATGTAGAGTGAGTATATTACTAGGGGAAACAGAAGAATTAAAACAATTAGCAGCAAATCCTTGGGGCATGCTTCAGGTACCATTGCCTAAGTTCCTCATGCCTTGGGCTCCAGTAGTGTTTGACCAGTAACCCGGGGGAGGGGTGTTGTTACCCTATGTAGGGTGGTGGTTCTTGAAATGGTGTCATTCACCATGCAGAATCTCATTGGGATCCTTCTAGTGGTTGGGCGTAATGCTTAAGAAACTTAGGGTGGTAATTTGTTGTTGGTCTCTATGGCTGTTAATCGTTGGAAGGCTTTGGCCATTGTGTTCATAGTACTCTTCATCTTTGTCCTGCGGCGAGTGCACCACCCTGAAGTCTCAGTACGATAACCTACTGAACCAGTACTCGGCGCTGCAGAGTCGGTATGATGCGTTGGAGTCCCAATACAATTCACTGCAGAGTAATTACCAATCACTCCAGAGCCAATACAGCTCTTTGCAGGGCCAGTACAATACGTTGTATAGTGAGTATCAGAGGCTTCAATCCGCGTTGCGTAACATGACTAACACCACGGTGATTGGAGCCTTGGCCTCCTCTGAGTCGTACTCCATGAGCATCTACACTGTGCCGGTTGGTTACGTACTGCTTCCAATAATTGTACCCAGTGGCTATACCGCTACGGTGAGTATCCAGGTGTCGAGTAATGACATCCTACACGTATATGTGTACAAGGTCAGTGATTACGATAATAATGAGGCAGTGATGTCATTCAGCCCACCACCGAGTCTTTATAAGTGGTCTGGCAACGTGATCACACAGACGATAGTGCTGCAACCCGGTCAATACTTCATTAAGATTCAAAACAGCTTCTTGAACTCAGCCGGGGCCACAGTCAAAATACAGGTAACAACAACACTAATGCCAGGCTGAGGGAGGCAAACTAAACACTACGGAGACACAGGCATCAACCCAGTAACTATGCCCGTGAAGACTCCACCAAGTAGTTTACGACGCCTAAGGCCTACCTAAAGACGTAAAATGCATCAACCATACGTGGGTTGAGCATGAACTCGCAGCCCTCCTCATCTATAGGGTGCATGAATTTACTCATCACCCTATGGGTATCGCGGATAACTCCCTTAATTATGACTGCCCCCAATTAAACTGATTACATTCCTCATTCCTAGGAATCACGAGGAACAGCAGAAGACTCGACAATCAAGGGTTCGTTGTTAAAATCACATGCCGGTGATTCTGGTTGTGCTGCATCTGCTTTGCATTACGACCCCTTCCAAATTTAGTGAATGTGTATTGGCCAGCAGCAAACCCTAGGCGCATATTTAAGATACCACTGCCTAAGTTCCTCAATGCCTAGGGCTCAAACAATGCTGAATAAGAATTCTAAATTAAACTCACTGGGCGGAGCCCTACCCTGAAGCGTATTCACAATACTCTCAGGCACACCCTGGCTAATTATCCAAGTCGTAAAGATGATTATATTTATTAATTCATCACCAACAATATACAGCATATACTGCAGATGAATATTTTATGCTTTCTATAATAATAAACGCATTAAACCATAATAAGGCTAGCAAGAATAGAACGGCAAGAATGTAGGGGAGTATCATTCCCTGGCGGGCCCGCCGGGATTTGAACCCGGGTCCTACGGCTCCGAAGGCCGCCGCTCTAAACCTGGCTGAGCTACGGGCCCACCCATTTCAGACTCCACATAGTGGAATTAAAATTTTTACCAAACTTGGTTAAATATGATTCTGGTGAATCCGCGTTAGGATTGATTATGGGGTTTAACCATGCGATGCTCTAAATCCACATTTTCAATGGGCTTGCAGTGCCTCCTTAATGTACTCCAACGCCTTGGCTGGGTGTTCATCAGGCTTAACGTTCTTAATCACCTTAACCACCTTCCCATCCGGATCCACGATGAATGTTACCCTCTCCGCAGTCCCTGTTGGCTTAAGCACGCCGTATTTCTTCGAAACCTCACCCTTACTATCACTGAGTAGTTTAAACCCAACCTTATGCCTCTCCGCGAACCTCCTCTGGGTGCCTACACTATCTGTGCTTATCCCAAGGACCATTACGCCGTATCTACTGAACTCATTCCAAAGCTTGGAGAATTCCTGGGTCTCCAGGGTGCAGCCAGGTGTGAAGGCCTTTGGGAAGAAGTATATGACAACCCACCTACCCCTATAGCCGCTTAACCTAACCCTTTCACCATCATGCCCATCAAGCTCGAAGTCAGGGGCCAACTCACCCTCAGTTACCATTAACATGCTCATACCTCTGCCTATTTTACCCTTTCACTGAATTATCATTTTAAGTGAACACTGGTGATATTTAACGGCAAGTCTTACCCTTTAGGGTGGGGTTGCCTACTACATAGGATTTCACAGAGATGGGTTCATAAGACCCAGTTCTGCAGAGGCTGTCAATAACCCCGCAATAGGTGGGGTAACTGTCGAGGCTTGGTTAAAGTTCTTTTAACCCTGTGAAACCAACCGGCACTGGTGTGTAATGGTTAAGGTATTCCATAGGTTCCTCGTGTACGTGACTAAGGATGTGGGTGGGAGGGCAGTGTACAGTGATTCCGCTAGGCTTTGCAACAATGGCAGTGATACGGTTAGGCTTAGGTTAAGGTACATTGGCCCCTTCACCAAGACTGGGCTTGAGGGGTATGTTAGGTACATAGCGCTTAAGGCCAGTAATGGCATATCCGCCAGTAGTGAAGACCCTGAGAGCGGTAGCTTTGAGCTAAGGCCCGGTGAGTGCATTAGCCTTAGTGTGGAGTACGTTATTGATGACGCCTTA
>Ga0081534_100331_pt1 | contig 15760 bp, 16 predicted proteins | sample MonGeyMetagenome_FD_71019 | JGI IMG/M metagenome (GOLD analysis project Ga0081534, IMG submission 71019) | Hypoxic/sulfidic aquatic microbial communities from Monarch Geyser, Yellowstone National Park, USA - MG (SPAdes) v1 (version 2) | ecosystem: Environmental > Aquatic > Thermal springs > Hot...
CTAACTAAACCATATCCATAATATATATATTTTGAATCTTTATCAATTTCCTCAATTACTCTTTTTACCATTAATTGATTATGCATTTGCTCCATTCCAATTACATTTATTGAAATTTTACATGGTTCAATTTCTTTTCCTTCATTATTTATTTCATATATATATTCTCCATTTGGTTGTTTTATATATTCTTTAAATTTAATATCTGATCTAATTATACCATGTTTCCACATTGCATATGCAATATCCTTTGCAATATATGTAGTAGTTCCATTTGATCTTACAAGAACCTTTTCTTTATTTGAATATGCTTTATATATATCCTCCCATCTTGTTAAATCTAAAGAAATTGTACCATCCTTTTTTATCATTTTATTTTCTTCCAATATTTTTAATGCATTATCAAATAATTTATATTTTAATATATCGGATTCTCTAATGATTAAATTAAAATATATATTAAATCTCCACAATGTATTTAATTGCTCAAATAAAATTCTATCAGATATTCTTTTAGATAAATAATATACTTCATTATTTCCCTCCTCAATCATCTTTATAATATTATATTTATATTTTTCCAATTCGGGAATTATTTCATATAATTTATTAACTATTACATATATAAAATCTCCATAATAATGATCAAATTTTTCAGGAACTTCATATCCATATAAATTTTTCAATATATTCATTCTCTCCAAAAATATTTTCCTAATTTTTTCTTCATATTCTTCCTTATATAAATTTTCTCTTATTAAAAATTCTTTAATATTCTTTATTACATTCTCTAAATTGAAATCTTTTGGTTCTTCAGGTATTTTTAAATAATATATTCCTAAAATATTATCACTAACTTGAACACCAGTATCATCTATATAATTTATTACGTTTACATCATAGTTTAATGTTTTAAACAATCTATATAAAGAATCACCAATCATTGAATTCCTTAAATGACCTATATGTAATGCTTTATTTGGATTTGCAGATGTATGCTCTAGAAATACTCTAATATTCTTTTTTTCAAAATCAAATAATTTTCTATAGTTTTTTAATAATTTTTCTTTATTCAATTTAATATTTAAATATCCATTTAAAAACTTATAATCCAAAACAAATTCTTTTATTTTTTCAATTATTTCATTTACTAATATATTTGGATCTTTTCCTTTTTTAATTTCTTTGAATAATTTAATAGATATATCATAATCTAAATTTTTTGGAGGTTCAGAAAATTCTATATCATAATCTTTTAATTTTTCTCTTAATATCCACATAAAATTAATCTTTTATAAAAAATTTAAAAATATAGAAATTGCATAAAAATTTATGGTAAAGAAAAGCCAATCCATAGCAATTAATACAATAATTATATTGATAATAGCACTTATTGCCTTAATAGTTGTAGTATTATTCTTTACAGGTACATTTTCTAAGGGGATGACTGGAACACAAAGTGTATTAAATCCAACATTGAATCAAGCAAATCAGGCAGGTCAAACAATAAATAATATACAAAATCAAGTAAACGGTGAATCTGGCTCATCTCAATATTCTACAACTATAATTACAACTACGACTACAATTACAACTTCAACTTGCATAACCGTGGGTAATGAAGTGGAGTGCTGGCCTACAACTATAACTACGACTACGACTATAACTTCAACTATAACTACGACTACTTCTACTACATAATAAATTAAAATATGAAAAGATCTGATGCTATAGATTTTGTAATTCTTTTAATAATTGGACTTATTGTTTTAGTAGTAGTTATAATTTTTGTAGCTCCACAGACCTTTAAAATTATGTCATCTCAACAAAATTTATCAAATACATCAAATAATGCTTTAAATCAAACATTTAACAATATATCAAACAATTACAATATTTAATTTAAAACTCTTTTTGTATTATCCTTTAGTAGTCGGTCTTGGGCCCGGGGGGATTCGAACCCCCGTCAATGGGTCTGGAGCCCACCGTCCTGCCACTAGACTACGGGCCCTAAAACTCTTCCTCAATCTTTAAATATCCTTTCTTTTTTAACCATTCAACTTCTGAATCTGTATATGAATATAATATATCTCCCTTTTTATCAGATTGCAATTCCCATGGTTCTACTAATACATATGTACCCTTTTTTAACCATATATTCTTATGCATTTTCTTATTTTGTGGAACTCTACATATTCTTGTTTTTCCATCAAAACATCTTACCCTTGCATGTGCCCAACCAACAACCTCCTCAATTATTCCTATAACTTGCCTATCCTTAGGAACAGGAACCCCTTCTTCTTCGAAAAGAGACATTTAAAAAATATTATAAATTAAACATTAATAAATTACCATTCTTCTTCCCCTTCCTCGTCTAAATCCCATTCTTCATCAAACTCTTCCCAATCCTCTCCTTCTTCCCAACCTTCTCCTTCATCTTCTTCTTTCATTCTCAGTTCCTTTATCCTCTTTTTTAGGTCTTCCCAGTCCATACCCTTTATTATTATGTAAACTTTTATAAGGTTTTTCATGTATCTTCTTCACCCCTTAGTAATATTGTTACAATATATTTTTTATTTCCACTTTTTTTATCATAGCCAAACAATTTTTTACTTAATTTTACTTTCCCATATTTTTTTAATATATTATAATAGCTCTTTATCCTATTTTTTCCTACATATAAATATATATCAAGATCATTTTCATTTATTTCATTTACCTTTTTTATTATATCTTTATTTTTCTTTGCTATTTTTAATATTTCATCTTCAATATTTTTATTATATCCTCTTATTTGTAAAATTAGATTTGCTTTTTTAATTAAACCTTTACATCTTGGACAAACAGTATATTCATATTCAAAATTATCTATATCAAGATTATTATACCATTTATTATGATATTTTATTCTTCCACAATACTTACATATATATACTTTCTCTTTTTTCTCTTCTTTTTTATTTATTTTTAAATAACATTCATAACATAAACCATCATATAATTTTTCAACTTCTCTTCCACAGGAAGGACAAATCCTCTTCATAAATATATAACAAAAGTATATGGTATTCCTGCAATTCTTTTAATATCTTTTTCTTCAATTATTTTTTTCTCTTTTAATATATTTACCGATTCTTCTCCAACAGCATATATAAAATATATATCTTCAAAATCTTTTTCATCAATTTTTTCCTTTTCTTCTCCCTTAAAAAATTCATTTAATTCTAATACAAATTCCCCTTCCTCAAATCTTTTTCCATATAAATTTTTATCACATAAAACTAGAGCATATCCATAACTATCCCTATATTTTTTTACCAATATCATTTTAACTTATATATTACAGGACTTTCTGCACCACAAGCCAGGCATTTAATAATATATACCCTTTCCCTCTTTTCCAATCTTGTATCTAACTTTTTACATATTGGACATCTAACAAATATATCTATAAATTTATCTATCTTTGCTTTTATTTTATCAAATTCTATCCTTTTCTGTAATATTATTTTCTTATCTTCAATTTTTGATGCAACATTAAATTCCTTTTGTAAAAATTCTGCCAATAAATTTATATCTCTATTTACTATATCACAAATTGTTCCAGCATTTTCTATAGATGTCCATTTTCCAACATAATTTATTTTTGGTAATGGTATATTTATCGATCCCAACATAGATCCATGTAAAACTTTTATACTACCCAGTTTCTTATATGCTTCATCTAACATTTCTTCGTATGTTGGTGTCATATAACTTTATATTTTTCTGGCGAAGATTCATAAATCTCTCCAGCAGATAATAAATCCATTATAATATTTGATAACTTTTCTTCACTTATATCAAAGAAATCTTCTATGTCTTTTAAAGATACTCCATCACCTTTATCATTATTTCTTATAAATTCTAAAATTTGTTTTCTTAATTTTACTTCCTCAGGTAATTCTTCATCATATTCTTCATTATCTATTTCTTTTTTTACTTCTTTTTCTTTCTCATTATCCTCACCACTATCTTTTTCTTCCATTTTATTTTCTTTATTATTTTTCTTTATATTTCTTTTCATTTTTTTAATGAAAAATTTTCTCCATATAATTTCATCATCCTCATTTAATATACTTACATATCTTGCAATTACAGAAAAATTATTATTATATTCTGAAACTTTTCCTAAAATTAGTAAAGTATCAAATAATTTAATATTATATATATCAAATAAAACAACATCAAAAAATCCGAATGTATCTAATAATTTTAGTCTAATTAATTTCTTTTCTTCTTGTATATCTATTACTTTTCCAATTAAACTTACTTTTTTATCTTTATAATTCTTTAAATCTTTTGAAAATATTGGCAAATACATATTTATACAGCTTTATATTTCTTATCTCCAGATTCATATATATATCCTTCCTTTAATAATTTCTCAATTGTTTCTTTTACTTTTTCTTCTTCCAAATTATATTTCTTAGATTCATTTAATATTTCATTTAATGGAACACCATCAGGAAAATCTTTTTGTAAATCTTTTATTATATCCAATACCTTTGATAGTTTTTGTCTTTGTGTAGAAGAAATTCCAGACATTATTATATCTATATCTAATCTATTAGTTTCTGGATTTATTCCAACTTCTTTCAAACTATATAATAATAATTCTTTTGCAAGATTTACATCATCTTCAGTAACTACTGGAGATAACCTTATTTTTGCAGAAGCTTCAGCTATTCTTATTATTGACATTAATTGTCTTGTAGTTATTGGTATTGTATCTTCCCCAGAACTAGATCTTAACTTTATATAGAAATCCTTTACAATATCTAAAGCTGCAGTTGTCCATTGTGGTTCAATTTTCTTTGCATATATTATATATTTTCTTAATAGATCTTTATCCAATGGTGCTTTCTTTTCTTCTTTCAAGCCTTTCAATAGTTCATCAACAATTGCTTCATCCTGTTGAGGATTTGGTTCATCTATAAGAACAAATATTAAATCAAATCTATTAATTATTGTTGGTGGTAAATCTATTTGATCAACTATACTTTTCATCTTATCCCATCTTCCAAATTTTGGATTTGCAGCTGCTAAAATTGATGTTTCTGTTCTCAATGTTGCATGAATATTTGCTTTATCAATTGTTATTGTTTGTTGTTCCATTGCTTCATGTAAAGATTGCAATTCCTCTGTAGATAATTTATCAAGTTCATCAATACATACAAGTCCTCCAGAAGTTAATACTAAAGCCCCAGCTTCCAATACCCATCCACCTTTAAATATTTCATCTTTTCTAACAGATGCAGTTAAACCTACAGAAGATGATGTTACCCCAACTACATATTTTGATTTTGGAGCAATTTCTGATACATATCTCAATAATTTTGATTTTCCTACACCAGGATCCCCTAAAATTAATATATGTATATTTTTTCTTTCATCAACACTTCTTTTTCTTTTTCCACCAGATACCAATTGTAATGCAATTGCTTTTTTAATTATTTCATAATGCTTTCCATATAAACCTGGAGCAACAGAACTTGCAATCAAACTTAATACATCTGCAGATTTTGCCAATTCTTTTATTTTTCTTTCATCTTCTGGAGATATTGATATATCTTCAACATCTTTATCTACAGGTTCAATATAAATTGCATCTATATATAAATCCAATATTGCTTTTAAATTTGAATTTTTTAATTCTTTTACAATTCCATATATTTTAACCCTTATTCCAGGTAATGTTTTTCTTTCCATCCTAGGTTCACATAAGTCTTCCTTTAATATTACAGTAATTTGTGCAGGTTGCTCTCCTTTTTCAATTTGATCTGCAGGTTCTTCAATTAATAATCTTTGTACATCTATTGTTTCATGATCTGTTTCAATAAATTTTCCCTTTGTACCACCGCATACAGGACATTTCTTTGGTTTTTCTATTACAAAATTCTTATTTTCAATCCAAAATTCTCCACCACAATCTTCATGTAAATACTTTGTTTTTATAATAAAAGGTCTTACTTCTGAAGATATTTTTATTATACCTTCAACCTGTATTAATTTATCCTTATGTTCAGATCTAATATCCCTTATCCTTAAATATCTCAAACTTTCAGGAAGGTTTTTTATTCTTATCTTTACCTTTCTTTCTAATCTTTCAGAAAAATATATACTAAGTTGTTCTAGAAAACTTTCTGTTTTATTTAATAGGAGATCTAATTGTTTATTATTTAAATATGATTTTATTTTCTCATAATCTAATACAATAGATTTTTCTTCTTCCTTAATAAATTTTTCAATTTCTTCTTTTGAAGCATCAAAAATTTGTCCTAAAAATCCAGCATCCAAAATTTCAACTTCCTTTGTATCATCCATATATATTATATTAGAAAAAACGCATATAAGAAAAGATATAAAAAATTAATAAGTGAAATTATGTATAAGGGCCCGTAGCTCAGAGGTGGAGCGCCGGCCTTATAAGGCTACGCTCCTAAGAAAGCCGGAGGTCAGGGGTTCGAGTCCCCTCGGGCCCATAAAAATTTAGAATTATTTAAATTAAAATAAAATTAAAAAATTTACTTTAATTGTACTTGCTTTTCTTTTACACTTAATACTTGTCCAATTCCAATTGTTTTATTCATATCTCTAATTGCAAATCTTCCCAAAGATGTATTTGGGAAATCTTCAAATCTTTCTACTACTAATGGTTTTGTTGGTACAAACTTTACAATTGCTGCATCTCCTGTCTTTAAGAATTGTGGATTCTTTTCAACTTCCTGTCCAGTCCTTGGATCTATTTTTGATTGTATTTCTACAATTTTACATGCTACTGCTGCAGTATGTATATGTATTACTGGTGTATATCCTACAGCAATTGCAGATGGATGATATAATACATAAATTCTTGCAGTAAATTCTTCTGCTAATTTTGGTAATGGTTCTCCCAATTTTCCACATACATCTCCCCTTAATATATCACCGCTTTCAGGTCCTTTAACATTAAATCCAATATTATCTCCTGGTAATGCTTCATCTAATCTCTCATGATGCATTTCTATTGATTTTACTTCACCTACAACACCATTTGGTTTCTTTGATGGTAAGAATATTACTCTATCACCAGGTTTTAATCTTCCAGATTCTACCTTTCCAGTTGGTACAAGTCCTACACCTTTAATATTATATACATCACCAATTGGGATCCTTAATGGTTTATCTACCAATCTTGGAGGTTCATCCAACATATCAAATGCTTCATATATTGTTGGACCATTATACCATGGCATCTTTTGTGATTTTTGTGTTACATTTTCATCTGATAAGAATGCAGCAATTGGGACAATTGCCTTTATTTGTTTTTCAGTATAACCAATTTGTTTTGCCAATGTTAATAACATATTTTTTACTTGTTCATATCTCTTTTGATCATAATTTACAGTATCCATCTTTGATACTGCAATAATAACTTGTGGAATTCCTAATGTTCTTAATAATAATAAATGCTCTCTTCCCTGTCCTTCTGGACTTAATGCTGTTTCTGCTTCACCAGGTGCTGCAGAAACAACTAATATTGCAGCATCAGATTGAGCAGTACCACTAATCATATTCTTTATAAAGTCTCTATGACCTGGAGCATCCAATATTGTTAATACATATTTCTTTGCAGGTATTTTAATTGCAGCTACATCAATTGTTACTCCTCTTTTTCTTTCTTCTATTGATTTATCTAATAAGAATGCTAAATATTCTGATTCCTTTCCAAATTCCTTTGCTACATTTTTTAATTCTTCTAATACTTTCTGATCTATTAAATTCAAAGATACCATTAGCCTTCCTACTAATGTTGATTTTCCATTATCTACATGCCCTACTACTACCAAATTAATATGTGGTTTTTCTCTTGCCATTTAAGATTATATTTATAAAAAAATTTATATATAATTCAGCCAGATACTAAAGGTTGTAATACACTATTAAAGAAATTATATGGTAAAGCCCCTGCAAATTCAAACATTATATAACTATAATCTGGAGTTGTATACACTGAAGGACTTAATCCATATTGCTTTAATTGATTTAATACACTATTAACCTGCTGAACTGTTTGAAATGTAATAGAAGATGTTTTTACAGCTATTATAAATGTTGGAGTTCCTCCAATTCCATATTCACTTGCGTCATAATTTTCTTCATTATATATTTGATAATAATATTCTGAACTATTTACACATGATTCTATTTTATTAACATCCAATCCTAAAGCCTGAGCTTCTTTATTAAATACATTATATACATCTTGTTGACTTGACAAAGTATCCCATGATACACCTTGCATTTGATTATACCAAGTCCAATTTGCAAATTCTTCCCATGTATTAAATCCATACAATGTATATACGCATGCTAAATATTGTGATGATATATTTGCATATGGATGTATTTGATATAATGGGAAATCTACATATACCCATGCTATTTTTCCGTTATCTATATAATTTTGCTCAATTTGTGGAAATGTTTGTAAATAAAACATATCACAATATGGACATGCATAATCTGAGAATTCATATACAATAACATTTACATTATTTGGATTTCCATATACTGGATCTATATTTGTAATATTTGGCAATGGAGCCTGCTGTAATGTTTGTAAATACATTTGCAATTGATTTGAAGAACTACTAGATGATCCATATATTTTTATATTTGATATTGAATTTGCTACAATATATGATCCTAAAACTACTGAAACTGCCAATACTATAAATCCTATTATTATTGACTCTCCCAAACCAAGATTAAACTTCCCTTCTTTCCTTTCATTATTTTCTTCTTTTTTATTTTCCATTCAAAATATTTTAATAAAAGATTTTTATTTATTTAGATTCTTTACTTTCAAGTAAATAAAATATTCCCATTATAAATGGTATTACTGATAATGTTTTTGAGTAAGTTAATATATAAGTTAATATTCCTAATAAAATTATTATCCCAAATATTATCATATCTTTCCTATTCATAACATTATTGTAAGAAAACATCTTATATATCTTATTTTAAATATATAAAATTATGCCAGAATATCGGATCTATGAACATAAATTGGAATAGAAATATAGAAGAAGAGATAAAAAAATTCTGGAAGGAAAATTATATATATGAAAAATGGATTTTAAAGAATGAGAAAAATAAAAGATATATATTTCTAGAGGGGCCTCCATATACAACAGGTTCTCCACATATGGGACATGCATATAATAGAACAATTAAGGATATTATATTAAGATATTATCAAAAGAAAGGATTCAATGTATGGAATCAGGCTGGTTTTGATATGCATGGATTACCAATTGAAGTAAAAGTTGAGGAAAAATTAAATATTAGGGATAAAAGAGAGATAGAAAAAATTGGTGTTGATAAATTTATTAAAGAATGCTTTAATTTTGCATATGGATCAATGAATGAATTTACAAAATTCTATGAAGATATGGCACATTGGCAGGATATAGATAATCCATATTTACCAATTAAAAATGAATTTATTGAAAAAGTATGGGAAGCTTTGGCAAAGGGTTATGAAAATAATTTAATATATAAAGAAAAGAAACCTGTTTGGTGGTGTCCTCATTGTCAAACATCATTATCAAAACAAGAAATAGATTTAGGATATGAAGATCCCTTATATAAGAAAGAAATATCAAATGCAATTTATGTAAAGTTTAAATCGAAAGATATGGAAAATACATATTATATAGTTTGGACAACAACTCCATGGACATTATTATATAATTTAGGTATTATGGTAAATCCTGAATTAAAATATGTAAAAATAAAAGTTCCAAAAATGTATGTTGAAGAATTGGAATTGGATTATAATAATCATAAAATTATAAAAATGAATATTAAAAAAGAAAATGATTATGAATATTGGATTGTTGCAAAAGATATATTAGAAAAATTAATAAGTAAATTAAATATTGAATATGAAATAGTAGACGAATTTTATGGAAAGGATTTAGAATTTAAAGAATATGAACCATTATTCTATGATGAATTAAAAGATTATATAGAAAAGTTTAGATCTGAAAGAAGTGGGTTATTTAGGATTTGGTTATCTAAAGAATATGTAAATACACAGGAAGGTACTGGTTTAGTTCATTCAGCTCCAGGTTGTGGTTTTGAGGATTATGAAGTTGCTAAAAAATATAATGTTCCTCCATTCAATACAACAGATGAAACTGGAACTATTTTAGGTATAAAATATTTTGAAGGATGGATTGCAAAGAAAGATGACTATAAATTTATATTAGAAGTATTAAAGAAAAAATCCTTAATATATTTTGAATGGTATGAACATGATTATCCAATATGCTGGAGATGTAGAAATAGAGTAATTGTTAGATCTCCAGAACAAATATTCATTAATATATCTTCAATAAAATCAAAGGCATTATTAGATCTTGAAAATATTAATTTTATACCTGAAGCAGCAAAAAATGCATTTATAAATACTATAAAATCTGCACCTGATTGGGTAATATCTAGACAAAGATATTGGGGAATTCCAATACCAATGTGGGTTGATAAAAATGGACATGTAAAATTTGTTAGAAATGTTGAAGAATTGGAAAAATTAACTGGATATAAATTTAAGGAGATAATAATAGTAGTAAAGTTTACAGATTATGCTGAAAAATTATTGCAAAGATATTTTAAAGAAAATAAAATATATTATGAAGATGAAATAAATGATGTAAATAAATTATATGAAGTATTTAATAAATATGAAAATAAATCTATAGTAATTGTAAATAAGTTTGAATATAACATATTAAATCAAATAAATGATCTATACTATGTAAGAACATATGGATCAAGAGATTATGAAATAATATATCTATATAATTATAATTTACATAGACCATATGTAGATAAATTTACATTCAAATGCGAAAAATGTGGAGAAGAAATGAGAAGAATTCCAGATATATTAGATGTATGGGTTGATTCGGGTTCAGCACCAATAGCAACAGATCTATATCCTGTAGATTTCATAACAGAAAACTATGATCAAATTAAAGGTTGGTTTTATTCTTTAGCAATGATGGGAGAATTATACTATAATGATATACCATATAAAAATGTATATGTTGGAGGATTTGTTCTAGATGTATATGGAAGAAAAATGTCAAAATCTTTGGGAAATGTTATTTCTCCATATGATATAATTAATAAATATGGAGCAGATACTATGAGACTCTATTTAGGATCAATTGTAGAACCATATGAAGATATAAAATTAAAATGGGAAGATATAAAAGTTAAATATCAAATATTAAATACATTATTAAATATTTCAACATATTTGGAGGAATATTCTAAATATTATAATATAAATCCTGCAAAAATAAATGTAGAAAATTTGAGATGGGAAGATAAATATATGTTACATTTCATAGAAAAAAGTAAAAAAGAGATATACAATGCATTAGATAATCATTTAATATGGAAAGCCGGAAGAATATTACAAGACATGATATTAGAATTGTCAAGATTTTATATAAAAGCAACAAGAGAAAGAATAAAGAAAGAACCTGATAAGGTATTATTTGTAATATATAAATCTCTATATAATATAATAAATATTGGATCAATTATAATTCCATTTATTTCTGAATATATTTATCAAAAATTAAGAAATTTATATGGATTGGAAGGAGAATCAATAATATTAGAAGAACTTCCAAAGGTTGAGGAACAATATATAGATGAAAAAATAGAAGAAGAATATAAACTATTTAATACAATTGTTGAAAATGCATTAAAATTAAGAAATATGCTAAATATAAATATAAGAAGACCATTAAAAACACTATATTTATATAAAGAAGATGGAAACATTTTATTTGATATTCTAAATAATAGTGATATTGTAGAATTATTAAAAGATTATCTAAATGTAAAAGAAATAAAAATTGATAATGTAGAAAAGGATTACGTAAATGCACAATCTGATTATGGAATTATAAAAATAGGATTTGATACAAAATATTATCCAGAATTAGAAGAAGAATGGCTATATAGGGAAATAAGAAGGAGATTACAAGATATAAGAAAGGAAAACAAATTAAGAAAGGGTCAAAAAGCAAATATAGAAATATATGCTGATGAAAAGCTACTAAATATAATAAAGAAATATAAAGACATGTTAGAAAAGGATACTGATACTATAATAATAATAAAGGACTCTAATGAAGGTCTAAACAATGTAGAAAGAATATATGAAATGAACATATTTTATAAGCTAAATATTTTATAAGTTTTTATTAAATTTATTAAAAATGGTTACATGGGAGATTTCCAATGCCGTTGTTACAATATATTTTAACGTAAAGTTGCCATTAGATAAAATCGCAAATCTAATTCCTTATGCTCAATACGACCCAGAAACATTTCCTGGATTAATTATACCATTAAAAGAAGGTGGAAACAAAGAAGAAAATGTTAAAGCATTAGTATTTAATAGTGGAACAATAAATATATCTGGAATAAAAAGATTAGAAGATATAGAATATGTTGCAGAAAAATTAAGAGAATTATTTAAACAAATTGATATAGAATTACCAAAAGATTATAAAATAAAGGTACAGAATATTGTTGTAAATGGAAAATTTGATTATGATAATATAGATATAGTAAGATTAGCAGATGAAATACCAGATTCTCAATATAATCCAGAGGCCTTCCCAGCTGTTACTGTAGTATTTGATGTAGCTGAGAATTATAGAGTAAAATTTAATGTATTTAAAAATGGAAAATTTGTATGCCCGGGATTAAAAGGTGAATTTAATAGTTTTGATGAAATTAAGAAACACGTAGATTACGTATTAAATTCATTCCAAGAAAAAGTAATAAAAAAATATGCAAAGAAATAGCTTATAAATATATTTCATTATAATAGAACTATGACAGAATCATCTGGGACAACAATTGTTGCAATAAAATTTAAGGATGGAGTATTAATTGCATCAGATAGACAAACAACAGCAGGAATGATGGTATATCATAAGAAAACACAAAAATTACATCAAATTACTGATAATATATTAATGGGAGCTGCTGGTTTGGTCGGAGATATTCAAACTTTAGTAAAAATATTACAAGCAAATCTAAAATTAAAATATTTAAGATCAAAAAATGAACCAACTGCAGAAGAAGCTGCAAGTTTTCTAGCATCCTTAATGAATTATTATAAATGGTTCCCATTCTTTTCAGAAGTAATAATTGTTGGAAAAGATAATGATGATTATCATATATATTCAATAGATGAAGCTGGAGGATTGGAAAAATTTGATGACTTTATATCCACAGGTTCTGGAATGGTATTTGCTTTAGGTGTATTAGAAACAGAATATAAAGAAAATATGAATGAGGAAGAAGCAAGAGAATTAGCAAAGAAAGCAATATTGGCTGCTATAAAAAGAGATTTAGGATCTGGATATGGTATTGAGATTTGGACATTAACAAAAGAAGGATTAAAAAAGGAACTTTACGAGATAAAGGAAGAATTACAGAAAAAATAATTTTTTAAATTTATACTTAACTATAAAAGGTATTTACATTATTTATGATGAATGTTAAGGAAGAATTATTAAAAGAATTCCAATCAAAGGACATAAATAAGATAATCTTTGAAGGACCAAAGATAGTTATATATGTAAACAATGTAGATTTATTTATAAAAGGAATTGAAATAGGAAAAAATCTAGCACAAAAATATAAGAAAAGGATTGAAATAAGGATAAATCCAAAATTATTAAAGGAAGAGGAATATATTAAGGAAAAAGTAAAAGAAATATTAAATGGAATAAAAATAAAGGATATATATCTTGAAAAACACAGATCTGTATTATATATTGAAACATATGAGCCTGAAAAAATTGATTTAAATTTAATTAATAAATTAAGAGAAGAAACACTATGTAATATTATAATACAAAGGGCTCCATTAAAATCTTCAAAAATAATAAATGTTATTAGGGCATATTTGCATAAAAATTCTTTATATAAATCTGAATTTTTAAATAGAATTGGAGAAAAAATACTGGAAAGAAAACCACAAAGATTAGATCATTATAGAATTGTTTTTCTAGGTGCTGGAAGGGAGGTTGGAAGATCTTCATTTTTATTACAAACAAAAGAAAGTAATATTTTATTAGATTGCGGATTGGGTGCAGGAAATTATTCAGAAGATAGATATCCAATATTAAATATTCCTGAATTTGATATACAAAATTTAGATGCCGTAATTATTTCACATGCCCATTTAGATCATGTCGGATTTGTTCCATATTTATTTAGAATTGGATGGAAGGGACCTGTATATTTGACAGAACCAACAAGGGATGTTGCAGCTTTGGTTTTATTAGATTATCTAAAAGTAAGTAATAAACAGAGTAAAAATCCTATATTTACAACAAAGGAAATTAAATTATTTTTAAAACATTCTATTACATTAAATTATTCTGAAGTAACTGATATAACTGGTGATATAAAAATATCATTCCATAATGCAAATCATATAATTGGATCTTCAATGGTTCATATAAATATTGAAGGAAAACATAATATATTATATACTGGAGATTATAAATTTAATAAAATTCCTTTATTAGAAAGACCAAATACATTATATCAAAGATTGGAAACATTAATAATTGAAAGCACATATGGAGGATTTAATGATAAACATCCATCAAGAGAGGAAACTGAAGCATTATTTATTCATGATATAAAGGAAACAATTGAAAAAGGAGGAAAAGTATTAATACCAGTACTAGCAGTTGGAAGGGGACAAGATGTTTTATTAACATTATTAAATGCAATTGAAAATAAAATGTTACCAGAAGTAAATATATATTTAGAGGGAATTGTTTGGGAAACATCAATGATTCATACAGCATATCCAGAATTTTTAAGTAAAGAAATTAGAGAAAAAATAGAATCTGGAAAAAATCCATTTGAGAGAGAAAATGTAATAAGGGCAAGTAAAAAAGAAAGAGAACAAATTATGACATCTAATGAACCTTCAATAATAATTGCAACATCTGGTATGATGCAAGGAGGTCCTATATTAGATTATTTTAGTTATGCTGCAGAAGATGAAAAGAATTTATTGGCTTTTGTTTCATATCAGGCACAAGGTACTTTAGGTAGAACAATATTGGATGGACAAAGAGAAATTGTATTGAATGATAGAAAAATAAATGTAAAAATGAGAATAAATAAATATGAAGGTTTTTCAGGTCATGCAGATCATTTTGAATCAATATCTTTTATTAAATATTTAAGACCAAAACCAAAACAAGCTATAGTAGTACATGGTGAAATTCCAAAACCATACGAATTAGCATCTAAAATATATAGAAAGTTTGGAATATATTCATATGCACCAAAGAATGGTGATATAATTAGATTATAAAATTTTTTTAAAAGAAAAATAAATGAAATATAAATATATTGCAATTGAAGGAATTGATGGATCAGGGAAAACAACAATTGCAAATTTGTTATATAATGAATTATCTAAAAAGTATAATAAGATAATATTGATGAAAGAGCCATATGATAAAGATTTATCTAAAAAAATAAAGGAAATAATTTTAAAAGAACATGAAAAAAATTTAGATTATGGATATTTACTAGCTTTATTATTTACTGCAGATAGAAGTATAAAAAACATTGATTTAAAGAAATATTTAAATGA
>Ga0081534_100332_pt1 | contig 15758 bp, 20 predicted proteins | sample MonGeyMetagenome_FD_71019 | JGI IMG/M metagenome (GOLD analysis project Ga0081534, IMG submission 71019) | Hypoxic/sulfidic aquatic microbial communities from Monarch Geyser, Yellowstone National Park, USA - MG (SPAdes) v1 (version 2) | ecosystem: Environmental > Aquatic > Thermal springs > Hot...
CATAAGGGGGGAATTCTACAGGAAAGCGAACGACCTCAAGAAGTTCGTGTTGGACGCCGTTGACTTCCAGCCGTTCGTCTACAAACCTATGTGAACCGTTACGCCGGGTTTTAGTTTCTTTCAGTTGTTGCCGGTAGATCCAGGTGTGGCGCGATGGGGGTTAGGGGGTACGAAATCAGCACAAACGATGTATCAAAATTGTGGAAAATAAACAGCACGCCGTAACACGAGAAAGGGGATTTGAGGATTAGGAGTAAAGAACCTATGCGAGTTATGCCTTTCATTAATAATTTCTCCGAATAAGTATTTCAGGGAAATTATCGGGAAAAGGATAAAATTCGAAGCAATTCTTATAAGAAATTCAGAGAGAAATGAGGGTTTGAGCCCTGCCAGATGAACCCGCAGATAGAGGTGGTAATGCGATGCCTGGAGAGACCCCTGAAGAGAAAGTACTGATGATAATAAAGGGAGATAACGGATTTGAGTTTTTCTTTGACGATATAGACGACGGACGGATATGGATAGTTCAACCCGATTATTTCGATCCGAAAGGCATCATGATATTTGTAAAGCGGAACGGATATATAGTAAATATTATCTATAAAAAATATAAGCAATTAGGCGTGAAAGATTTGTGTGAGCTATACGAGACGATGGTACAAAGACCAAAGGAAACTATAGAGAACCTTATCAATGAAAGCCCACGAATTTTTAAAGTTATCATTAAGAACTTCAGCGAAATAAATAGAAATGGATTTGAATCTTGTAACAAAGAAAATAACCGTAGACGCAAAACTAATAAAAAGAAAGAAAGAAAGGGATAAAAATTCATCTGGACTTTATTATCTCTTGATGTTCTCTTTCGATTTCCTTTATACCGCTGTCAACCTTATTTGAGTCTGTAGGCTCTCTACAAATGAGGGAAATCACCATATCTAAGAAAATGCTGACCGCCCTATACATCAATACTAAAGTCTTTTTCCTCATCTGACCATTTTGTGCAGAAACGGCGGATTCGTGTAATTTTAGAACGATACCGCAGACCACACCTACTTTTGACTTTGTTTTAGTTTCTTTCAGTTGTTACCCGACGTTAGCACCGGCAGAGAACGCACCAGAAGTGTTTTAGTTTCTTTCAGTTGTTACATGGCCTTTTCGGCCTAGCTTTAGGGATATTGATGTTTTAGTTTCTTTCAGTTGTTACGCTGAAGAGCAGACCTATTGAGAGCGTGGCGAAGCTGAGGGTTTTAGTTTCTTTCAGTTGTTACGCCCCTTGAGGCAGTTGTGTCATGTGGCCTTTCTGCGTTTTAGTTTCTTTCAGTTGTTACAATTGGAAAGAGGAGGGAAGTAAACATGATCGAATCGTTTTAGTTTCTTTCAGTTGTTACGTTCTTGTTCTTGTAATTGCATTGAGAGTATCTGCGTTTTAGTTTCTTTCAGTTGTTACATCTCGAGGGGTCAAAAATGGCGAGCCCTGAAAAGTTTTAGTTTCTTTCAGTTGTTACAGCTTTTTGTACGCCGTTAGGGCGGGCATTAGTGGTGTTTTAGTTTCTTTCAGTTGTTACTGGCCTACCGTCGTGAAGTTGTTGAACCTCGGGGCGCCGTTTTAGTTTCTTTCAGTTGTTACGTCTTCGTCGTCATCGGCGCTGAACAGCATCGAGGTTTTAGTTTCTTTCAGTTGTTACATGGACGTCTTGAGGAGGTGGACCAAGCTCCTAGGTTTTAGTTTCTTTCAGTTGTTACATACGCCTGCAGCGAATCGTTGTACGCCGAGAAGTGTTTTAGTTTCTTTCAGTTGTTACGTTAATGTCGTGAGACGTAATGCTCACTCAACGCTGTTTTAGTTTCTTTCAGTTGTTACGAGGCGAACGGCCTACGAAATCAAATAGGAATTCTGTTTTAGTTTCTTTCAGTTGTTACATTAGAAACGTGGAGGTGAGCTAAATGTACGGGATAGTTTTAGTTTCTTTCAGTTGTTACTAGAAAACGTGAGCGGTATTATCCATATGCCTTTTTTGTTTTAGTTTCTTTCAGTTGTTACACCTTAGAGGGGTTCCTCCTCGCCTCGAGCCAGGTCACGTTTTAGTTTCTTTCAGTTGTTACAAAGATCGAATACAAGTGGCCAAAGGACGTTAGTGTTTTAGTTTCTTTCAGTTGTTACATTAAGGAACGAAGAGTTAGATTTAGACACAAACGTTTTAGTTTCTTTCAGTTGTTACAATTTCTCAACTAGCCGATTATATCGGATATAAGGCGGTTTTAGTTTCTTTCAGTTGTTACACCAGGGCGGGTATCCGAAGTTCGTTCCCGCAAATTTCGTTTTAGTTTCTTTCAGTTGTTACCCTACTTCTCCGGCCCTCCCTAAAGCGGCCGCTTCCCCGTTTTAGTTTCTTTCAGTTGTTACCTTAATATCTGTAGGCTTGACGTTTTCCATTTTCGTCTCACCACTCGTTTTAGTTTCTTTCAGTTGTTACCTAAAAGAGATGGGCTTCGAATTCAAGTTCGATCCCGTTTTAGTTTCTTTCAGTTGTTACTTTTTTCCGGCTCTGATATTGATGAGTCAGGAATCTGAGTTTTAGTTTCTTTCAGTTGTTACACGCCTTTTAGCCTTTGAAACGGCCGCGGGGCTGACGTTTTAGTTTCTTTCAGTTGTTACTTGTAAACCGCCCTTCAAAACCCTCTCTCCGATTCCTAACGGTTCGTCTTCTAGTAGAGTAAAACGTAATGAAAGGGAGTACCCTCTCTCCCAGAGCATTCCTTACAGCGTTTAGTCCAAACTGATATTCTTATGATAGTCATGACTCTAGGTATTACGCTCAAAAGTGGTATAAGTTTTTAAGTCATAATTAATAAGGAGTATCTCGTGTACGTGTTGCTCAAGGGAACGCTTTCAAACTTCCTTGTCTCACTAAATGATTACAAAACTAGAAAATCTAAACTTATACAGAAATATCCTCAAGGCTCCTTCATTTGGGGATTTAACCAATCTAGTAAACTTTTAAAAAATCAAGTAAGGGCATTTTTATATCTTACCAAGTCTGGGTCACACTCAAAAGGCGGCATAGTCTTGGAGGGTGAGATAATAGATGTTGCAGAATTAAGCGAGAAATATTGGCCAGAAGGGGAATGGAAATATTATGTGGCATTGAAGATTATACATATACCAAAATCGGTACTCTCTACTACAGACGCGACTAAATGGAAAACAATAGATTGGGAAAAGCTTAAGGAGATAGGAGTTAAAATTTTACCTGGAATACAAAAAATAGACGACACACTTGGTAAGAGAATAGAGAGACTTTTAAGTGAGATTGAGGCGAACTAGAATTGACGACTTTCTAGGTGTAAAGTACCGTTTCGTGCTGTTTAGGAACTTGGTGAAATTAAGGACAAATTACGCTACGCATGATCTCTATCCGTACCCCGCGAAGTTCATTCCTAATGTAGTAAGGTATTTCATAGAAGCTTACACTAAGCCCGGGGAAACGTTATTCGACCCGTTCGCCGGATCTGGGACCGTAGCGATTGAGGCTGAGATAACTGGTAGGAATTACATACTATGGGACTTAAACCCGATAATAGAAATCTTGGTTAAGGCAGAAACGTGGAAGGACGAAGTTTCGGAAAAGATCTTTGAAATAGACTTTAATTATAGCAAAAGTTTTATACCTAAATGGAAAAACTTAGGTTATTGGCACCCTAAAGAATTCATAGACCAATTGGCGAAACTTTGGGCGTATTACCATGACCACCCTAACCCTTTAGTCGCTATACCGTTGTTCAAAATTACGAAATATTTCTCTTACGCGGAGCTGGAGTTCCCGAAGTTATACAAATCTAAAGTTGCAATAGAAAGAGTCAACGAGCTGTTAAAATCTAATTGGAAAGAAATAATGAGGGATATGTACTGGAAAGAAGTCGAGAAAGTTATAAGGAAGGTTAAGGAATTTCAGTCTTTATGCAAATGCGTTTCCAGCGGGAAAGTTTACGGAGGTATTGATGTGATGAGCGAGAGCCCTCCAAACGTGGACGCCGTAATAACTTCGCCCCCCTATCTCCAGGCCCAAGAGTATATAAGGACGTTCAAGATCGAGTTATATTGGCTGGGCTACGACGATAATAAGATAAAGGAGCTGAGCAGAAAGGAAATCCCCTATAATAAACCCCCTAATGTAGAAATAAGAAGTAAAACTTTCAAGGAGTATCTAGATAAGATTAAAGAATTCGGGAATAAGAGCGTAGTTGACATTTATGTTACATACTTTAGGTCGCTAGCGTACTTCTTCGGTAAGGTCAACGCGAGAACCTTGGGAATATTCGTGGGCCCGGTAAAGGTAAGGACGCTTCGAGTACCTATAGACGAAATATTAAAAGAGCATTTGGAATCACTAGGCTGGAAGCACGAAGCGACTTTCATAGATAAAATAGTATCTAGAAGAATAAAGGAAGTGGAAAAGAATCCTGCTACGAAGTTAGAAGACGAACGCACACCGACAGAGCACCTCCTTATTATGAAGAAGGAATAATTTCTTTCATCTCCGGCTTAATTTTAAACGGATTTACAATTCAGATGATAGCAATAATATACTCCTGTATAGGCCCGTTACATATCAAAATCGCTGAAGAAAAATGTGAAGATATAGAGGAAATAAAATCTAAATGGAAATACGCGTGCTTAATTGAAGTGTTTGACGATAAGAAAGAAAAGTTACTTTATACCTCATAATAAGACTATATCGCATAAATAATACTTAAATATTAGTAAACTCACGTATCTCTTGTGAACTTACTAACAGTTAAGAAGTACTTGTTCAAGCGTTCACTTACTAAATTCCAAGAGATCCAGTTAAAGTACATTGACTCTATACTACAAGAGATATTAGCTCCAATTCTTTGTAATTATAAAAATATTGAGGTCATTAAGTCTCAGATAACAGATATAGAAAGTTTCTATTTTGGCTTTAAACCAAATCCTTCGTTAATATCAGAAAAACTGGTTCTTCCGTTGTACATATCAAATAGATTTTTTATAGCTTCGTCAGGCCCTAGGTTTGGCTCAATATATGAAGATCTTATCAAGTCTTTTCTAGAAAATTTTGGCTATCAGGTAGATGTAAGAGTAAATATATTTAATTATGCCCTATTCAGGGACTATCATCAAAGAAGCGTTCTAAACAACAAAAAAGTAATAGACTTCGTAGCAAGAAAAGATAATAAACTTTACTTAATAGAGCAAAGAACGAGTGAGCATACTGGAGGGAGGACCGGTCAAGAGTCGCTATTGGATAAATTTAAAGTCTTTCTCGATTGGGTAATAGGAAAGTCCGCTGATCCATTAATAAATAAAGGTATAAGAGAAATATACTTAGTTATATTTATTTCATATTCCGAAAAGCATGAGATATTGACTGAACAAAACGTGAGCAAAGGTAGAATAAACAGTTTAATTGCATACATAGTAGAAAATCTGGGTGACTATTTTACTCGTCTAGTAAGTAAAGGCTTCAAAACAACGTGTACAGATCTGACTTCATGTTTAAAACAATCTAGAAGATTAATATTTTATACAGATCAAATTAAAATTGAGTTTAGAATTATGCTAGGAGAAGAATTCTATGAAGAGATATTGGGAGAAAAATATTCTTCGCTGAAGGATAAGATAATTAAGGAAGAACTAGGAGACGATTTGTGGGTAATATACTCTATTTTACCCTATGAACTAAGAATGTACTATGAGGAAGGGTTTATGTGGTCCAATCGAATATACGAAATGCTGATCTCCCGATATGAGTACATTATTACCGGCGCCTCTACTGAAGATGATATTATAAACAAGTTAGCCAGTAAAATCATCGAAGATTATAAGGATCTAAGATTATTGGAAACAAACGACCTATCGAAACAGTATGAATATCTAAAAACTCTGTGTGCAGCTTCACTAATCCTTTATGCACTAAAATGCCCGAGTAAACTAGTCTTATAAATTGAATAATTATATAAGTCAAATGATCTGAAATATCGAAATTAGTCAAGAAAGTATGTATAACCATTTGTTGAATAGAAACCATTTACCTAATGCTGTTTATCAGATAAACGACAAAATGAGCGACAAACCTTGCCCCCATTAGGCCGGAGAGAACCCCTCCAATCTCTCCGAAGTCGGCTTTCTAACCGGAATTTCGAGACCCTCATTAAATTCTACGAAGCGAGACTTCACTTTGTACCTTTTCACATGAAGGAATCTGCTGGGCGCAACTGTTGAGGAAGTAACGACACTCGTTCTTGAAAGCGCAGTATAGAAGGAATCGGGGAGTTTAAAGACAATAATTAAAATGCCATTTAGGCTCTAACAAAAGTATTACACAAGTGTTATGTGATATATTACATAATGGACACCTTAACGATATTCTCTTCATTTTACCAAGAGGGTAGAATATTCAAAAAGATTTTAAAGTATGCTTTTACAAAACCAGGGCAGGGTACGTTTTCCCTTTAGTATTTTTTTAGCATCACGTTTACTTTTAGTTCGGCATAAAGTCTGGAGCAAGGGGGCGCTGAGCCGGCTAACAACTGACGCATGATGAACGACTGAGCCCTGAACCCCGCCCCTCATGTTGTTTTACCTCTTTAAACGCTATAAACTTATCAGCTCTTGGAATGAGGAGCGTCGCTTCTCCTCAGATCCCGTCTCGAAAAGGGAACAGTTTTTATTGTCACCGTAACTATTACATCTCAGGCAGGAACCTTACAAGGGCTTATTAGAAAAGCTTACCAAGCTCCTTCAGGAGGAGTTTCAAGACAAGCTCGTTTCCGTAGTGCTTTACGGCAGTGTTGCGAGGGGGGACAACAGGAAGGACAGCGATATAGATTTACTGCTTGTCATAAAGGATTTGCCTAAAACTATAACCGAAAGGGTGATCCTCTTCGATAAGGTTGAGAGGAAGCTCGACGACGACATCATGAGGCTCATGGACGAGGGATATTACGTGACCTTCTCTCCTGTTCTCAAAACTCCCGAAGAGGCTGTGAGGTTCTCTCCCATTTACAGAAAATGGGGGTTAAGGGGACGTAAAGTCTCGCCCTTCCAGGGCGGGGATGGATAGCACCCTTACATTCAAATACTTCTTTTTCTTAAATTTCTTTCAATGGCTAGGAGGGGTAATAAAGCGATCAGAGCTACAGTTTCGATGAAGATCGCCCTCTCCGAACCCCTCCTAGCCCTAATTAATAACTACGTAAAAGCGCTCCGTTTCACCCTCTTTTGGTTGAAAGAAAACATTCCGAATCCTAATGAAAGGGGAGTATTAGGGAGAGTCCACGAGGCGTTGTACGAGGAGTTAAGGGAGGAGTACAATCTACCGTCAAAGGTCGCCGAGGATTGTTACCGTGATGCTCTCTCTGTGTACAAGGGTTGGTATAATACTCCTAAGAAGGGTAGGTTTCCAAGGGTATATAAGCCAACAGTTTGGCTAACACCAAAAGCTAGTTATAATGTGGACTTCGAAGCAATGACCGTTAGGATAACTAGTGTTGGTGAACTTCCAATCTTAGGCTATCCTAGAGTTTCTAGTAACGTAAAAATTTTCGCCTTTTTGTCTCAAAAAGACGTGACAAAAATGGGGACAAAAATGGTTTCTGAAAAATCCTCACGTACGAGAGCAGTTAGACTAATTGTCTCACTCCATTCAAATTATTTTATTCTTATGATTTATGGAAAACTGAATTTTGAGGGTACGCCCCCGTTCAAAAAATCAAAATTGTAATGGACTTAGGGTATAAGAATTTGTCTCACAGAAATGATTTATACTTCCCCGTCAAAACGTGTTATACTTCCCGTTAATTTACGCATTGTATTTTTCTATTCCCTAATGAGCTATACTCCCCCGTATTTTTTGTATAACTTAACATCTTAGCCAAGACCGCCATTCTACTAGCGTATTTATCATTACAAATATGCACTTAATCTGGAGCAGGAAAGAAAAACTCAAAATAACGCCTTTGCCTTCCTTTGAAACGATTTTTGTCAATGAATACTTTTCCTTACAGATAATTTTTGTGATAATTAAAAAATGAAAAAGATAACGGGGGAGTATATCTCGATTTTTGTGAAACAAAAAACTTAAAACTAAATCTAAACTAGATTTAGGCATGGAATATGAATTTCATGTTCAAGGGAAGAATGCGAAAAGAATTAAAGAAATATGTGAAAAAGGAGGGTTTTAATTCTCCTTCCGAATGTGTTGATTTTCTTATTAATATATATACTAAAAGGAATAAGGATACAAATACATTAAAGGAAATTAGGAATAGATATGAAAATGCTACATGTGATCAGTGTCAAAGACAAATAAAGCTAGGAGAAATATGTTATTACGATCCTATCGAACATAAGGTATTATGCTCAAATTGTTTCATAAGGAATAACGCCGATTCGTTTTATCTAAAGAGATTGTAAAGTTAGAGTTGAAGAAAACTCAATTAGAAAATCAAATCAAAATTCTTCAAGAAGAGAAAAAGAAACTACTAAACGACATGCAAATAGTTCAAGTGTATGAAGAATTAAACAATTATCCCAAAGAACTAGAAAATTTGCATCAAAAAATAATAAAATTGATAATAGACTATGGATATTCACAAGATCAGAATCAAAAAACTAAAGTGTTAGAAGCAATAAACGAAATTAAAGAGCTTATAAAGACTCAGAACGGAAAGTTAGAGCTTTTAGCTAAGGCTTTACTTAAGGCAAAAAAGGCCAAAACTTCATGAGTATTATCAAGTATTAATTTTTTAAACTAGCTCTTAACTAGAGTTAGATTAGAGGGAATAAAAAAGGGGAAAACGTATCTTGTAAATGCATTCTTTCAAAATATGATAGAAGAATTTCCGACAAGAATTTCAGTGAACAAGATAGATAAAGAATGGTTTTGTTTAGATTTAAATGCAGATCCACAGGGAAAGATAGGATTTTATGAGGTGATTCTGTGATGAGCTGTTGTGAAGTCGAGATTTTTCAAGTGTTATAAAAAAGAAAGATAAAGAACTAGCAGATCTCATACGATCTCATATAAGTGATCCTAATGAGCTAAAACTTAGTCTGACTTTCAAAAAGCTAGGGATAAATGTATCCATGGAAAAAATAAACGGAATCCTCTTTACCCGCTGGGATTCCTCATCGCTCGTTATAAACTTTCTCATAATCGCTGAAATCTACTTTCAATTCTGCAAATCCTTTTCTGAGAAATTCTACTGCTTCTTCTTTAGTAATAAGGTTTTAGATAAACTCTTGAAAATGCCCTGTTAGAAATTTTAGTAATAAGCCCATTTCTGAACCGCTGAGTATTATTTTAACTTTCCTCAAATTATCAAAGGCATAAGCTAAAGAAGGTAATATATTAAACCCTTTCATTTTATGAAGTTCTTGAGCCTCGTCAAGAACTACAATCACCTTATCTTCAGCCCAATCGTTTAAGGAATCTAAGAGGGAAGAAAAGCTCACCCTATTCTTCTTTCCCGAACCAAAATAAATCTCGTTACCCATTATTTTTACTCCTTGGATTCTCTTTAGAAAATTTATAAGTCCTGGAAATTTTCTAGTTAGTCTATTAATCTCATTTTACAACTCCAGGCATTCCCTTTAAGGTCAAATTTATCATTAGACTTTCAGCCATGATAAGACCTTTAGTAATTTCGATATTTTTCTTTATATTTTCAGGATAAATTATTAAATTATGTAATACCGAAAGCATACTATCTAACATTTCATCAATTATTAGAAAAGCATGAGATAATACTATACGCTCTGATGAACTATTTGTTAAATCCCTCTCATGCCATAGAGGTATGTTTTCTAATTCAGTTAAGCATAATTCTCTTAATACTTTAGCTAAACCGCTTATCTTTTCTGCTGTAACTGGATTTTCTTTATGTGGCATTGTGCTACTTCCTACTCTATTTCCTACGCCTTCACTTAATTCCCTTATTTCTGGTCTCATCAATTCTCTAACTTCTAGTGCAAATCTATCTAGCTGTGAAGCAAGAATCGCTAAGTCAGAAATAATTTCGGCGAAACCGTCTCTTGGAGCAACTTGAGTTGAAATCTCATGAGGAGTCAAACCTAGTTCTTGCATTACTTTTTCTTCAATAATTCTCCCTTTATCTCCCCATGTTGCCATTGTCCCTACTGCTCCTGCAAATTTGCCTTTTAGAAGCCTTCTTTCAATATCTTTTATTCTCTCTAAAGATCTAGAAAGCTCATATACATAATTTGCAAATTTAAAACCTAAGGTTATTGGTAATGCATGTAGACGAAGCGTTCTTCCTATCATAATTGTGTCTTTATATTTTATGGACATCTGTGAAAGAGTATTTAAAATTTCCAATAACTTTCTTTCAACAATATTTAATGCGTCTCTAAACATTAATGCATAAGCTGTATCTACAATATCGTAACTAGTAGCACCAAAATGTATGAACCTACCGCTTTCTCCAGACTTATCGGCTAACAATACAACCCTTGCCATTACATCATGTCCTAATTTTTCCTCCAACTTATCTATTTCGTTTAAATCTATATGCTTAGAAACTTTTTCTATAATATTAATATCTTCTTGTGAAAAGTGACCTAAATCTTTTAAGGCATAAGGTAAAGCTATTTCAACTTGTATTCTATATTTTTCATACTTTCTCTAGAGAAGATTTTTCTAATTTCTTCACTTCCATATCTCCATTCCAAAGGACAAATACTCATCTAAATCTACTTAAAATCAAACTTAATATCTTTATTTACTACTATTAGCCGAAATGATAATTAGTACTCTAGGAAACACTATAAACAATATGGTAGGTTAATTAACGGGCGGTGGAGCAAGCGGTGCAAGCGGAATAGCTAGCTTTGTAAACGATGTCGTAACACTAACTGGAATTATAAGCGTGATACTAGGTATAGTAGAGTATAGGAGATAAAAAACAAATCTTTAAGTAGTAGTTTAATCAAGCTATTCTTTTTTTATAATATTCTTCTTTTGTTCGAATATAATCAGGTGGATGCGAATCAAAGAGCCAACTCTTTAATCTTCCAATTTTAGATTTAGTCCATTCTGCAACGCTTTCGTATTTTATATTATATTTAGTATATGCGTAAAGATCCGCATCCCTTTCCATCTTCCATAATAAGAATTTCCCTACCAGAATAGCTGGGATTGCCAACAAAGTACTAACTGGCCACAAAGCAGCTACTGCTATCAGAAAAGCATAAATGTAATTGAATGGTTTAGTATGCTCTTATTCATGTCTTAATATTCTTTCATTTATTTTATCTGAAAGAAACACCATACTATTTCTAAAAAGCAATGAGTTAAGGGTAACAGCGTTCTCTTCATTGATATTTAAAACTCTCACGCTTATTCTTCCTTTCCTTTTCAATTCCTTGCTTTTGAAATAAAGATAAGCGTAGAACGATTCGTAGTACCCTATTATTATCATTATATTGAATATAGAGAGCTCCCAATCCACCACCCACAACTGCTTTACGGCAGTTATGGGACTTTCCCTTAAATATCGCCCTGTAATCGAGGCAAAAATTTAATAACTGCTGTGCTTAAAAAATCTTTCAGTGAAGGCAAAAATGAGGGCCCTCCTATCTCTATTCCTTATTATAGTAGGAATAGGAGCCACCGCTACGGCTTCAAGCACTACGAACACTGGCATCCTTAATCAGGACCAGATTCAAGGAATCATTAAAAATATTCCAGCCCCGCCCCCAAATTTATTCCAGGAAATTCTTAAAGTTATAGCCGAAGTATATAATTATTTGATTGACGTAATCTCGTATATCCTACAATCAACTCTTCTAAAATGGGATCCTTCGCTCGCGACTGCATACGCGAACATTCTTGGATGGCTAATAGTACTAACTGCAATTTATATTCTTCTGCATCTTTTCGAGTCTTTCAAGAGAATTCTACTAATTATTATAGTATTAGGATGGATATTCCTATTAGCCGTCATGTACCTATCCCGTTAAGTCATTTTAATTTTTCTTAGTTAACTAGGGAGTTAATACAAAGTTTATAAAACTTTCTCTACATATAGAATTTTAGGGCGATGATGAAGAAACGACATACTGAGATGAGGACATGAGGAACGACTGCCAAAGCTGAGCCCGAGTTTTTAAAAAGCTATAATTGATGTGGGGCAAAAAAGAGCAGATAAAGTACTACGAATTATTCCCAAAAACGAGTATGATAGATCGTTCGGCATCCTAAATTCTTTAGGTCATGTCTTAGAGGTCGTATACGTTAAAGACAAAGATTTAATGCACCTCTATGCTTACACAAATACACAACTAGAAGTTTCAAGGAAGGACTTCGGTGTCAATGAAAATGCTAACATTTCGCTCCTTGAATTCGTAGGTCGTATTTTGTTCAAAAACGAGAAGGATTTCTACTGGGGTGCCGAGTTCAACGATTTAAATAGTTTTCTTACTAAATTGTAACCAGGGGAATAACTAAGGCTCTGGAAAAACTGAGAAGCGGCTGAAGGAATTGGGCTTCGAGAGGGTTTGGCTGTCGGAAAAGTCCTGGTATTGGAGGAAGAGGGACTCCAAACTCGGGGAAGTGATCGACTTTGGTGACGCGCTTGAATAATTACGATTTAGCTAAATCGTATATCAGACAAGCAAGCTATCCTTACACCGTCAGGCAATGCCAGGAAGCGGTAGAACTCCTCCTTAAGGCGGCGCTCAGGTATATAGGCGTAGAACCTCCGAAACTTCACGACGTAGGGCCCCTCCTCAGGAAGGAGAGGGACAGATTCCCCGCGTGGTTCCAGGAGAAGATAGACGAGTTCGCATATTACTCCAGAGTTTTGAGAAGCGAAAGAGAACGAGCGATGTACGGGGACGAAGAAAGCGGAACGCCGCCGGAAGAATTGTATTCGAAATTCGATGCTGAAAACGCAACGAAGATGTGCGATACTGTTCACGAATTCGTGAAGAAATTAATAGTACAATGATGTAACGGTGATGCTCACACAAAAGTACCTCCGGATTGAAATTATTTACCTAAGTAATCAGAGCGACTTTCAGTTCATTAAATTCGTCAGCTACTTTTAAAAAATCAGTATCCTTAGTCACTAGAGTTAAACCTCTGTTGATAGCTTGGGCGGATATTAATATATCGAAATATCCTATCAACTTTCCCTTATCTCTTAATCTCCTGTATATCCTTGAAGCAATAACGGAATCTTTCTTATTAAGACCTATTACGTTAAATGCTGACAAGAAGTCGAGGATTTTGTTTTCCTCAACTTCGCCGAGTAACACTTCAAAAATCATTAATGTACTAACATAAAAATCTTCAGAATTGGAAATAATTTCCTTTACCTTCGCGTTACCTTTCAAATATTCAATAATTGCTGAGCTTTATATTAATACTTTCATCAGTTATCCTCCTCACCTTTTTGATTTCTTTCATCATCTCTTCGGCTTCCTCTCCGTTAAGAATTCCGAAATACTTCTCCAATTTCCTCCTCCTCAAGATTTGAGATTCTTCTATAAGTTCCTCAATTATTTCACTGAAGCTCTTGTCCCCTTTTATTTCTACCAATTTCTTATAGACGTCGTCCCTTATCATTATCGTTTTCATATATGATATATACATACTATAGGTAAATAAACATTGTGGAGAATTCGCTCAGTGTGGACAACAATTTTATTCATTTGAAATATTTACATTCATTATCACCCCCATCTGACAAGTACGTTGGGGTGTAAAGGACGTCGATAACCGCCTAGTTATTGTGAACTCGTTAGAGCTCCAAGGGAAGTGGAAGTCCCTTGATGCAGTCCACAACTCAACCAACCTCTGATGCTTTTCCCTACCACAACGCTGTGAAAACAGTACCAAGAGGTACGTTAAGCCTAAAAACAGTCCTCATACCATATAGCATTTTCGAAGCCTCCTCCCTCGACTTCCTAGAATGGTAAGTAGCATCACCCAAGAGGCACTTACCACGATCCCTACACAAACGCTTCTGCCTACCCAAAGGCCTACCGCACTTAACAACATGATGACTGCCGCAAGAGGGACGAGAAACGTCTTGCCTAAATACAGGCTTCCTACCCATAAGCGATACTCGTTATACAAACGGCTTAACGAGGACACTATCAGATAATTTTCCAATTTCGCTCATGTGGATAACGTCATAATCTCTCAAAACACTTTAAAACTCCTGGAAAAGATAACAAAGTATGACTATAAGTGAGGTAGCTGTAGAGGGTTTCAGGGGACTTAAAATTGCTACTAGGCTTAAGAGGGTTAATATTGTCGTTGGGGAGAACGGTAGCGGTAAGACTTCTTTTCTTGAATCGATTTTTATGTCAACTCTTTTCCAATCAGATATAAATGATAATGATATACACACTTCTTTCATTTATATGCTAAGCAGTAGGGGAGATATTCTTTCAGCGTTTTCCACTCTGTCCGACTCTAAAGTTAGACTTGATAATGCAATAACGCAATTTGAGAAGATCGACCCTTACAGTATTGATGTTAAAATAAATGATGAAAAAGTAGCTGAAATTAGAGTAAAATCCGGAATCTTAACAACTGAGAATTTATCTGGACCGTTGTTTTTGCCGATTTTAAGGATTATAAAAAAGGTCGATATTAAATATTCTCCTCTTTACATTTCTACTTTCTTCGATTCCTCAGGTAATCCAGAAAGAATTTATAGTATTGCGAAAAGAAAAAATAATAAAATAGAATCCAACTTTGAAATATTACGGGATGAATATGGTCAATTTAGGCTATATTATGATAGATTACCCGCCTACGTTATGGGCAGAGGGCTCTTAAAGAGGGAATTAATAAAGCTGGCCCTAATGTCATCTGACATCCTCTTAATCGATGAAATTGAAGATTCCCTTCATCCCGATCTTGTAATGGAAGTATTGAACGATATAAAGCGGGAAAAGGGAGTTCAAGTAATTTTCACTACTCACGTAAACGAAGTTGTAAAAATGGCGGGAAAAGTACTCAACGATTCTGAGGTTCAAGTAATTTATCTATCAAAAGCAGGATATAGAACGTACGAGCTTTCAGAAATTTCTGAATTTGAGAAACCTCTTAGTTGGTTAGGATACGTGTGAAACCTATGGCTATAAGTTGTGATAGAATATTTGTAGAAGGCGCTACTGAAAAGATCATTCTTAGTAATTTAGGTTTCAATGAAGATAATATAGAAGTAAAATTCGGAAAGGAAGAGGTGATTAAGGAATTTAAAAAGCACTTGTCTTCCTCTATGCATATCTTGAAAAAGGGAAATGTGTGTTTCGTAATAGATGGAGACGAGGAAGGATGTAAGGGTGTTTATGAAAGACTTAAGAAGGATATAGAAGCACTAGATTATTCTCCACCGTATATAAAAATGTGTAAGGATAACTTATGTTATGTTTTAGTAGTCATAGGCGATAAAAATAATGATTATAAAGGTTGTATGGAAACAATATTGTTGGAAAAACTAAAGATAGACGAAAAAATAAATGATGTAATACACAGAGTATTAGAATATGAACAACAGAAAGTAGATCGTCTTTCAATGTGCGATAGAGACAAAATACGTTTTTATTTATCGATATTTTTACTTTCCGGAGAACCTACATCGCTTTATCTATCTAAAAGGTTTACAGAAGAATTGTTTAGAATAGTTGGAGAGGACGTCATAAGAAATATTATCGCTTATTTCATAGAAATCAAATA